>Ga0206862_1058_pt1 | contig 33656 bp, 19 predicted proteins | sample Alteio_BWOrgCont_43_FD_152625 | JGI IMG/M metagenome (GOLD analysis project Ga0206862, IMG submission 152625) | Enriched cells from forest soil in Barre Woods Harvard Forest LTER site, Petersham, Massachusetts, United States -... | ecosystem: Environmental > Terrestrial > Soil > Temperate forest >... | reverse complement strand
GATTTCATTTTTTAATAAAGATTTTACGCTAGGGTCCAAGTCTTGAAGCGCTTTTTTTACATGTTCATCAACAACAACGGAAGCATGTTTTTTTCCTAGAGTTCCATTTGCGTTTATGATGATGATGCTATCAACTAAAGCACCCGACACATTATTAAGTAGATAGCTTATGCAATCTTTCTCTGAAGGGTGGATAAAAAATTTCGGGTAATTAGATTGAGTATACTGGAGTTTTTTCTCGCAATCTATCCAATCTGGATTGTTTTTTTCAATTTTTAATGCAAGATCCATAAGCTGATTCCAAATTCCCATATTCTTAAAACGCCCGCGTCCTTTTGCGTGAAATAAATCATGAAGGTATCCAAAAATAATCTTGTCAGTACTGCCATGAATGATTGTCTTTTCGTCACACAAAAATAATGCAAAATCGGATAGTCGTTTTCTCGTCCGTTCAATCATCGCTTCCCTTTCGCTCAAATGAACGACGGGCACAAGCGTGATATTGATATCTTTAAGCAAAGCCTTAGCAAGACCAAAGGATGCTACTATGTAGAACGTTTTCCAGTTTTTTTCTATTTTAAAGAAGCCGTCTGGTTTTAGAGAGGGATCTTTAAAACTTGTGTCAAGAGTACTTGTTGTAAAATAGTCAATACTGCTTTCCTCAATGCAAATAAAACAGCGTTGACTTACCGGTAAGTTAGCCGCATGCTTTTTTATTTGTTCTTCGATTAAAGCATCATCATATGAAAGGGTGACACTGTCTAGTAATTTGATCCCTTCATTAAAATCAAGAACACGAACATTTTTTGAACCATTGTAATAGGCCCTATGCACAGACATACCCATTGCTAAGTCATCCGCAGAGAGCTTATTTTGGCAATAAGCTGCAAGTAAAATATAGGAAAGTTGTGGATTTTGGGAGTGCAGTTCAATCGCATTACTCCAATTGCCGCTTTGAGCAAGGGTCTTAGTGATAGAATCTATCAAAGGATGATTGTAAGCTTCTCTAATTTTAATTTCCTCTTCAGGAGAGATGTTCTCTAAGAGAATTTTTTGTTCCGCTTGGGCTTCATTAAATTGCAATTTGTCCTTCAATTGATGGTCATTTGGAAGAGGAATTTGATCGATCAGCGCATTTAAAGCAGACAAGTGATGTTCATATTTTTTCTCATCTTCTCCACGAAATGTGAGATAATTTTCTCTGCTAAGAATCAAAAAAGTCTGAATGATTTTATTGACAATCTGCTCATTTTGATTAGGGGTTAACTGCTTTAAAACATCCAGTAAGAGTGTGAGGTTCTCGATAGAGTGAAATTGTCTTTGCTCAAGTATTTTGTTAACAATTTCAAATTTTAAATTCTGGGAGAAGTGTTCTCCCTTTAGGTCATTACAAACTTCTTGAAAATCAGAATTTTTAAAATCAAATTCCTTACTTAGCTTGATCTGTTCGATAGATTGATCTTCTGTTTTAGAATGTTCTTTAACGGAACTGCTTAATTCTTGAAAGTTCAAAGAAGCAGATCGCGCATCTTCACTTACTTTAAAATTCAAGGAAGGCTTGGCTTGATGGGGGTTAAATTGATCCGACACTTTCGCGACAGATGAGTGTGCGACTGAGGAAACAGATTCTAAATTTTGATTATTAGCTTCTGCAGCTTTATTAGGGTAAATTATTTTGCTTAAAATGTTAATTAAAGGATTGAAGTATTCCATAAAATCAGGCCCCATGTTAATTTAATTGAATTATTTAATTATATATTAAATAATAGCTATAATGAATATTATTTTGCAATACTTGATTCGAATAGGCAGGACATACAGGACAGGGGACCAGGACTTACAGGACTTACAGGACATACAGGACAGAGGACCAGGACTTACAGGACTAACAGGACTAACAGGACCAAGAGGGTTTGAGGAAGTCCTGGTCCTGTATGTCCTGTATGTCCTGTAAGTCCTGGTCTTCTGTCCTGTAAGTCCTGGTCCTCTGTCCTTGCTGTCTTTTGTCCTTTCTACCCAAAACTTTTCAAATAATTGTTCTTGCATTCTCTTTCTTGAAATGCGACCATATTTCTTGTAGCAATAAGATATAAAGGGGTGGTTATGGGGATCAATATCGCGATCAATGGATTTGGAAGAATTGGACGCCTTGTTTGCAGGCTAGCAGTTCTCCGTGATGATATCCGAATTGTTGCTATTAATGATGTGGTGCCGGCGGATAACCTGGCTTATTTGTTTAAATATGATTCGACACATGGGCGTTTTAACGGCGAAGTATATGCTGAAGAAGAGGCCATAGTCATTAACGGACATCGTATCAAAGTCTTAGGAGAAAAAGATCCTGCAAATTTGCCTTGGAAAGAGCTTGAAGTAGATTATGTAATTGAGTCGACAGGCCTCTTCACTTCTGCCGAAGCAGCCGGAAAGCATTTAACTGCGGGCGCTAAACGCGTGATCATCACAGCACCCTCCAAAGGAGATGTCCCCACATTTGTGATGGGTGTGAATCAAAACAACTACCGTCCTGAAAAGGATCGCATTGTTTCCAATGCTTCCTGCACCACAAACTGCTTGGGGCCAATTACCAAGGTTATCTTGGATCGATTTGGAATCGAAGAAGGGTTAATGACGACGATTCATGCGATGACTGCATCACAGCCAAGTGTAGATGGTCCTTCTAAGAAGGATTGGCGCGGGGGGCGCAGCGCAAGCCAAAATTTAATTCCCTCTTCCACAGGAGCTGCGAAAGCGTTGTCGCTATGCATTCCTGAATTAAAGGGGAAACTCACAGGCATGGCTTTTCGTGTTCCTGTGATTGACGTATCAGCTATCGATTTAACCGTGCGTACCAGCCGTCCCACAAGCTATGAAGCGATTTGTCAGGCAATGAAAGAAGCTTCACAGGGACCTATGAAGGGAATTTTAGCCTACTGTGATGAACAGGTAGTCTCAACGGATTTTATTGGCAGCTCCTACTCTGCCATCTTTGATAAAGATGCGGGGATCGAGCTGAATTCAAATTTTTTCAAATTGATTGCCTGGTATGATAATGAAATGGGATATGCTACACGTGTGGTCGATCTGCTAGTCTTCATGGAATCGCGTGAAACGTTATTTGCTACGAAATAGCTAGACTAGTAAAATGGATATGTTTTATCCTTACCGATCAGCTTATGATTAAGCTCTATAACTCGCAACAATGGATGAATTAACGTGGATTTTACACGAGAACCAATCATAGAGACAATAGTCACCCCCAAAGATGGGTTTAAGTTAGTTGTCAGAAGCAGCAAAGCAAACACTCAAGAAGAGTATTTTGTGGATGCTGTAGAAATAGTCTCCTTTGGACAAGCCCTGTTTTTCCGTTCACTTGAACGACCTAAATGCTTTTTAGTCCCCGTCTGTGATTACGAGGTATTAGAAGTTCGAGAAACACGAATGGTCCTAAAAAATGCAGGTCTTGATCGCGCCATCAAAATTGGTGGAGGACGCGAAGGAGGTCTGAAGTCAGTTCGCGATGTCGAGCGTAGAGATCTCTCTTCCAAGGAAGAAGGAATCGGTGAAGAAGAAAAAGAGGAGATTGCTGAAGTGGAGTCTGCTCCTTCACGGGAATCCGCAACTGAAGTCAAAGGCGATCTTAAAGGTGAACGCAAACGCGATCGTAGACGCAATTACCGCAAACGCAAGGGCGTCAAAGAAGAAGGAGACGAGGCAAAAGGTAAAGAAGAGCCAGTTTTACAGCTTGAGCATGATCTGGTTAAAATTCCTGCTCCGGTGGATCTGATAGATTTACCTGGGGAAGTGACGGCTCCTGTCTCCCCAACGCTGTTTTCTTCTCTGCTACAGCCGCCGCCTACACTTATTTCTGAGACAATCAATCGCTATCGAGAAAATGTCATGTTTCGAAGCGCTTTCTTTGTAGCGGAGGAAGAAGAACTCTATTCCCCGCATGAGAAAACTGATGAGTTGCTGAATGAAGAGGAGGATGATGAAGGGTACTCAACTCAATCGCATACCCCCATCTTTGATGAGCCGGAGTCAGAGCCAAAGTCAGAGCAAGAACATGAGCCGGAGCCAGAGCAAGAGAGTGAAGTAGAACCCAAGCCTCATTTGCCTTCGGGCGAGCAGATGCTCTCTATCTTTGCAGAAGAGGGCGACCCTACTGATCCTGAAACATAAGCACCGTGGTTCACCCCTCCCCAAAAGCAACGACGCATTTGAGATTAATCTCCTGAAATAGTCTTGTTCATTATGGGGTTATGAATTATTTTCAGGCCGAAGGCCTGGGTTATAAAAGCCTAGGGCAACGCCCTAGGAGGGCTGTAGATGGGATTGCAGGCTGAAGGCCTGCGTTTTAGTAACATCACTGATCTATAACCTACCTAGGGCGTTGCCCTAGGCTTTTATAACCCAGGCCTTCGGCCTGAAAATATTTCATAATCCCATACAAACAGCTGTATCAAATGAAAGGGGGCAGTCCGAGCCTTGGCTTACGCCTGTGGCCACATGCTATAGCCGCCTTCGCGGCTTAAACCTCAAATTCTATATCTTCTCGTAAAAACCACTCTCAATCTCATTCATCCCCAGTGATCTCATTGGCTCAGTGGTTGTGATGATGAAAAAGAAGTTGCGGGAATTCCTGGTATTCTGGTTTGATCTTTTTCTACCAGGAAAAATAGGCATGAGCGGCTATCTGATTAAACCGGCAAGAAAAGCTTTTTTAAAAGGGGAAATCACAATTCCCTCATCCAAATCCCAGACACTTCGGGCACTTCTCTTTGCTGCACTAGCTGAAGGAAGGAGTTGGATTCACCAGAGCCTCCTATCCGATGATGCTCTTCGCATGATCGATGCCTGCCGTTTGCTGGGCGCTGAAATTAATGAAGATATGGGCAATGATACAATTGAAGTCACCGGCGTTAATGGCTCCATCACCCATTCTAAGGATGTCATCTATGCCGGAAACTCCGGGATTGTGCTTCGTTTCCTCTCGGCTCTTGCTGGCCTGGGTAGCCATCCTTTTGTGATTACCGGAGACCATTCTATCCGCTACCAACGCCCCATGCAGGCGCTCCTTGGAGGACTATCTCAGCTCGGTGTTTCTGCAAAATCGATGCGAGGAGATGGCTATGCTCCTGTGATTATTCAGGGGCCCTTTTCATCCGGAAGAGTGTCCATTTCCGGGGAAGACTCTCAGCCGGTTTCTGCGCTATTGATTGCAGCCGCATTCGCAGAAATACCCATTACAATCGATGTAGAAAATTTAGGGGAAAAACCTTGGGTGGATCTCACCTTACATTGGCTTAAGAAACTCGGGATTTCCTATATCAATCAAAATGACTCCTGCTTTCAGTTTTTTGGAAAAAGCCGCTATCCAGGATTTTCCTATCATGTCCCAGGAGATTTTAGCTCTGCTGCTTTCCCTATTGCTGCTGCTCTAATCACGAGGTCAGCTTTGACACTTAAGAACATCGACATGAATGACCCTCAGGGGGATAAGAAGGTTATTGACTTATTCAAAAGTATGGGAGCAGGCATCCATTTGGATGAAGAAAATAAAATGTTGCGTATCGAAAAAGGGGCCCAGCTTTCAGGTCGAGAAATCGATGTGAACGATCATATTGATGCTATTACCATTCTTGCCGTTGTGGCCTGCTTTGCAGAAGGGGAAACACGGATTGTAAATGGTGCTGTAGCCCGAAAAAAGGAGTGTGATCGCATTCACTGCATAGCTTCAGAGCTAAGGAAAATGGGCGCCGATATTGACGAAACAGCCGACGGCCTCATCATTCGTCCCGCTTCGTTGCATGGAGCTGAGGTCGAGTCTCATGGAGATCATCGCATGGCAATGTCGTTAGCTGCAGCAGCTTTAGGTGCAAGGGGAAATTCCCTCATCAGGTCTGTTAAATGCGTATCCAAAACATACCCTGCATTTGTACGCGATTTCAATCATATCGGTGCTGCTATTCAGGAGGTTGAGTGAACTTTATTCTATGCGGCATGCCTAAAAGCGGCAAAACGACTTTGGGGAGGCTTTTGGGACAAAAAATTCACTATCGTTTCTTGGATTTGGATCACCTCATTGAAAAGTCCTACTCTAGAAAATTTGAGGAGTCATTATCCTGTCGAGAAATCTATTTGAAAAAAGGGAGTTTTTTTTTTCGACAACTAGAAAAGCAGGAGATTAAGGATTTAGTAATTGAGGAGAAAACAGTGCTTTCTTTGGGTGGTGGAACGCTGGCCGATGTTGACAATGTAAAAAGGGTGAAGGATATTGGGGCGATGATCTATCTTAAATCCTCGAAAGAGGTTTTATGGAGTAGGTTGGAGGAGCAGGGATTTCTAGCGAGTATGGATGTTAAAGATCCAAGAAAATCATTTGAAGAAATGTATCGTCAACGCATACCAATTTTTGAGAAGGAAGCTGCTTTTATTTTAGATGTTGAGACACTCACCATCCAGGAAGGGCTTGAGGCCTTACTTAGCGTTATAAGTCATCTTGATAAATCTCTCGAGAAAATATAAACCCAAGAGTACCATGGCTGCAAATTCTTTCGGTAAAATCTTTCGCATGACAACCTGGGGAGAATCCCATGGAAAAAGCATTGGCGTCGTTATTGATGGATGTCCAGCTGGATTGCCTTTATCCATCGAAGAAGTTAACGTTGCTTTAAGTCTCCGTGCGCCAGGAAAAAGTCCCTACACCTCACCTAGAAAAGAGGCGGATGAGGCTGTGATCCTTTCAGGTGTCTTTGAAGGCAAAACGACAGGCGCTCCCATCACAATCCTCATTCCTAATCGAGACGCTGATTCAAGCAAATATGAGCCGATTAAGGATCACCTAAGACCGGGCCATGCGAATTACACCTATATCAAGAAATATGGGGTCTTCGATTATCGAGGGGGCGGGCGTGCTTCCGCTCGAGAAACAGCTTGTCGCGTTGCTGCTGGAGCTGTTGCAAAGAAGCTGCTTGAACAGTATGGAATCGAAATTGTTGCTTTTGTGAAGCAAATCGGGTCTATTGAGGCTGAAATCAAGGATGCCGGGTTTGATCACCTACACGCAGCTACATACAGTAGTCCTGTTTATTGTCCTGATCCTGAGGCTTCGATATCCATGTGTAAAGCCCTCGATGATGCTAGAGCTCAAGGCGACTCCCTTGGGGGGGTTGTAGAGTTTCTTGTTCCCTCCATTCCTGCAGGTTTGGGTGATCCTGTTTATGAAAAGCTAGAAGCGGTGCTGGCTTTTGCGATGATGAGTTTGCCTGCTAGCAAAGGATTTGAGATCGGATCCGGCTTTAAGTCGGTTTCTATGATAGGTTCCGAACATAATGATCTTTTTTTTATTGAGAATGAGCAGGTAAGAACTTCATCTAATCATGCCGGAGGCGTATTGGGGGGAATCTCCACAGGGATGCCTCTAGTGGGAAGGGTTGCGTTTAAGCCTGCTTCAAGCATCCTGAAGCCGCAGGATACATTAACACTGGAAGGAAAAGAGGTTGTTTTACAGCTTCCTGAAGGGTCTCGACATGATCCTTGCGTAGCCATCCGCGCCGTTCCTGTTGTCGAAGCTATGGCAGCTTTGGTGCTAGCAGATGCGCTCTTACTGAATCGCAGCGTGCAATTATGAGTCTGGATTTAAAGTGTACATTTCCGGTTCAATCCTGCTCATATCCCATCAGGATAGCTGTAGGTGCGATGGATGTGCTTCATAAGGCTTTGTTTGATCTAAATTTTCAAAACAGAGCCATTGCTCTGATTTCTGATGATGCCGTAGCTGGCTTGTATGCAGAGAAGCTCTTGAATATTTTGAGGCAATCGGGTTTTAAGGTTCAGCTCTTCACATTTCCTAGAGGGGAATCAAGCAAAACACGTAGTGAAAAAGAACGATTAGAAGATCAGCTTTTTACAGCGGGGTATGGAAGCGATTCCGTTGTCGTTGCTTTAGGCGGGGGGGTTGCTACCGATCTGGCCGGGTATCTTGCAGCTACATTTTGCCGCGGCATCCCACTGATTCTTATGCCTACGTCTCTTTTAGCAATGGTAGATGCTAGCATTGGAGGAAAAGTCGGGGTGAATGTCCCCTTTGGTAAAAACATGCTTGGAACTATCTTTCAACCAAAAATGGTGCTGATTGATCCATCAACGCTATTGACCCTGCCTCAAAAAGAAATTAAAAATGGTTTCGTTGAAATGATTAAACACGGTTTAATTGCTGATGAACACTATTTTTCATTCTTAGAAGCTGAGGCCGAAGGGCTAATCGGATTGAATTCTGCGCTGATGCAGAAGGCCATCTACTTAAGCTGTAGAATAAAGAAAGAGATCGTGGAACAGGATGAGAAGGAGGCCGGAAAAAGGAGAATCTTAAATTTTGGTCACACAATTGGTCATGCACTTGAAACTTTAACAGATTACACCTTGTCACATGGAGAAGCCATTGCAATTGGTATTCTCGTCGAAAGCTATCTGGCAGTCATGCTTGGCTTTTTAGATCCCCGTCTCTTGGAGCGTACCCATGATCTTTTGAAACGGTATGGCCTGCCGTTAAAATTGCCCGGGAAAATCTCTTTCAAAAGTCTTTATGAGGCTATGACGAGGGATAAAAAGGCGCTGAATCAGGTTCCTCGATTTGTTCTTTTGGGTCAGATCGGCTCCGTACTTGATTTTAACAATTGCTATTGCAAAGCTGTTGATGATAAGAGTCTGAAACAGGCTTGCGATTGGATGAATGATGATCTGTGCAGTCATTAGAGGTCCCACTATTAAAGAGGCTAGGCATCAAATTGCTTCTGCTCTCCCTCATGTGGATTTAGTGGAGTTGCGGCTTGATTATTTTCAACAGAGAGACTGTTTTGCTTTAAAACAGATTCAGAAGGCTTTTGACATCCCCATGATCTTCACTCTGAGAAGTCGGAAAGAAGGGGGAGTGTCAATCCTAACAGAAGAAGAGCGTCTTCTGGAAATAGCCCAGTTGGCAACGCTGGAGCCCGATTATTTAGATATTGAGAGAGATGTGTCTCCAGCTTTCATTACCTCATTGCAATCGCGTCATCCCAATATTAAATGGATTCTCTCCCATCATCGCTATGAGGAAGCCTCGAATCACCTCGATGCTATCTACGCCTGGATGCGTGAAGTCCCGGCTCATTTATATAAAATCGCCTTACAGGCTGAAGATGCAATTGGCGTTTTGAGAGCGATGCATTGGCTAAAAAATCAGAAAGAGAAACCCATCCTGATTAGTATGGGAGAGCAAGGTCAAACCAGCCGTCTGCTGGCGCCTATTTGTGGGAATGCGTTTTCTTACGCTTCGCTTCCTGGCGAGGAAGCTGTCGCTCCAGGGCAGCTCTCTATCACAACTTTGTTATCTCATTATCGCTATCGATCTCTTAATTCCCAGACCTCCCTCTATGGCTTGATCGGTGACCCTATCCATCGAAGCATCAGTGATGTTACGCACAATCGCTGTATGCAAACCCTAGGGCTCGACGCTCTCTATGTCAAGATGCAATTGACTCAGAATCAGTTATCTTCTTTCATGCCATTCGTAAAAAAACTGTTCAAGGGGATGAGTGTCACAATGCCTTTGAAGGAGTGCATTCTCCCTTATTTAGACGAAGTAGAGCCTGAAGCGAGACAGATCGGTGCTGTCAATACGCTGCTCTTTCAAGAAGGAAAAATAGTTGGCTTTAATACCGACGGGAAAGGAGCTTTGAATGCGATCGAATCCAAAGGATCTGTTCAAGGAAAGCAAATTGTTCTCCTCGGTTCAGGCGGTGCAGCCAGAGCTATCGCCTTTGAAGCTGCGAAGCGGGGAGGGCATGTCACGCTCTACACAAGAAATAGCGAAAAAGCAAGGGGAATCCCGGCAAAGGTATTGGATTGGGAGGAACGTCATCGGCTTCAGGATTACGATATCTTGATTAACTGTACGCCTTTGCCGATGCCAATTGAAGCTTGTTTGCTCTTTCCTGAGAAAATGATCATGGACTTGACAGTAAGGCCGAGAGAGACAGAGTTATTAAAACAAGCTATAGAAAAAAAATGCAGAGTGATTTATGGATATGAGATGTTCATCGAGCAGGCCGTCTACCAATTTGCGACTTGGTTTAAAGAGCGCTTGGATTTAGATCAGTGCAGAGCTTCACTCCTTCTAGAAACGAAACGTATTTTTTGAAAGATCCTAGACAGCTGTAGGTTGTGCCTCTTTAAAAAAGACGTCAAGGACAAACGACACCAAGGACGCCAAGGACAATAAGAGACAATTGCATAACCCTTTTTCGTGCCCGTGCCCGTGTGCGTGCCCGTGCCCGATCTAGCGAGTTTTTTGGGCCATCTTAATTAACATGCGCACTAAATAGTTTTTGAACAGGATTGAAGAATTTTCGGGCACGGGCACGCACACGGGCACGGGCACGAAAAAGGGTTATGCAATTGTCTCATAACGACATCGCGCGTGTCTGCCAAGTCTACTTCGTCCATTTTGTCCTTGGTATCGTTTTTTAAACTTGTGTCCAATTCAGTCAGAGGAGTAACGATGCAAGCTTGGAATATAGCGCTTGGGTTTTATCAGAATCACCAGACAGCCCAATCGGTTTTAAGAAAACTGCGACGCAAGGGATACACCACTCTCTCGATTCAGCATTGCCATGACCATCGCATCTGCATAGATCAGACTAACTGGATCATGCTACCCATCGCAATAATCATTGCTTTGCTTTTGGTCGGATTCTTCTTTCTCCTACCTCAATGGAACTTTATATTAGTCCCGCTTGTTATTCTTCTCATCATCGGCTGTTCAATTAGACTGTATCATCTTTCATTTCTTAAAACTCAGTTGATTCGAACCTATCAGAGCTGTGTGTTGAAAGGTGAAACGCTTGTTGTTGTTCTTCTTAAGGACAAAGAGGTCCGAAAAGTCCTTACTCTTCTGCGTCATGTAGAGTCCGATCACCCGATCTCTTTTCTTCTAAAGCCTGATCGCCATTATAAAGATAAGGGGCCTCCATGCGAACTTAAAGAGCCTCTCACAACCGAACAGCTGCAGTTGCATGCTCAAGAATTGGCAAAAGAATACAGCAGAGTTAGCTTTGAAGGAAATAGAGGGAACCTTCTTTTAAGAAGACTGAATAAAAGCGCGCAAGTTTTGGATGATGTGCGTCATAGTGTTGCGGAAGCAGATTTTGTAGAACAAACGCTCACTATATCAGCAGAATGGCTTCTTGATAACACGCATATCATCCAAGAAAATATCAAGGAGGTAAGACATCGTCTGCCTTTAAAATACTACCAGCAGCTTCCTAAAATGACTTCAGGGCCTTGGGTAAGTTTACCGCGTATTTATGCGATTGCTGCTGAAATAGTCGACTGTACGGCCTATCGTTTGAATCCCGACAATATTACCGCATTTCTTAAAAGTTATCTTGCTCAGGAGTCTTTGACAATAGGGGAGTTATGGGCGCTGCCTCTTGTGTTAAGGTTGCGTCTTTTAGAGTGTTTAGAGAGCCTTGCAATCCATCTTGATAGGCGTTTAAGAGAAGGCGAACTAGCCAGATTTTGGGGAAATCGACTGCTTAATATTGCAAAAATGGAGCCGGATAGATTAAACGTCAGCTTCGATGAATTGAAAAAATCCATCCCGCACCCTTCTTTCTGTTTTTCGGAGGAGCTCGTCGAACACCTTTTCGATGAAGATCTTGTTCTAGCACTTGTTAAGGATTGGATCGAGGCCGTTTTCCAAAAACCGATGAATGAAATCATGCAGAAAGAGCAGATGCAAGAGGCCACCGATGAAGTGGCTTTCTCCAGTGGAGTGATTAGCCTAGGTGCTCTTTCCCAGCTTTCATGGAAAGATATTTTTGAAAGCATCTCCCCCGTCGATGCAATCCTAAAAAATGATCCCGCAGACATCTATGCGAACATGGATTTTACTACGCGAGACCGTTACCGCCATGTAATAGAGGTTCTAGCTAGATTATCGAAACAGAGCGAAGCATTTATTGCCGAGAGCGTCGTCAAAATTGCTAATCAGGGAAATGAAATTATGACGCGTCATGTGGGCTATTATCTGATTGATGATGGCTTGCCGCAGCTTGAAAAATCCTTGAGCATCTATCCTAAATTGAAACAAAAAATGCGGCGCCTGCTCCATGACCATTCCAATCTCTTCTATCTAGGGTCTATCATTGTTCTGACAGCTTGTATAGAATACTATCTGTTTTATCTTTCGCGTCTATGGGGGGCTCCTACTTGGCAAACAATATTCTTCATGATCTTAGCGTTCTTTCCGGCCAGCGAATGTGCGATTCAGCTGCTCAATCTGTTCCTTCCTTATATTCTTCCTCCGCATATTCTCCCCAAAATGTCTTATGAAAAGAGGATTCCTGATGGATGTAAATCCATCGTCGTCATTCCTTCCATGCTTTCTTCTGAGAAAGCAATTCAGGAGTTGCTGCATCAGCTTGAGACGCATTTTCTGACTAATCAAGACCCGCTTATAAAGTTTGGACTGCTTTTAGACTACACAGATGCTAAAACCCAAACAACGCCTGAGGATGCAGATCTATTTAACCTAGCGATGAATGGAATGCAGGCCTTGCAAGACAAGTATGGCAAGGGGCTCTTTTTCTTATTTCTTCGCGAGCGAGTGTATAGCGAAGGAGAAGGTGCCTGGTTAGGTTGGGAACGTAAAAGAGGGAAATTGGAGTGCTTAAATCGTCTTCTGACCGACTCCAGCTACCCAAGGGAAATGCTGAGATTTGGCGAAGCAAGCGATTTGGATAATATTCGCTTTGTGATTACTTTGGATGAAGATACTCTGCTGCCAAAAGATAAGGCAAGGCTGCTCATTGAAACCCTTTCCCATCCCTTGAATGCACCTCAGTTATCTCCTGATCACACCATTCAGCGCGGATATACAATTATCCAGCCGAGAGTAAGCACGGCCCTTTCTCAAGGGAGGCAAACCTGGTTTGCGAGAATTTTTTCCGATGTGATCGGTTTAGATCCCTATACACAGGCAATTTCTGATATCTATCAAGACCTGATGCGAGAGGGAACCTATCATGGGAAGTGCATCTACGATGTCCAAGCTTTCAGCAAAATCTTATCAGGAAGGTTTCCTGAAGAGCAGCTATTAAGTCACGATCTTCTTGAAGGCGCCTATGTGGGGGTGGGGTATGCGAGCGATATCGCTCTCTTCGATCAGTTTCCTCAGGACTATCTCTCCTGGTCCAAAAGGCAGCATCGATGGATGAGAGGCGATTGGCAGAATATCGATTGGCTGTTTCGCTATGTTTATGACTCTTCTCATCATAAGCAGCTTAATCCTCTTTCAGCTATCAACAGATGGAAAATCTTCGATAACTTAAGGCGTGCCTTGCTTTTACCGGCCCTATTTTTTCTTCTTATTACTGCATGGTTATTTTCCTCCCATCCTGGCATATGGACACTCTTAACAGCCATTATCATCTTCATGCCTTCCATCATATTATTCATCGAATCATTGGCTTATTGGCATTCTGTTGGCCTTACCATAAGGGAATTCGTTAATGCTTTAATAAAGGGGGGCATTACTGTCTCACTCATCCCTCATCAAGCTTATCTCTCTTTAGATGCGTTTTTTAGGGTAATGTACCGACGTTGCATCTCAAAGCAACATCTTTTGGAGTGGGCGACATCCAAGCAAGGGGTTGCTGAACCCGTTCATAGAAATTTTATTTTGAAGCTTTGCATCATTACGGTTTTTTCTATTGGCTTGCTTTTTATCCTCTCTTATTACCATTCTCAAGCATGGGTTTGGGCCTTTCCTTTTTGTGCTTTATGGGCCTTTTCTCCTCTCATCGTTATTTTCTTAGATGATAAATCTCTTGTTCAAGCTGCCTATCAGAGAGAAATCCCCACTCAGGATCTGTTCCTTCTGCGAAAAATCGCAAGAAAAACTTGGCGCTATTTTGACGATTTTATCGGACCGGCAAATCATTGGCTTCCTCCAGATAATTACCAGGCAGCTCTTAACATCGAAGTCGCTCAAAGAACTTCGCCCACAAATATCGGCTTATATCTTCTCGCGCTCATCAGCGCCTATGATTTAGAATATCTGACTTGTGATGAGGTTGTTGATCGGCTCTCAAACACCTTTCGGTCTATCAAAAATTTGGAGCTCTATGAAGGGCATCTTTTAAATTGGTATGATATTCTCTCGCTTAAACCTCTTTATCCGCGCTATGTATCAACAGTGGATAGTGGAAATTTTCTAGCAAGCTTATGGACGCTTGAGCAGGCTCTCCATCAACTTATTTCTCAACCCATCATGCCTTTGACCTTTTTGAATGGAATTGACGATCTCCTTGCCTTATTTGGCGAAGAGGTGAATTCGCGTGCTTCACAAGAAATCTGGTTCAAACTCAAACATGCATTTGATCATTACCCCAGAAATATTCCTGAGGCTGTCACCGGCATCCATAAAATTTATCAGTTGTTAAAAAATTATAGCCCCGAGAAAAATAGCGACCAGGGGTATTGGGTGAATGTGTTAGAAAGAGAACTCCACGGATGGGAATCGTGTATTCAAAACTACTTTTCTTGGGTGGGTCTCTTAGAAAGTATGCCCAAGGGATATCAAAGATTGGATCAAATGCGCCTAGCGCTCCTAAATGCCGCACCTTCCCTGCAAGATCTTGCCTCAGGAACTTTTTTTGCCCAGTTTAAGGAGTCGCTAACAGCGCTGCGTGAAGGATCAGATTCATCTAAGGAATGGGTCAATCAGATCCAAGAGGCATTTCTGCAGGCTCAAGGGAATGCAGCTGAAAAAATTAACCAAATTCATGGTCTTGTCGATGAGGGAAGAAAAATCTCTCAGATGACCAATATGCACTTTCTCTATAACCAAGATAGGAAGCTGTTTTCTATAGGGTATCATGTGGAAGATTGCAGACAGGACAACTGCTTCTATGACCTTTTGGCAAGCGAAGCAAGAATTGCCAGTCTCGTTTCCATAGCAAAGGGTGAAATCCCACTCGATCACTGGTGGGTTCTGGGTAGGCCTTATCGCATTGTCAACGGTAAAAAAGTTCTTGTCTCTTGGGGCGGCACTATGTTCGAATACTTAATGCCTCTCTTATTCACACAGCTTTATCCCGATTCCTTGCTTGGAGATGCTTGCGAAAATGCTGTCGCATGTCAAATCGAATATGGCAAAAGAAGAGGCTTTCCTTGGGGAGTTTCAGAATCAGCCTTCAGCGAAATCGATGCGCAAGGAACTTATCAATATCGGAGCTTTGGTGTTCCTGGATTGGGTTTTAAACGTGATTTAGATAAAGATCTCGTTGTCAGTCCCTACTCCTCAGCATTGGCTTTAATCGTTAATCCTTTGGCTGCAATCAAAAATTTGCGCAATTTAAGCCATGGCACGCAAAATCTCTATGGGCCTTATGGCTACTACGAATCCATCGATTTTGCCAGAGAATATGGCCCTCATGGCGAAAGGGGAATCATTATCTATGCCTATATGGCGCATCATCAAGGGATGTCTCTCATCGCAGTCAATAATCTCCTCCATGCTAACATTATGCCTAAGCGACTGCATGCGGATCCGCGGATTAGAGGGGTAGAGTCGTTGCTATACGAAAGGATTCCAGTCCATCCTGCTTATACGCAGGGATACCGTAGAGAAATTCCTCTTTCACGTCTCACCCCTTTCTCACCTGTTCCAATCATGGGCGTGATGGATACGCCTCATACTTCCTCACCGCGTATTAATCTGCTAGCCAATCATGCGTATGCGATCATGATCACAAATAGTGGAGCTGGATATAGCCGCTGGCAAGATTACGATATTACCCGTTGGAGAGCCGATACTACCTGCGATTCTTGGGGTAGTTTTTGTTACATTAAGGACAAACAATCGGATAAATTTTGGTCTTCGACCTTTCAACCGACCTATTCCAAGGGTCAAAAATTTTCTGCGCATTTCAAACCGGATAAAGCCGAATTCAAAAGAAGAGATCAACTGATTGAAACAACAACAGAAATTGCTGTCTCCCCTCAAGATAATGCAGAAGTACGTCTGGTCACTTTTGCTAATCTCTCCAAATCCGTCCGCTATCTGGAGCTTACAAGCTATAGCGAATTAGCTTTAGCTCCTCATCCAGTGGACCGTTCTCACCCATGCTTTAATAAATTTTTTATTCAAACAGAGGCTATTCCTGATTTAAGAGGCCTGATTGCTTTCCGCCGCTTGAAATCGCCAGAAGAGATGCAGCTTTTTGCTGCTCATCTGATCGCCTGCGATCAACCGGCAGAGGAACCATTTCAATTTGAAACTGATCGCTCGCTATTCATAGGCCGGGGGCATACTTTGGCAGCTCCTCAAGCATTGTCATCATCTTTGCAGAATTCCGCAGGATATGTTCTGGATCCGATTTTCAGCTTGCGAAGAACTATTGCCATTAAGCCGGGCCAGAGGGTTCAAGTATCTTTTATTACCGCTGTAGCTGAAACACGTGAAGCAGTCATAGAGCTGATGAAGAAATATGCTGAAATAGAAGCCTCTCGTCGTGTCTTTGATCTGGCTTGGACTTTTGCACAGCTGGAATTGCGTCATTTAAGAATCCATCAAGAGGAAGCACAGCTCTTTCAAAAGCTTGCGGGGTATGTTCTTTATCCTCAGCATCATCTGAGGCTTTCTGCAGAAAGATTGCGAAAAAATCGGCTGGGGCAGTCGACCTTATGGAAATATGGTATTTCTGGCGATTTGCCTATCGTAGCAGTAACAGTGGCCAATATTCACGAATTGGATATCGTCAAACAGATTTTGGCGGCTCATGCCTTTTGGAACCTGCGTGGACTTAAAGTCGATCTAATCCTCCTCAACGAAGAGGCAACCAGCTATGATCATCCCCTTAATGAGCGCTTAAATCGGTTAATTCATTCACAATCCCACGGTGTTGAAATAGGAAAACCAGGGGGCATCTATCTGATTAATTGCGATCAGATTCCCGAAGAGGATCTCCTGTTGATTTTATCTGTTGCTAGAGCCAATTTGATCGCTGCCAGGGGTTTTTTACGACAGCATCTTGTCTCGTACATCGAGGAAACACCCTATCCTTCGCGTCTGGTTGTAAATAAAAAAATGGATGAATCGCCCTCAAGACCGCTTCCATTTATCGATCTCCCTTATTTCAATGGCTATGGAGGGTTTACTCAAGATGGCAAGGAGTATGCCATCTATTTGGGAGAGAACAGATGCACCCCTGCGCCTTGGGTAAATGTAATCGCAAATGCGCAATTTGGAACAATCGTCACTGAATCTGGTCTGGGAGCTTCCTGGTACGGTAATAGTCAAAGCTATCGCATCACACCCTGGTCGAATGATCCTTTGCTCAATCCCATCAGCGATCTTATCTATATACGCGACGACCAGTTAGGAAAGTTTTGGACGCCGACGCCGGCGCCTATTCGCGAACAGGATGCTTTTAGGATAAGGCATGGACAAGGGTACACCTGCTTTGAGCATAATAGCCATGGAATTGAACAGCAGCTCATTGTCTTTGTCCCTGTGAGTGATGCGGAGACACTTCCTTTCAGGATCCAGCTACTGCAACTTTTCAATGCTTCTTCGCGTAAACGGTCTCTTAGCCTTTTTTCTTACTCAGATCTCGTATTGGGAGGAGATAAGGAAGAGTCCCAAATGCATGTAATGACAGAATGGGACCTAGAGTCTCAATCTATTTTCGCTTATAATTTCTATCATCCCGACTTTGGAAAGCGTATCGCTTTCTCCAGCTGCAGCCGTATTCCCACCTCATTTACTGGAAATCGAAGAGAGTTTCTAGGAAGAAATCATCCTCTCTCCAATCCCGCTGCCTTGAAAAGGAAAGCTCTTTCAGGTTCCACCGGAACTGCTATCGACCCATGCGCTGCCTTGCATGTATCCATAGAGTTAGAACCGGGTGAGCATGCAGAAGTGGCTTTTATTCTGGGGTCTGCTGAAAACGCAGATGAAGCAAGAAAGTTTGCTCTGCTATGTCGCGACCTCAGCTGGATCGACCAGACGCTCACCGCAACAAAACAATGGTGGGATCAGAGGCTTCAGACGGTTCAGGTCGATTGCCCGGAACTATTTGTTAATTTTGCCTTAAATCGTTGGCTGCTCTATCAGGTACTGAGTTGTCGCATTTGGGGGCGTTCAGCATTCTATCAATCGAGTGGAGCCTATGGATTCAGGGATCAGCTTCAAGATGTCCTAGCTATGCTCTATGGAGACCCTGCAGTGGCTCGAGAACAGATTTTAAGGGCCGCTTCCAGACAGTTTGAGGAGGGCGATGTTCAGCATTGGTGGCTGCCGCCTTCCAATCAAGGTGTTCGTACGCGTATCTCCGATGATTTGCTCTGGCTTCCTTTTGCAACTGCTCAATATGTGCGTGTCACAAAGGATTTAACGATTCTCGACGAAAATATTCCGTTCATCAAGGGTGAACTCCTGAAAGAGGATCAAGCCGATGCTTTCTTCATTCCTGATATTTCTACCGAGATAGGCACCCTTCTAGAACATTGCAGAAGAGCTCTTAAAAAAGGTTCATCGACAGGTATGCATGGATTACCTCTCATGGGGGGTGGAGACTGGAATGATGGCATGAATCTTGTCGGCATCAAGGGCAAAGGAGAAAGTGTTTGGTTGGCTTGGTTTCTCATTCATGTGATGAATGATTTTGCCTTCTTGCTCACAGAAATCGGGCAGCCTGAGGCTGCTAAGGGTTATTTGGAAGAGGCTAAGAAGCTGGCTGAAGCTATTGAAGCAAAGGCATGGGATGGAAATTGGTATCGACGTGCCTATTATGATGATGAAACTCCTTTGGGATCTAAGTCAAATGACGAATGTTCCATCGATTCTCTCGCACAATCCTGGGCTGTCATCAGTAACGCAGGAAGGCGAGAGAGGCAGTTAATAGCTCTTCAACCTGTGGAAGAGCTTTTGATTAATAATCTGGAGAAAATGATTCTTTTACTAACTCCTCCTTTCGATAAAAGTGATCATAATCCCGGCTATATCAAAGGCTATCCACCGGGGATCAGAGAAAATGGGGGGCAATATACCCACGGATCTTTGTGGGTAGCTCTAGCTTTCGCTCGAATCAATCAGGGGGATCGCGCAGCTGAATTGTTAATGATGCTCCATCCTGTTATGCATACGCAGAATGAGGCTGCTGTTGAAAAATATAAAATTGAACCCTATGTTTTAGCAGGAGATGTCTATGCTCTCGAGGGTAAAGTGGGCAGGGGGGGCTGGAGCTGGTATACTGGCTCACCGGCTTGGATGTATAGAATTTGGCTCGAAGATATTTTCGGATTCAAATTGCAAGGTAATGTCTTGAGGCTAGATCCTCGATTGCCTAAGAAATGGAAGAGCGCCTCAATCACCTATCGCTATCAAAATACACTCTATCATATCTCATTGGAAAATGGCGCTGAGAATGGCAATATGCGTTTGGAATTGGATGGTTTAGCTATCGAAAATGGTGAAGTTCCTCTGATTAACGATGGCAAACCGCATCAAGTGCGTCTGCTACTCTAATTGAACTTTTCGTGCCCGTGCCCGTGTGCGTGCCCGTGCCCGATCTAGGGACGTCAAGGACAATAAGAGACAATTGCATACCCCCTTTTCGTGCCCGTGCCCGTGTGCGTGCCCGTGCCCGAAAATTCTTCAATTCAAACCAAACGTATTTAGTTTTTCATTTTAATTAAGATAGAGCAAAAAAAACTCCCTAGATCGGGCACGGGCACGCACACGGGCACGGGCACGAAAAGGGGTTATGCAATTGTCTCTTAATGTCCTTTGTCCTTGACGAGTTGTGGATCAGTCTGCAAGCTCATAAATATTCGAAGTGCCAATTACTTTTTTGTGGGCATTGAGAGCCTTTACTTTAAAATAAGGCCCAGACACACACACAGGGATTGTAGTCTCAAAACCTGTTTTAGGTACTGTCGTGATCCTTGACAAATGGCTAGGACTGTTTCCTGCATAAACTCGCCAGAAAGCCGTTTCTGTTGATCCATTCCAAGAGGCATATACGTTTATTATGCCATCGCTGGCTTGCACCGCAATACTTGGACGATAATAGGGACGTCCCACCCATTTGTGGCGGTAAGCGCGATAGGAGACATTATTGCCAGGCATTACAGCATCATAAAGTAGATTGAGAGCTGGATCCGCTTCTGTATTTCCCGCATTAGCAAATTCTGAATAATATTGCGAGCCTCCCCATCCAACAAATTTATTGCCATTTTTCAAGCTCTGTACATTTCCTTCGGAAGAAACTTGCAGGTTGGGATTATGATAATAGGATCTATCTAGGTTAGCGGTCATGTCGGAAAAGTTAAGCTTCAAAATAAGCCCATGTGCATAAGGTGTTCCTGGAGGAATATCTGATGACTCACAACAGTTATCATCAAAGAGACTGATGATGTTATGCTTGAGCAAGCGTGCATCATGTTGCCAGGAAAAGCTCGCTCCATCACCAAAGGTAAAGTCGCTTTGCTTCCCGCCAAGACGCCATACAATTTTTCCTGTGCGTTTATTGATTTTATAGATGGTCCACATGTTGCGCGATGAAAGGAGGATTTCATCTTTTTGCTCCGTTAAACCAACAGAATTAAGATGAAAGGCATCCCAGACATTCGAGCTCTCAGAAGCACTTGAAGCAGGCTCGTAGGAATCTGTCAAAGGAATATGCTCCAATGCGTCCCAAAAGAACAGCAGTCGATTTGTGCTCAGGTCAATCTCTTGAACAGCAAAATCCTGAACATACCCATTCTCAGGTCCGCCATAAGGTGTTAGATCCATCGGAACCGCTTTAGTCGAAAGCAAAAGAGCGGTATTAGAAGGGGTAAGAAGAAATTCGTGAATATCAGAAGTAAATCCTCTTTGTGCCGTTAGTGTTTTGATCACCTTATAGCTGTTGTCAAGGATATAATAGCATGATCCTGGTTCTGACGATCCCGCAGGTACGTTTGTATAGGTGGGTGGGGTGGTAAGAGTGCCTTGCCAAAAGGTAAGCACAGGTTTTCTGTGAAACATTTGTACACGGAAATCTGAATTCATCAGGTTGGGCGTGCTTAGAGGCCGAAACCAGATCGGATTCCCTTCATTATCCATAATGAGGGATCCAGTTTGACCATACATGGCATTATCTGAAAAAGCGTAAGGAGCCACAAATACAAAGCCAGGAGATACGCCTGGAAGCTTTAAATTTACCGTCACCTTCATCGGATTGAGCGCGGGTTCACTGACAAAGCTCCAGACGTCCGGAGAATCGGTGATGGGGTCGGGTGTGATATGACCTGTGTTTGAAGGATAGGGGATTGTTCCGCATAACTGCTGTTTGCAGCACTTCTGATTTCTTATAAATGAAAGAAATAAAGCTTGGCCATGACTTGTAGTGATGGGGGGCGGTTGAGAGAAAAGGGTGGAAGACAAAATCAATAGAAGTAGAGATGTCATTGCAAAATAAATTCTCATATTCCCCCAAAAACTAGACTGTTGTAATCTTAAGATTACTGTGGGTAACCTTGATCAACGGAAAAATAGTACACCACAATTTTTTAATCAAGCCTAACTTTCAGTTGGTTTTGAGCCGGAGTTTTGAGTTCAGGTTATGGAAAAAGCACTATTTCAAAATTACAAGGGGTGTCTTTATGTCGCCAATAGAGCAATTAAAAGAGACTAGCGTTGATCATGAGGAAAGCTTTGGTGGTAGAGCGTCTGGGGCTTTTTCAGATTTGGAAAGAGGAAATAAAAACCGATCCAACAGGGTGTCTTGCTGTCATGTTCTTACACAATTTCTCTTAGACTACATACAAGCTTTATATGAGGGCGTTCAAAATGCTCTGACACCTCTCCCGTTAATTAAAAAGTTCAATATCGAGAATAAAGAAGTTTACCTGCTGGAAAAACCTAAGTTAGAAACCACAGCTGTTTTTTTTTCAAAAATAGAGAGGCCGCTAATAAAATTACTAGATACAGAAAAACAATCAGACCCGATCATCTCTTATAAAAACAAAGAAGAAGTGGTGAAGTATTATAAAATAATAGTGCGGGTAGCTGGTGAAGAAAGAAAATTGATATACATACCTCTTTATTCAAAAGACAAGATCATTAAAAAAGTCTTAAGCGATAAGTTAGAATGTATTGGAAGTAGTAGCGATAATTTTGTGGTAAAACACAAATGCTATTTCAATGGCAGCAAGAAAACAGACTTGTTTATTTTAAAAATGCAAAAAATCGAACTTGAGAGATATTTTAAAGTGGCACCCAAAGCAAATTACAATTTCACATTTGCTCAAAAGAATTTGATTAAAATTCCCAGAAAAATGAATGGGGTAAGTGGTGGACCTGAAAACTTTTCTAACAACCTGCCTAATGTAATAAAAAAATTAAAAGCTAAAAACAATGGGGTTTTACCTGGATATCTTATTGATGTGATTGAAGATCCGTTTTTGCAGAAGGAAGGAATTGAAATGCAGACATTTGGAGGGGAGGATGCCTTTGATTGGGCAACTAGGAACAGTGGAGAAATGAGCAAATATAAACATAAGTTTTTTCAAGTAATCTGTCAGGCAAATATTTTTTTTCATCAATCGAATTATATTTATTTTGACTGGAAGCTGGAGAACATGGGATTGTTTAATGATAGTTTTAAATTATTTGATTTCGGTGGTGGTTATTTTGCCACTAAAGAGGGGCAGTCCGATAAGTCAATCTGTCGTGGAGGTTATGACATAACGCCTGGGTACATCACTAAAAAGGACCTGAATTCTCCTCATTCCCAAAAAAATTGGGCAATTCCCATTATTGCAGCCAATATGATCAATTATATTTCTTTTATGTACAAAATGGTTATTTTACGAAAAGACCTATCAGGTTATCTCTCAATAAGCCACACTGAAGAGCAATTAAACCTCTTATTAACACAAAAGACGATCACGAGACAAGATAAAAACATTCTACAATATACCATGAGTATCTTGAAAATGTCTGCTCACGAAAGGCCGACGCCGCAGGAGCTGTATAGTAATATTGAAGAGCTGTTCTCTGAGGAGAAAAATGGTCAATAAAGGGTTCAATTGACAACTATTAACCTTGCCCTATAATCAAGTTGAGTTAACCGGAGGTGTGATGATGTCAGCGGCAACATTTAAAAGCGGATTAACTGTCCAAACTGAGTTTAAAGGGGGCTATGAATTAGCTCCAGATCATTATACACCAGTAGATATGTCTTTCACTGGTTTTTACAAAACACCTTTGGATACCTCGATAATGGCCTCTTTTTTCGAGGTCACCCATGCAATCACAGGAACTGCAAAAGAGGTCTATTCCTTAAATATCTTTCGCCTATGCAATGGAAAAAATGTAGCCTTGACTGGTTTTCACATTAAAGAAGGCGACAACTGCTCCTACACACCTGAAGCAGAGAAAGTTCGAAATCTAGCTGAGAAAATCAACCAAATGATTGAAGAGGCAATCGAACAGCGGCAATTAGAGCCTTTTCCTCATAGTTCAGAACAGCTGAATGAGTCTCTTTTTAAATTGACGAACTTTCGTTCTTATCTTGTCTTTAGAAAGGCTCTGCAGGAGATTTTTTCGAACCACTGCAAATTGATTCAGAATACCAAAGAACTCATAAAAACTGTATCTCCAGCAAATCAAGCAAAAGTTGCCGGCCTTTCAGAAAAAATAAAACGCTCTTTTCTTAAGCTTTCCGAGGATGAACTCGACCTCCATGATTTAAAAATCCATTTGTCCTATTCACTTCCTTTAACGCCATCCGCTGAGTTATTTCCCCTCAATTCTATCAATTGGGATCTCTTATCTGATGATGAATTTCACAGGATTTCCGAAGGGATTGCAGAGGGAATCCCACACATTTATTTTGAATTTATGGACCGGATGCAATCCCGAAGAATCTCGAACAAGAAAAATGAGGAGATGTTTAGAAAACACACTGCAAACGCCTTAATCAAAATATGGGTTTCTTATCCCTTAATCATTCCAAACATCCATGGTTATCTGAGGAATTATTGTGGGCTATTAGAATTAATTGCAAGCAAAACAAGTAGAGAGCAGTATTTAAAAATTGGAAGAGTGCTTGAAGAATGCAAAATAATTTTAATTATTACTTCCGCTTCAAAAGATAATGTCGCCTTAAGCTGTGGAATCGCAAAGGGGGCGCTGAATTTTATTAAATCAAAAATCACCATCTTCGATGAATTGCTAAAATGCGCCGATAAAAAGTCACATCAGGAGTGCGCACTATTAGCCAAATATGCACTACTCGTCGCTTTAATGTGTTTATCAGATCCGATTTACAGCGATTTACCAGCTACTAAAGAAGGAATTCAACGCCTTTTGACGGTTCTTTCTGATTTAGAGCCCTTGACATTGATGAAGAGAACATTAGAGGCTTTTATCGACTGGAAAAAACTCTTTGGAGGCGAAAGGCCCGCAACAACACCAGAGCCTCGATTATCATCTACATCTCGCTTACCCCATACTAGAAGCAGATCGGCTCCTTCTGCAGGCTTTTCGCTCCTTGTTCAACAAACAGGGTTACTAGCACTTGAAGAGGAGAGCAGTTCTCTTTCACCTACATCCAAACATCGCTCAACATCCGCTCAAGATTTAAAGTCGAAATCTTCCAATCCTGAAATCGAAATTTTTAATCCTGAAAACCCCCCGCCATCAAACTCTTTCATAGATACTTTCCTTGATTCAAACAAAAGCTGATTTTCTCAAAAGGACGCCAAGGACCCTAACGACTTCAAACGAAACCAAAGAGGTCGTTTTTGTCCATTGAAGTCGTTAGGGTCCCTGGCGTCCTTGGCGTCGTTTGTCCTTGGCGTCGTTTTAAAACAGATTATTGAGGCATGCGCCTAGAAGCAAGTCTTGCTTGGGTCATGCGTTCTCTTAGTCCGCCTTGCTTAAGAAAGTCTTCTTCAAGACGAAGAATTTGTTGGTAAAGAAGAGAAGTTGTTACTTTAATCAGACCAATAATCACATTGACACAGATGGCAGGATCGGAATGTTCGATGCCTTTGCGAAACGTTTCATAGCTGGCACCTTTTTCCTTGACAAGTTCACGTAAGTGCATCGCATACCGATGCTCTTTAGCCCATTCTTCTATGTTGGATATTCTGAGAAAATCTCGATAGTCGATTAATAATTCCTCAAGACTAGCTCTTGCAACATTGGTCAACTTAATTTCGGTTTCTTTAGACGTGGCTGAAGCCATGCTAGCTTCTGCGATGTTTTGCTTGCCTGAACGGGCTGCCTGGACCATTTGATCAATGGTGCGGTTGCCTTTAGCCAAAAATCTTTCGACAAAATAGATCGTCGCATCATAGATAATTTCGGCTTTTTGGTAAGACTGAAGTTTGCGATAACCACCATGTGAAGGGATGAAGCGCTGTGACATATGTTTCCTGTTGCTAGAAAAACGACGTAAACCATTCTGCGTATCTGTGCAAATTTTAGCCAGTCATTTTCAAGCTAGAGGGTATTTTTTGTGTAAATTTCATAAGTATCTCGACTTGTAACCTAGCTACAATTCCCAAACGACGCCAAGGACAAACGACGCCAAGGACGCCAAGGACCTTAACGACTTCAATGGACAAAAACGACGTCGTTGGTGTCCATTGAAGTCGTTAAGGTCCTTGGCGTCCTTGGCGTCGTTTGTCCTTGGCGTCGTTTTTAAAGCAGATTATTGAGGCATTTGCCCGGAAGCAAGTCCCGCTTGAATTCGGGTCCTAATTACACACGATTTGTGGGGATTAAGCTATATGTTTTTTTATTGAATGAAAAAGTTCCTTTGTGTTATTGCAAGATTCAAATCACAACTTTAAATTAGGTTAAAAATGAAAAACACATACAAGATATTTTTTTTTCTTATTTTTATCTCTCTTTCACTTCAGGCTGAAATACAATACGACTCTCCAAGCGCAGAAGAAATTAAACTTATCGAGTTTGTGGAGGAATCGATTCAAAAAGCCTATCAGGGAATATCCCAACTTGACTCTAGTGTATACGAAATCATTGGGGCTTCCTCCCGAAAAGTACGTGATCTTCTAAATAATCTCTGTTCAAATTCCAATACTCGCTTTCTTGAAATCGGTTGTTGGAAAGGATCTACACTGATTTCAGCACTCTATAAAAACCAATCATCAGTAGATTTGGCAGTTGCTATCGATATTGCCCCCGATCGAGACTTTGCACTAAATACAACCAAATTTCTTCCTCCTAACTTTTTTCAATTTTATTCAGCTGATTGCTTTGCTATTGATCCTCTTCAAATCATTCCTACCCCTATCAATGTCTACTTTTACGATGGTGAGCATTACTTTATGGATCAAGAACTTGCATTTACCTATTATAACTCAGTTTTAGATAATCTCTTCATTGCCATCATCGATGATTGGAACTGGGAAAATGTTAAAAATGGAACATATTCGGCATTTGATAAACTAAACTACACCATCCTTTACGAAAATGAACTCCCTGCTCGTTTCAATGGTGATGTGGAGCAATGGTGGAATGGTATTTATATCGCTGTAATCCGTAAATCTTAGAATATGGGGCAGGCTTCACATTTCACATTCCAAACTGAATTGCGCCAGCCCTACGATCCTGCGATTCTTTATTAAAAACTGACAATTGCAGGATGTCAGACGTGACCGCAAGTGTTTTTTAAGAAGAGGACTCACCACGGCACCCACCCTTTCTAAGGGGAATGCTCTGTTTCCAGTGGAACAGGTTAGTCGGGTCATATTTCCGCTTGATGCGGATAAGGCGGTCAACGTGATTTCCATAGTAATCTTTCAGATAACGCTTCCCGAGATCATAGTCTACGAGGTTCGCATAGCAATACCTGGATACCTCTTTCGGAATGGAAGCATAAAATCGACGAGATAGAGCCAAGATCTCTTCACTCTGCTCTTGCTCAGGCCAAAAGTAGGCTTGGGCCCACCAACCAAAGGCTCGCCTTGGGAAGAAGGCGGTGTGATTATTGGGGACCTGACCTCCTAATCGTTCGAACTCAAAATAGATCAGATCGCTGGGATTACCCCTTTCCAATTGTATAAAAAACCGGGTGATATCCATGATAGCGCTCAAATTGAGAGGCTTCATTAATATCTTGGATTTATACTTCAAAAAGGGAAGATCGGATTCCCTTGCCCAGAATTTCGACATCTCAAGATACGATCCGCTCCTGATGAAGACGTCGGGGTGGAGGCATTGGAAGGCCTCCTCCCATTCGGTAAAGGGTTCGGAACTTACTTTTAATCCAAAGATGCGAATGGTAAAAGGAGGGGTCTCCTCCGGATTAGCAGCGAGATAGTTGGGATGGCGGATAGCTAGGTCGGAGGAGATGATCTCGGGTAAATTTTTCGTCCATTTTTGCCAGGCAATCATGATGTCAGGAATAAGCTGGGGATCGTAGTTCCATATCAGCTCGTAGTAGGTGACCACAGGGATATAGTGCATATTGAAAGTAAATCCAAGAGCGATACCATAAGAGCCATTGCCCCCTCCACGTAGCGCCCAGAATAGGTCCGGATAGTTGGTTGCACTGACTTCAATGATCTCGGCATCGGCGTTGACAAAAGTAATGCTCTGCACAGAATCGCAGGTGAGCCCATAGGGTCGGCCGAGAAGGCCAAGGCCTCCTCCAAGCGTTAGTCCTGCTATCCCGACAGAGGGGCACGTGCCGGTAGGAATGGCATAGTCAATCAATCCCAGCGTCTGGAGAACGGTTTCGATTTTGGCACCTGCGCCGATGTATACCTGGCCAGTTGTGATATCAGGGATGATCGAATTAAAATTTTTGAGGGAGATGACATAATACGAAGAGAGGGATCCCGGTTCGATACAGTGGCCCCCGGACTGGATAGCGAAGGGGAGATTGTACTGCTTTAACACTCCAACCAGGTACTGCACCTCTTGAGGCGTTGTGGGAACGAAAATAGCTTTGGGGAAATAGACAAAGCGTTTATTGTATATGAGACGGGCGGTATTGTATTCAGGGCTTTCCGGGTAGATCCCATAAGCCAGATTCCTCAGTTCAGGGGGAATAAAATCGGTTAATGTGATCGAACTTTTAACGGGAAAGAGGTTTTCGGGTAATTTATAAGGCAGAAAGTAATGATCATGCAGAGGTCGGTCTCCGCACAGGGAGAACATCGTGCCCACACACATGAAAAAAGTCACGACACTTTTCGTAAAAATGTTACCCATATATTCCTCCAGAAAGCAAAGCCATATATTATGAAGGTGGCGTTAATTTGCAAGAAAAAAGGGACAAACGACGCCAAGGACACCAAGGACGATAACGACTTCAATGGACAACAACGACGTCCTTGGTGTCGTTTGAAGTCGTTATCGTCCTTGGCGTCCTTGGCGTCGTTTATCCTTTGAGAAAATATTTTGTAAATGCTGCCATTAATTATGAGTTTGTAGTGTCGAGGAACATGAACGTAGGAAGCTTTATAGCGCTCTATGCAGTCTATCAGATTCTTGATGATGGTTTAGCTAACATACTTGCACTAGAAACTCTCCGCCATGGTACTAATCCAGTGAATTTTCTAGGCATTTCCCTGTTTGGAGCACAACCAGAACAAGGAGGCAAGAAGACAGGATCTTCAAATAAAATCTTTGACTATCTTCCTACAGATAGCGGCAGCAATCCAACAGGCTATTTTTATGTCATAAAAGATACTTATTATCAAATTGATACATCCAAATTGTGGTTTCCCGCTTGCTTAGGAAAACGCCTTCTTCCCTTAATTTTCTCCGCACTGTCTGGGCACAATTTAGCTGTTTATCCAATAGATGCCCTATGTGATGAAAAATCCTGGGTAAAAATAGCAAAGACATGTGTTGGCATTTTTGGAGCGGTTTTGAGTGTCGCTATCACACCAACCTTGAAATTTCGATTTACTAATCTCAATTCTTTTGTTAATGATCCCTGTGCTGAACTTTGGGCCTACAGAACAGCCAAGAAAATGGAAGTGTGGCGGATTGGAATTTTAGGGTCTGTTATCACAGGAGTGAATGGTAACTGGGTACAAAGAGCAATAGAAAAACCATGGAAAGTTTTAACAGGCATCGTTCAAATCAGCTGTGCTATTACATTGATTGCTGTGATTGATCGTACAACATAAGGGGAAGAGTCAGGCATGAGATTCTGAGATTCGCTGTTGGCTTGGGAAGGCATTCCAGTAATGTGAAAGCTGCAAAATGACCCGCATGCGTTTAAGAGAACCATACAAACGACCTTAAGAGACAATTGCATAAGTGATCTTTAACGCGAGCTATTTTAACTCGATAGAGGTCGCTGAAGGCATGTGTTTTAAGTTATAAACACGACAAAAAATTCCATCTATCTTGTTTATATCCTGCCGACGAAGGCGATCCTGCATATCCTGTTATAAAAATTTTTAGAACAGGATATGCAGGATCGCCTTCGGCGGCAGGATAGACAAATTAAGGAGGAAAACTATCCTTTTTTAATGCTTAATCGCAAACGCTAGCCAAAGGCAACTGTCTCCCTTAGCGTTAAAATAGCTCGCAATATATATCACTTATGCAATTGTCTCTTAAGGACAAGCGACACTAACGACAACAAGGACGCCAAGGATCCTAACGACTTCAAAGGACAACAACGACGTCGTTGGTGTCGTTTTTGTCCATTGAAGTCGTTAGGGTCCTTGGCGTCCTTGTTGTCGTTTGTCTTTAAGGTCATTTGTCCTTGGTTATGTCAGGACGTCAGGATGTCAGGCGGCCCCAATTTCGTACTCTAATTATTGGTCTCAATTATAATAACCTGCTGATCACACTAATTAGACTTATATACCTCATAATAGTAATCTGCGTATGAATCCCTAATGTCATCTCCTGTTACTTGTTTCTTAAGATTTTCGGGTAGATCCAGAAAATCTTCTTGAATTAAGTTTACTCTTAATTGATAATAATCAATTTGTTCTTTCTCATTAAGGCTAATTACTTTTTGTTTTGTTCTCAAACCTAGTAAATACTCATTGGTTTCCATTCGTTTTTTTGAATATGGAAGAATATTAGAAATAATGTTTTGAATTTTAGTTTTAACTTCCTGGTTGATAACAGTGTCTTTGTCTTTTATTGAAAAACCACCATTATCTTCTCTATGAATTATTAAAAACCCATTTTTACCACTAACTTTAAATTCATTATTTCTTGTCAGATTTAATCTGTTGTCAATTATAGATTGCCATTCTTCTTGGGTAATATTCTCAACATTTTTTTCAAACAATACCTGCTCAAAATTAAACATTGACCTGTAGGTCATATAATTTGTATTCATTTTTTTTCTCCTTAATATATAAGCTGATTTGTAATATGCATAAAAAGGAATGTGAGTCCTTATATTGCAACATAGATCGAATCCACCTAACCCTCTCAGGAAGATTGCGAGAAACAATCTGATTTCTGTGAATTTTGAAAATAAAATTTGCCCCCTCGGCATGTTCAGTATTAATATATTCAAAAGAAGATAACTCCAATGCTTTTCTTACAGATTTAACAATATCTTCTAATGAATCCACTTTGGCTGATATCGTTCCTTTTTCTTGAAAAGAAGAGCATATTTCTGTTCTAGTAGGAAATTCATCTTTTTTGTTATATCTATTTTCAAGTTTTCATTCAATATAACCTTTATTAAGTTAATAAATAAAATTATTTAAACTTATTAATGTTATAAGTTCTATTAATAAGATAATTATTGGGGTCATTTTTTCACAACCTGAGAGATCCTGAGATTTGCTGTTGGATTGGGGAAGTATTTCAGCAATGTGAAAGCTGCAATACGACCTTAAGAGACAATTGCAAAGCAAAAAGACTTCTATAAAATCATTTTTTTGAAAAAAAATTAAAAAATTTCGCGAAAATGCGGTTCTAGACACCTGAAATTATTTTTTTTAATTCTTTTTAGATAAAAAAGCTATTAAATCACAATTCCTTTTTCCAGTCTTCCGCTAGGCTGCGCAACGCGTTTGGAGTGCGCAAGGCCTCTTGCGCTTTGTTATGAGGTCATGACGTTTTTTTTAGATGCATCAACGCACACATCATAACAAAGCGCAAGAGGCCTTGCGCACTCCAAACGCTCCGCGATATTCGGTCAGGCTGATATAAGGTCACTGATGCAATTGTCTCTTATGGTCCTTATGAAAGGGGCCAGGCCTGCGATCCTGCGATTCGTAGCGAAAGTGAAAGGGGCCAGGCCCCTTTCACTAAAGACAATTCCCGTTCTATGAGACCGAAGGTCTTTGGGAGTGTCAGAGCTTTAGCTCTGCTTTTCCTATCGACACTTTAGTGTCGATGCTATTTTTTTATTTCTTCAGATTCATGCTCCATGGAAGGGGCATCGACACTAAAGTGTCGATAGGAAAAGCAGAGCTAAAGCTCTGACACTCCCAAAGACCTTCGGTCTTCCTCTCTTTCTACGTTTTCTTCGCGGTCTTCTTGTCAAAGGTCAGGTCACTTATGCAACTGTCTCTTAAGGTCGTTTGTCCTTGCTGTCGTTAATAAGATTGGGTTAGGTCTGGCATTCAGGTATTCTCATTTTCCTGAATCCTTTAAAGCCTCTAAGAAATCTCCTCTGTTACCTATAACCGAATCGGAAGGAAAAAATGCAGCGGCCCCGGCAGAAATCGCAGCAAAAAAAGATGCTGTAATAAAAGAGGATTTGAGTTCTTCAGGATTAGCATGAATACCAGGAAATGTCATGATCGATATCAAGAAATGAAAGGGGCCAGGCCTGCGATCCTGCGATTCGTAGCGAAAGGGGCCAAACCAACCACACCACTTTCACTTTCACTACATTTCACCATGAATCGCAGGATCGCAGGCCTGGCTCCTTTCAATGTGTTAAGGAAAGAGCATACAATAAACAGAATGAAATAACAAGAACAGAAAGCTCCTTATACAGCTCAGTAATCAGAATCAACCAGTGGTTTTTAGGTTAAAAAATCATCAGCAAATCGCCAAATGACGATTTGTTGATCAAATTTGATCAACACAAAAACGATCAACAAATCGACAAATGACATTTTGTTGATTGATTTTATGTAAGTAAGAGAAAAGAAAACGACTAAAGATACCCAAGTTTTGCTCAATTCGTCCGGTGCTAATCTATGTGTATGGAGTAGAGGAAAGTGTTTTAGATGAAGGATATTTCGACAAAGTAATTGATTTCAGCCAACTTTTGGAATAGTACACCCCTAAAAATTCAATTTAGCTAACTCCTTTGAGAGTACAGAGAAATGCAGTTGAAACAAATTCTGCTGCAATCAATTTGAAAGGGGTTCTTTATTTCATTTTTTTTACTTGCAAACTGCGCTTTTTTTTTCATATTATACACATCTAATTATTTTTTATTTTTTTTTGTCAAAATCTAGAAAAGGAAAACTATGTATCTAAGATTCTACTCTTCTGATTTTCAAAACAGTATCACAAAATTCATCTCCATCGAACTACCAACAAAAATAGATGAATACAGATATCTATATCTACCTGAGTTTAAAATCGCTTTTTCGCTACCTGAAAACTTCTTAATAGGAACTCATTCAAAGAAAAGGAAAAATATCAACGCCAGCTTGCACATATCTAATTGTGTAACTCAAGAAACAGCTAATTCTGTAAGAAGTTTCTATTTTCAACAATTCTGTGGATATTGGGTTGAACATAAAGAAAAAGGCGATTCCTACAAAGCAATTCCAAAAATCAACTCAATAACTATCATCAGTCATAATGACCCTGTTGAACTCCTTCAATTTTGGAATCAAAAAGGCTTTATCAACAATGAATATCAAAGAAAAATAAAGACCGCCATCAACCCTCTTTTCAATGTTCAGAAAAGTCTAAATCAAGTGGGCCGTGAAGGACATGAAGCATTAAGAAGGGTTCTTTCTCCCCTCATTGATCAGGTCATTCATCATTTTAATGAGATTGACATACTTCAAGATGATCATTTACTTGAGGGGTTATCTATAAATCACTGCCTTGTTACAAAGCGCGATCTACTATTCGGTGTTTTGATGGAGAGCATACAAGGGGACATAGACAAAGTTATATTAAAAGTATTTAGACAGCCTTTAACCGATTGTGAAGCTTCTTTAAGGGAATTAAGACGTTATTATCTTGAAGAAGTGGTTGTAGGGAATATTGAATCTAATGGCTTTGCCTACGAATTTGTTAAAAGAGAAGAACGAAGAAACCTTCTTTTTGATTTTATCAATCAAAAACTAACTGAAGCCTGCGGTCAAGATGAGATCGACCTTTATTATGTATATTCTGTGGATTACCTTAAAGAAAAAACCGGATATGCAGATAGGGAATTTATCAAAAGCATTCGAAAAGAACTTTTCAAATTAGGAGAAGCCGTAAATGCATTGTCGATAAAGGATGGTATTGTGACGTTTGATCCTCTTCTGGGTGTAGAACAAAATCGAGATGGTTTCTTTGATTACTTGTGAAAGGAGCTAGGCCCGGCCCCTTTCATTGAAAGGGGCCAGGCCTGAAAGTGAAAGGGGCCAGGCCTGCGATCCTGCGATTGTCATTTTTTGACTTG
>Ga0206862_1057_pt1 | contig 33791 bp, 22 predicted proteins | sample Alteio_BWOrgCont_43_FD_152625 | JGI IMG/M metagenome (GOLD analysis project Ga0206862, IMG submission 152625) | Enriched cells from forest soil in Barre Woods Harvard Forest LTER site, Petersham, Massachusetts, United States -... | ecosystem: Environmental > Terrestrial > Soil > Temperate forest >... | reverse complement strand
GCGTGTTTTTTCCATATTTCTGTAAGGTTCTGTTAAGTGTAGTTAAGCTTCGAAGATTAACATAAAATAGCAATAAAGAGAACTGGGTTTAATTACAGATTAATTAAAGATTATGTAATTTTGTAACGTTACATTTTACGTCATACACATTTTTTTAATATCCATAATATAATGCTTTAACCACGGAGGAGATTTCTCATGCGCTTCAATTTCTTGTGGAGTCATCCAAAAATATTCAGGCACTTCTCGAGCTGAAGCTTTTATAGTGAGTGGCGTTTTTTCAATTTTACAATAGTAAATAGCATCTATCACATGTTTCCCATATTTATCGTTAAAATAACTGGATCTTACGAACTTTATTGGATCAATTAAATCTAAACCGACTTCTTCTAAAACTTCTCGTTTTGCGGCTCGTGCTAATATGTCGTTTGCTATTAAATCTTCTTGATTTTGACCATCATGATAATCAACGTTACCACCTGGAAACGCGAGTAACCCTCCTGCGTGTACTCCCTCAGGTCTTCTAATAATCAAAAATTTTCCATTATATTCTATTGCGCACTCAACCACGACTAAATACTGTGGCGATACTTTTTGTAGAGGCGATGTGTCCACTTCAGCATCGTGATTCGATTGTTCAATTTTATCTCTACCTAATTTTTTCATACCTAATTTTTCCATCGCAAAACGTCGCCTTTTCCTAGAACGCCCCACACTTCTCTATTCAATATGTCTGCTCATTCAGTGGAGCGCATTATATCCCGATATCACAGATCCAAGCAAGGCTAAAAAAACAACTATAATTAAAAAATAGCTTCTTAATATGTTTTGGAGAGATGATATGTCCTCAAATATAGATGAAGATCCTTTTGACCAATACTATGTCGTTATGAATCATGAAGAACAATATTCCATTTGGCCAACAGAGAAACAGGTTATCCCTTTAGGTTGGACTGTCGTAGGTAAACCGGGTACGAAACAAGAATGTTTAGAGTATATTAAAACGGTTTGGACGGACATGCGCCCTCTGAGTTTGCGTAAGAGCATGGCTGAAATAGAAGAAAAGCAAAAGAAATAAAAATAGCAGTTTTCTTGGAATTGTGAAGGATTTCTATGAGTAGTTTACTATTGAGTTTGATGAAATATGGTTACTAAAATAAAAATTGAATAATTATTGATTCATTTTTTTTGATTTTATAACCTCGGTTATCATTTCATTTAAAATTTTAACAAAAATTTCAGACCATTCGCTAATACGATTATCTATATATCTTCTGTCATGATAATACCAAGAAATTTGCAGTTTATTATTTATAATATCCACCTCAATTCGAATTTCATCTTTAGCATTTTCTTTGGATATTTCTGAAGATTCTTTTAGTTCATCAAATTGTTCTAATTCATTGATATTTTTTAATAAAAATTCCGCTAAACTATCATTTATGTCAAATGATCTTTCGTGCTGTTCATTTGTACTTTTAATAGAAAATTCTTTTAAATCATCGATTAAAGCTAAAGATTTACCTCTATGATTAAAATTGATAAGACAACGTGGAATATTATTCATTACATCTCGTACATTTTCATTATATGATAGATATTTTAACAGAGCAAATCCAATGCCCTTATTAGGAATAGCTAAAATTTGATGCTTAATACTTTGAATTGCAACAGGATAATTTTGTTGATTTTCTTTTACAATCTCCAAATAACTCGGATATAAATAGTTGTACCATCCAATTGTTCTAGAATAATCATTGCCTTGCTCTATTTGCTGCCTTCCATTTGCCCATATTAACAACCAAAAGCCCGTTTGTTTACTCCATTCCTGAAATGACAGTGTTAAAATAGTTAGTAATATTTCATTAAATGAAGCATTATAAAATGAAGGAAGATCGTTTAATACTAATTGTGTGTTTTCATAAGAAAAATGATTAATTAATTCTAAGTCTGTTTCATGTGAATTAGTATTTTCTGGAAGGATTGGCATTTTCTTGTCTTTAAACGTTTCCCAGTAAGGCAATTCATTTAATATTTCTTCGCTATTCGCGTATTTAATGAGCTCAAGAACTCTTTGTCGATATGAACTTGTTTTGGGTGGCAACTCTAAAGGTTTACCAACCATATGTTGTTGACATAGTTGTTGGAAGTCTTCAACTAAAATTTGCCAAGAATATGCATCTGTTATTAGGTGATGTGCAACAAAAAGCAGTTTAAAATTATCTTTCCCTAATTCAAACCGAGATGCCATAAAAACAGGACCATTTATTATATTAAGTGAATTGGACATTTTTTTTCTAACTTCTTCAATTTTTAGTAGCTGTTCTCGAGAATCAAAACTTCTTAAATCAAACGGTAGAAGATTAATATCGGTGGAATCTGAATAAAATTGTTTCCAATTTCCATCCTGATAAAAAAACCTTGTCCTTAAGGCGTCATGATGGGATAAAAGAAATCTCAAAATCATTTCTACAGCATCTTTTTTCCATACTTTTTTGATAGTTAATAGAGGAATATAAGTACATCTCTCAAGACATCTAGTATTTAAATCAGAATTAATATAATCTAATTGCCTTGGGGTCAGTGGAAATGAGCCTTTTAAAAACTTTTGTTCGGCTTTGATTAAGACTGGCGTATTAGAAATTAATGACAGCTGTTGGATTGTAGGATTTTCAAAAATATCTTTGGTTTTTAAATGAATATTTTCTTGTCGACATCTAAATACTAATACCATACTTAAAATAGAATCACCGCCCAACTTGAAGAAATTATCTTTTCTACCAACTTTTTCTACATGTAGAACTTCTGACCAGATTCTTTCCAATTTACATTCTACTTCAGATTGAGGTGCTTCGTATTCTGTAAGTTTTTGGGAATTTGAATTGACAGGCTCAGGAAGTGCTTTCCGATCAATTTTACCACTGATTGTCAACGGAAAACTTTCTAGTTTCACAAAGGCATTAGGTATCATATAATCTGGCAAGCGTTTAGTTAAATATTCATTAATCTTTGAATTCAATGCTAATTCTTCCTCCACAATATGTGTTTTACGAGACACCCAATAAGCTACTAATTTTTTAAATCCTGATATATCCTCACGCAAAACTACAACAGATTCCCTAACCATGGGGTTAGATCTTATGCAAGATTCAATCTCACCTAATTCAATTCGAAAACCTCTAATTTTGACTTGATTATCAAATCGTCCTATAAATTCAATGTTACCATCAGGCAAAAATCTACAGAGATCTCCCGTACAATACAACCGCTCTCCCACTTTATCAGAAAATGGATTTGGAATAAATTTCTGTGCATTTAAATAAGCATCGTTCAAGTATCCCAGTGCTAATCCCTCACCGCCAATATGTAATTCGCCTGGGATGCCAATAGGAACCGGAGAAAAATATTTATCTAAAATATACAATTTAATATTCGGCAAGGATTTTCCAATAATTGGCATTCTAGGAATATCATATTCACTAAAAATCTGGTTGGCTTTTGAAAATAAATAGTAAGATGCTTCTACGGTAGATTCAGTGGGACCATACGTATTCCATATGTCACAAGGTAAGGAATGAACAGGATAACGCGTTAGTTTTTCACCCCCTATTTTAAGCCCTCTTAATTTTAATCCTTGAGGCCATGATATTTGAAATAGATGAATAGCTATAGCAGTAGGGATATCGCAAAAAGTAATTCCTTTTTCCTTAAAGAAATTTAATAGCAAATCAGGTGAAAGCCGAATGTCATCATTTAAAAGATGTATTTCTGCACCAATTGTGATATATGGCCATGTTTCACAAAAAAATGCATCAAAAACAGGAGAAGCATATTGACAGGTTTTATCTTTTACATTAATTTTAAAACATTCACGATAGCAATAAATCAAATTTAACAAGCTCTTTTGACTAACCTCCACGCCTTTTGGCTTTCCTGTCGAACCAGAAGTGTAAATAATGTAACAAGGAATATTGTCAGGGAAAGCAAAATTAAGATTTTCTTTAGAATGAGCATTAATTTCTTTTTTCCAAAAGTTTTCGTTTATTACTATACTTGGGCAAGGTGCTTTTTCTATTTTTTCTTTTTCAATTGTTAAATAAAATTTAGCTGCACAATCAGATAATAAATCTGAAAGCCGATCTTGAGAACAATTCGGATCTAGGGGTACATATGTTGCACCAATTTTGAATATAGATAGCATGACAACAAACAAAGTATCAGAAGATTTAATGCCCACTCCAATCCTATCTCCTGTTTTTATCTTCTTATCTATAAAATAATGCGCTAATTGATTAGCTTTTTCATTAAGTTCTCGATAAAATATTTTTTTATCTTCAAATACTAGCGCAATGTTATCTGGGCTTTTTTTCACTTGTTCTTCAAATATCTGAATTACTGATCCATTTCTAGGAAATTCAATTGCTGACTTACTCCATTCCCCTAAAATCGAACGCAGTTCATCTGTTGAGGTAAATGATATTTCATTAATCAATTGTGTTGAGTTTTCTAATAGATTCTTAATTATATTCCTCAAATGACAAGCCATTCTTTCTATAGTTTTTGATTCGATTTGCGCATTATCATAATAAAATATGAATTTTAAATAATCACCAGGTTCAACATGAAGAATAATTGGATAATTGACTCGTTCAAAATGTTTTATCACATCCATTTTTAAAATTTCATTTGAAGATTCATAAGAAGGATAATTCTCAAAAACCAATATATTATCAAAAAGAGCCTCGGGACGAGTATCAACCAAGTTTTGAATTTTTGATAGAGGCATATACTCATAATGCGTTATTTCAGGTAATTTTTTTTGTATTTGTTTAAATATATCCAAAATTGTAGAGTGAGACGCGAAATCAACTCGTAAAGGCAAGGTATTGATAAACATTCCAATCATTTGTTCGATACCTGATATTTCTGATGGTCGCCCCGAAGAAGTTATCCCAAAAATGATATCATCTTGTTGTGTATAATGATGTAATAATATTGCCCATGCTGTTTGTATCACGACATTAAATGTAATCTGATACTGAATAGCCAAATCCTTAAGTTTGTTTGTTTCAAAAGAAGAGAGATCAAAATGATAAGATCTATAATCGTCTGAAATTTTAATACTATCATCCACAATGGGCAATCGAGTTATGGTGTTAAAATTATCTAAATATTCTTGCCAGAATTTTTCAGCGGCTTCCAAATCTTGACCCTGGAGCCATGAAATATAATCAATATACGGATGAGTTTTCGGATGGGGCAAAAAATCTTCTTTGCAAATTTCTCTATATCGTTCTTGGACTTCTTGAAATAATAATTGAATACTCCAGCCATCTAAAATTATATGATGATGACTAAAAATTAAATAATATTTTGAATCAAATTGTATAAGCACAAGACGCATCAAAGGAGCCTTGTCAAGTTCAAAACCCTTGCGTCGATCTGAAACTAGAAATTCTTCTAATTTTTCTTGTTGTTCTCCGGCTAATAAATGTCTACAATCAACCTCAGTAAATGGAATTAAAACTTCTTTTTGTACGAATTGATGTGGTTTTTCGATTCCACCCCACATAAATCCTGTCCTAAGAATACTATGATTTTCGATTACCTGTTTCCAAGCTTCCTTAAAAGCTGAGATTTCAAGTTTATCTTGAATTTTTATGCAAGATTGTACAAAATATTCATCAGATACTGTATAATGCAAAGTATAAAATAACATAGCTTCTTGGGTTGGTGATAATAAATAGATATTTTCTAAATCACGATTACCGATTATTCCATCTAACTCAAGTTGTGTTAAAGAGGAAAAAGGAAAGTCGGAAGGTGTGCACCCTCCTTTGGGCTCATTAATACAATGATGAATCAGTTGTGTTAAAGTAGCGATATAATTAGATGCCCAGTACTCAATTGTCTCGCGTTTGAATCGAGTATCAAATGTCCATTTTAGTTTTAATTGATCATTTTCTATAACACCAATAATATCAATCATATAATCAGATGCATAAATTTTAGGTATCATTTTATTTAAATTGATATCTTCTTTTACTTGTTCTGCCCATCTAAAGTCGACGTTAGAATCCTTAGCTTGCTCAAATTGTCCTAAATAGTTGAAGCGTATCTCTGAGTTTGGTATACTGTTCAGATGTTGTCTGAATTCAGGATTTAAATAACGTAATATACCAAACCCTATTCCTTTTTGAGGAATGGCACGTATTTGCTCCTTAACGCTTTTGATGAGATCACCCAAACCATCGCTTTCTGGCATTTCTAAATATACGGGAAAAATCGAAGTAAACCAGCCAATCGTTCGCAAGATATTAATATCTGGAAAAATGTCTTCTCGACCATGCCCTTCCAAGTCCACTAGTAATTTATTTATCCCTGTTAATTTTTTATAAAACAATGCTAAAGCAGCTAATAAAATATCATTAATTTGAGTATGGTATACCTTTGAAATTGAAAATAATAAATGCTTCGTCAATTCTCTTGATAAACTTACAGCGATAATATCATTTGTTGTTTCACGGGTATTTTTTGCCTCATTATCAAAAGCAGGGAGAGAAGGCGTTGTTTTATTACTTAGTCTAAGCCAATAAGGAATTTCCTTTTGTAATAAGTTACTCTTGGCGTAAGTTATTAAATGCTGGGCCCATTGACGATATGAACTTGTTTTTTCGGACAATTGAATGTTGCCTTGAAGCCCATTAGAATTTCTTAGATGTTTATATATATTTATCAAATCTTCTACTAATATTCGCCAAGATACTCCATCTATCGCAAGATGGTGAGCTACTAGATATAATTGCGCAGAATCTTTTAAACCTAAGTCAAACCAAACTGCTCTAAAGATTGGTCCGTTCTCGATATTGAAACTTGTTTCTAATTCTGATGTCTGTCTTTCAATTGCAAGTAGTTTTTCACTAGTGTCTAGGCTAGATAAATCGAAGATTGATAAAGGCACTAAATTTTCTGTACAATAAAATTGTTCCCATTGTTTATTCTCTTTTTTGAAGCGTAATCTCAAAACATCATGATGAATAAGAAGTTGATTCAAAGCTTCTTGCAAAATAGGGAAGGACCAGGATTCTTTAATCGTTAAAAATATACTTTGATTATAGTCATTCATATTGGATAATTTTTGTTCAAAAAACCACTGCTGGATCGGTGTTAAAGGTAGCGAACCTTTTAATGTCCCTTGTTCTGCCTTTGCTATATGGGAATTTTTAAGTTTGATAACTTTGGATAATCCAGAAATAGTTTGATATTTAAAGAAATCCTTTGCAGTTAAATATAATCCTCGGTTCTGACATCGCGCAATAATTTGAATAGTTAAAATTGAATCTCCCCCCAGCGAAAAGAAGTTATCATAAATACCCACTTTGTCTACTTTTAAAACTTCCTTCCATATTTCACATAATATTTCTTCTCGTTCTGTGCGCGGTGCCTCATACTTCATTTGATCATTTTGATAATCTGGCGCTGGCAAACTTTTTGTATCTATCTTTCCATTAATAGTTAGCGGTATTTGTCTTAAAATAACGATCGCACTTGGCACCATATATTCTGGTAACAATTCTTTCAAAAAGTTTTTTAACACAACATTAACATCATTAGTCGTGGAATCTTTTTTACTTTTTTTAACTTTATCACCTTTCAAAACTATATATGCAACCAACCTTTTATGCTCAATCCCGTCTTCTCTTGCCATCACGAATGCTTCTTTAATTAAAGGATGTTTTAAGAGAATAGCCTCAATCTCACCTAATTCAATCCGAAAACCTCGGATCTTAACTTGAAAATCATTACGCCCGATATATTCTAAAGTACCATCTTCTAACCATCGACATAAATCTCCAGTCTTATATAATCTTAGATTTTTGCCTTCCTTTCTCTCTTCAAGACTCAAAAATGGATTTACAATAAACCGTTGCATCGTGAGGTCCGGTCTATTTAGGTACCCTCGAGCCACTCCTTCGCCACCAATGTACAATTCGCCAATAACTCCAATCGGCATTGGCTGAAGTGAGGAAGATAGAACATATGCTTTCAAATCTGGAATAATGCGACCAATATTGGAGTATTGGCTGCTTGAATTTATATTTTTCATACAAATTGGAGCATAACTAACATGAACTGTAGTTTCAGTAATTCCATACATATTTATTAAAATGGGACATTGGTCACCATTTCGTTTAAACCAAGGAAGTAGCTTTTGAAAATTTAAAGCTTCTCCACCGAATATTACTTTTCTTAAAGATGGAATTTTTTCCTTTGAAGATAGAGTTTCTAGATGTACTATCAATTGATAAAAAGCCGAAGGTGTCTGATTAAGAATTGTCACTTTTTCCTGTAATAATAATTGATAGAAATCTGTAATAGAACGCGTAACAAAATGAGGAACAACAACAAGTCGACCACCATATAGCAAAGCTCCCCATATTTCCCATACAGAAAAATCAAAGGCATAAGAATGAAAAAGCGTCCACACATCGTGTTCATTAAATTTATACCACTCTACTGTGGCGGAAAAAAGTCGATGAACGTTGCAATGCGGTATCATTACGCCTTTTGGCATTCCAGTGGAGCCCGAAGTATAAATGATATAAGCAAGATGACTCGGTTTTACCACAGGAGATGGATTATCTGTAGGTAAATTCTGATTATGAAGATTATTTATTAGAATTTTTTTAACAGATATTTTTGATAATTGATTTACAAGATGCTCTTGTGTTAGTAAAATAGAGGATTTTGTATCTTCTAATATAAATTGAAGTCTATCCAAAGGACTCGTGGGTTCTATCGGTACATAAGCTCCCCCGGCCTTTAATATCCCTAGTATTCCTATCATCATTTCCAATGACCGTTCACAAATAATTGCAACCAAAGTATCTGGCATTACACCTTCTTTTCGTAATAAGTGTGCTAGTTGATTACTATGTTCATTTAATTCCTGGTATGTTAATGATTTTTCTTCATAGGTAAGCGCAACATGATGCGGATTTCTTTTTACCTGTGCTTCAAATAATTCATGAATAGTTTTATCTTTTTGATAGGAAACATCTGAAAAATTACATTGAACAATAATTTTTTGCTCTTCTTCATGTGACAAGAAAGGAAGTTTTCCTATTTTTTGGGCAGGGCTGTTCACAATCCCTTCAAGTAAAGTAAGGTAACATTTTGCCATTCGTTCTAAAGTCAATTTATCAAATATATCTGTGTTATATTCAAAAAAGCATGACATGCCCTGTCTAATTCCGTAATCTATTATATTTAAAGTCAAATCGAATTTGGAAGTCGTAGTTTCTGTATCCCATGAATCGATTTCTACGTTATTCAAAGTCAATTTAGAATTAAAAGAATCTTCTGCTTGGAAAACAAACATTACTTGAAATAAAGGGTGATAACTTAAACTTCGAGAAACTTCTAGTTGTTCTACAAGTTGTTCAAAAGGAACATCTTGATGCGCATATGCCCCCAAAGTAGTTTCACGAATTTGCTGCAAAAATTCAATAAAGCTAGTATTTTCTCCGAGCCTTCCATGAATCACTAAAGTATTCACAAAAAATCCAATTAAATTTTCAATTTCAATTTCTTGACGATGTGCAATCGGAGTTCCTGTCACAATATCATCTTGTTGAGTGTATCGGTATAGTAACACTTGGAAAACAGCCAAAAGAGTCATAAACATTGTCGTTGACTGCGTTTCTGAAAGCTTTGTTATTTTTTCTGCAAGTGATGCAGGTATCTTAAATTTAAATGTTGCACCTTTATATGCTTCCTCAGAGGGTCTAGCTCTATCTATAGGGAGATTAATCAGCTCAGGAATACCTGATAATTGCTCTTTCCAATAGCTTAATTGCTTATCTAAAACTTCACCTTGTAACCATTGACGCTGCCATAAAGTATAATCAACATATTGGATTGATAATGGTTTTAGAGGCGAAGGTTTTCCTTTATTAAAATTATTATAAAGTGTTGAGAGTTCTTGATAAAAAACATCTTTAGACCAACCATCGAAAACAATATGATGAACTGTGATTAGAAACAAGTATTCAAAAGATTTTAATTTTATTAATTTCCAGCGAATTAATGGCCCTTTGTCCAAATTGAAAGGCAATTCTTTCTCTAATTGTCCTTTTTCTTGAGCAATAGCATACCGTATAGATTCGTCAAACGAAGTTAAATCTTCATAAACAAGGGGCAGGTATAATTTGTCTATAATTTTTTGTATGGCCTGCTCTTCAATTTCAGGAAGGCTGGTGCGAAGGACCTCATGTCGCGCTACAATTTCATTTAATGCTCGCTCTAGATTATCAACATGGATTTCTCCTTTTAGGATAATTGCATCAGCAATGTTATAGAGTGAGCTATTTGGTATTAATTTCTCTAAAAACCAAAGCCTGCTTTGTGCAAATGATAATGGAATTTTTAAAGGGCGCAATTCATGTTTTAGTTCAGGCTTTATCTTTCTTACTGCTTTCCCTTCAAATTTTTTCAGTTTATTTGCAAATCTTTTAAGAATCGAATCTTCAAATAATGAATGAAGTGGAAATTCAATATTTAGATCACGTCGAATTCGAGCGATTATTTGAGTAGCAAGTAAAGAATGTCCCCCCAAAGAAAAGAAATTATCATTCCTGCCTACTTTTTCTACATGAAGGACTTCTGACCAAATTTTAGCCAATTTCTTCTCTATTTCAGATTGAGGCGGTTCATATTCTGTTAATTGATTCCCCACTACAGGTATTGGTAAGGTTTCGCGATCAATTTTTCCGTTGGGTGTCAATGGCATGGTCTCTAATTGCACAAAAATAGCAGGTATCATATAATCAGGTAATTCTTTAGTTAAAAATTCGCGAATTTTTGAAATTGACTTAGATGTTTCCTTTGTATTCTTTTTTTTATTAGAAATCCAATAAGCAACTAATTGTTTAAATTGTGGTTTATCTTCACGCAAAATTACAACCACATTTTTCACGAGGGGATGATTTCTCATGCAATCCTCAATCTCCCCTAATTCGATACGAAAACCTCGAAACTTTACTTGAAAATCATTTCTTCCAATGTACTCTAAATTACCATCAGATAATTCTCGAACTAGATCGCCAGTTTTATATAGTCTTGTTTCATTTGAGTTTAATTTATTTTTATTAGCTTTGGTGAAAGGATTAGCAACAAACTTTTCTGCTGTTAAACTAGGATTATTTAAATACCCTCTGGCTAATCCTTCACCTCCAATATACAATTCACCTATTTCGCCGATGGGAACCCGATTCAAATTTTTGTCTAATATATAAAATGTTGTATTATATAAAGAAGAGCCTATTGGAATTGTTTTATTAAAAAGATTGGCGGAACGAGCGTCAAATTCAAAACTAAACATACAGCATTCTGTTGGTCCATATTGATTTTTTATTATTATATTGGGGAAAAAATCTTTGATATTCATAACAAGTTTCGGCGAGAGTACTTCACCACATACATATAGAATTTTAATTTTGGCAGCCACCTCCGATGCCATCTTATTCTCTTTTAAACTATCCAAAAAGGCTTGAAGATGACTTGGAACAAAGACAAATAAATTGATTTCGGTTTTAATGAAAAATTCTTTTAATTTTTCCATATCTTTATATACTTCATCAGGAATGATAATTAATTTTGCTCCGGATAATAAAGCTAAAAATATTTCTCGTAGGGAAGGATCAAATACTAGTGGTATTTTTGCTGCTATATTTAGAGTCGAATTAATATTATGAGTATGAATTAAGTGCAGCAATTTACTCGTAATGGAATGATGTTCGGTCAAAACACCCTTTGGAGTTCCTGTTGTTCCTGAGGTATATATTACATAGGCTAAATGGTTGGGTTTTGAGATAGGATCAAGATTTTCGTCGCAATCAATAGAGCTATCGTTCCATGGTTCATCTAAAAATATGACTTTACCATGGTAATCTTCAAACATTTGTTTAAAATTCGATTGAGTTAATAATATCGGCGTTTGAGTATCTTTTAATATGAATTTTAAGCGATCAGTTGGATAGCTTGGATCCAATGGGACATAAGCACCACCTGCTTTTAATATTCCGATTAATCCAACTACAAGATCTAAACTTCTTCCAACACAAATTGCCACTAACGTTTCTTGTTTGACGCCCTTTGCCCTTAAATGATAGGCTAACTGATTCGCTTTTTTATTTAAAACGTCATAGGTTAAACAACTTTTTTCAAATACTGCAGCAACTTTATCAGGTGTAAGTAAGACTTGCTCTTCAAATAGCTCTTGAATCGTCTTATCTTCTTGATTTTCTTCCAATAATGAAAAAATATTTTCAATCTCTTTCTCTTTCTTTAGTGACATTTGATATATTCTCTCTGATTGTTTAATACTTATATGTAAGGGAATATGAATATTATTTATTATAGATAAGTAAGTAAATTTTATGTGAGTAATATGTCGTACTATGATGAAACTATTTTGAACCAATCTACGTTTTTATTGAACATAAAAGATAATTTTCTAGTTGACCAATATAAAAACAGATTATCCTATAGGTGAATCTATTTTTATACTTGATTTCGACCCCATATTTGAATTCTTGTATATTTTAGCAATAGTATCAATTTCAAGAGCATCGCTACAATTCCACATAAGCCTATAATAACCGCTAAAGAAAAAATGCTTCCATCGTAAATAATATTTGGCAAGAAGGTACCTAATGCTCCAAACAAAGCTGATCCAGTAAAAAATGTCGCAACTGTTGCTCCCGCCGGGCCAGTAGATGATTCTATCGCGGTTCGATTGATGGATGGAAATGAAAAGCCAGATCCCCCCGCAAAAAACATCAAGCAAACGATTAAGGCAAGCAAGGATTTGGGGAATATAATTGCAAAGACAACAGCTAAAACGGCACTGATAAATGCAATTACTACCCCAACAAAACTAATTATTCTCGTAGAAAAAAATTTCATTGCATATCGAATGGCCATGGTTCCAATAATGAATAATCCAAAAATTAATACTTGATAGATCCCGAATAAAAAATCATTCTCTTTAAATTCTTCAATAATTAAAAAAGGTCCCACGGCAACCCATGCGAACAGACCACAATTCAAAATAGAATAAATCAAAGTATTTAGTGAAAATAATGGATTCTTAATAATTAAATAGTAATTTTTTAAAATAGGCAATAATTTGATTTGATGTCTTTTTTCTACTGGTAAACTTTCTGGCATTAAACGATATAGAGCAAATACCACAATTATTCCAACTACAAAAAATATCCAAAACAGTAAACGCCAAGTACCGAATAGTAAAATAATAGCACCAAGCAAAGGTCCTAATGCAGGGACTAAAACACCAACTGCATACATCCATGCAAGCACTTGGATCACTATTTTTCGTTCTAAAAGCTCGTGAATTGAGGCGTACCCCGCGGTCATAGTGGTGCATACACTAATACCTTGCACAAATCTCATTACATAAAAGAGACTAATGTTGCTCGTAATAGCACAAATAGCGCTTGCGACAACAAAACAAACGCCACCCCAAATAAGGATCAACCTTCTTCCAAAACGATCAGAGAAAGGACCGACAAAAAGATATAAAGAGGCTGAACCCAAAGTATAGAGAAGTAACGTATCTCGAGCTTGATCATCCGAAATGAGCATATCGGCGGCAAACTGTGGCATAACAGGTAGATACGCGCTATGAGATAGAGTAATAACAATTTCTAATAAAACTACTAAAATGGGAACGAGTGACAAATTAATGACATATCTCCCTGAAGATGTGTCCCTGACTATCATTGAATATTGACGATACGTTAATAAATTTCAATAAATTTAAACACTTCCATAAATACTCCTATTAATTATAAATAGGTCATAAATGAGAGGTTGTCAAATATCCCTACTGCACTCCTAGTTTCCGTTTTTTATTATTAACACTAGTACTAGTACCCGCTAAAGCTTTAGGTTGTGGCATTCCAGCCGCCTCCTTCTGACTCTTACTTTCCTTCTCAGGTTTACCATCCTTTCCAGCCATGAGTGGCAATGTCGCTACCAGCATTGGCCCCACTGGACACATTTGCTGCATTGACTTCATTGGGTCCATTGATCCGATTGCCCCGGTAGGGCTCATGGGTAACATTCCTTGCATTTGTTTGGCAGTTCGATTTATTTCTTCCATCCTATTTTTTAAATCCTCTGAAATAACTTCACGACTTTGTGCATTTTTAATTTTGGCCAATTTTGAACCACTCATCGCTACGATGCCTTGATAGGTCGTATGCTCATCCGCTTCATGAACCAAACTTTTCACAAATTCATAAAAATATTTTCTCGGTTCAAAAACATTTTTCTTTCTTCTGATACAAATGCCATCCGCTATTAAATCTAGCTTCGCTGCAGGATTTCTTTCTATTTGCTGTCCACTATAATCGCTATTAAAAATATTTTTCGAGCTGCCTACCACTGTTAATTTAAACTTGGGATAGGGTTGTAAATCTCTCCTTCTCGACCATGCCATGACAAAGGGAGATCCAGGTTGAGAGATAGCATCTACTAATAATTTAATAAACCCTTTTTGATAGGAATTTTGCAAAGCAAGAAAGCCCAATGAACATTCAGAACAAACAGAGTTGGGATAAGAATAAAAGAGCAACGAAGCCGCATTTAATTTTATTTTATTGAGCGCCTCAAAATTTGGAGAAAGTTTCTTGCAAGCATCAAAGATATACTCTAATATTTTTTTAACATTTTCAGGATTCTTGAGCGCATGCAATATCACACGTTCACTGTGATAAAATTTGGTCATTTTATCAACATTTTCTTTTTTGCTATAATATTCAAGCGCCAATGGTTGTGCTACTTCAACTCTACCCCTATCAAACGCTCTATCAATAGATTCAATAGCACCTTTACAGTCTGCGTCTAAAAATTTAAATAGGCTCAAGAATTTTTTTAACTCCGTTTTGGCAACAGTGGCTTGAGCCGCAACATCAATTTGAGGGATCTTTCCAACGATTCTGCCCCCTTCCTCCCTATCTTCTCCAATAGAATGATGATATGCATGTTCATTTTGAAACACCTGATCTTCTTTATCACGAGAAACCAATGGAGAAGGATAGTCAAATTTAAGTGGTATCGGAATAAAATGATGCTTTCGTTTGGAGTCATAACTAAAATCAGAAACAAATGAGACAGCAAATATTAATACTGCGGAAACGACGTTAGTTGATTCATTCTCTTCTTTCTGATCCTTAGGGTCACCCTCATGGGCCACTTTAGGAGCTCCATTTTTGCGTCTTGGTTTTTTGGGTTGTCTCGCTTTTTCAATAAACGCATGCGTTTCTTTAGCCACAGAAAATAAGGTTTTAAAAATAGGCTTCAATGAAATTTGCGCTTCTGAATACATTAGGGTGGATGATTCATCCGTAGGAAAGGTTTTTAACCACTCTACTTCTTTTGAATCTTGGCCTAGAACTGTATCCGAACGAAGCTTCCGTTCTAGAACTTCCTTGCTATCTTTCTCAGATGTTTTTAGCAAAGCACAAATCGTAGACACGACATTTCCTAACATCATCCAAACTTTCTGCATGTCTCCATCATCTTTTGCTCGGTTAAACTTTCTTACAAGTTCTGAATACTGTTGATTCACTGCTATTTTTTGGATAATTTTTTCAGTGATGAGTGTGCATTCAGCATGATAAAAATTTTCATCAAATGCTCTTTCTAAATTGTCCAGCAGAATTTTTATTAAAAATCGAGGCGTCGTGACATCAACATCTGGAAAATCAAAATTAATTTCAAGAAGCGTTCTGTATCCTTGTGTCGCATCCAAATGATAACGGTTAAAATCAAGATTATAATACATGTCCAGAAGAAAATTGGAATCCGCAAAACAATGATACAATCTACTTCCGATAGCACCATTCTCGTAATGGTTGGGTTTAAATAATTGATGATATAACTTATTTAAATCAGTCAACATCTCTTCATCATATTCATAGTTAATCTCTTCTCGCGCTTCTCCCGGATCAAATTCTGAATCAGACGGTGGAGAAGGGGGTTCTTCAGATACATATCCATCATTGCCTTCGCCATCATATTCTTCATCGTATGCATCCTTGGCAGTTTCATAGTTGCTCCAACGCTCTTTTTGTGCTTCATTGAAGCCCTTTTCCATATCCTTTAACAAACCCTCTTCTGATTCTACATATTCCACCAAATTCTCTCTAAATTTTTCTTTTAAAGAGGCTTCCAATTTTCCGATGGGTGTCAAAAAATAGAGTTGTTCTGCATTATCTTGTGAAACTTTTTGTAAAAGTTCCGGGGTTAAAGTAATTTCAACGCCTTCAAATCCGTCTTGAAATTCAATCTGACAATCTCTCAATAATTGTTTAAAGGTTTCATCTAGTAGTGAAGGGGTAAATCTAATCGTCTGGGATAATCGGTTAATTTCAGCACGCATTGCATTTTTATAAGCAATTACTTTTTCTGAATTTGAAAGTAATTCTTTTCGTTTTCTTATCAAATTTTTTAAATACAAATAAAATGGGCTCTCTTCAAATTCTCTGACACATAAAGTTTTGGCAACCTCACTCATTTCCAATTTATAAGCCATGTCCGCTGCAGTTTGATTTTGCTTATTGACCTCCTCTCCAAAACGTCTGGGTATATGTTCAACAAAATAGGATTCAAATTCTTTAAAAGCTTCTTCGTCCTTGCTTAAAATTATGTAATGCAATAAAGTGTTGCCTGCTCCATCCGGCAGTAGCACTTGTTTTTGTGCGTTCACAACATAGTGGTTCCACTGTGTTTTATCTCTGCTACATTCTATCAGTAAATTTTCATTAAGACCATATTTAAAAAGAAATGCAAGTGCGCGGGCTTTTTTATTTTGATCTGCTTCTGTTAAAACTTCTTTTAAAACCAACTCCATCGCAGTTTGGCTTTCATTATTCTTTACATTAATGTCAAATTCGATAATTTCTTCGTAGAACAGTTCGATAATCTTTTTATCCTGATTTAAAGCAGCGTAACACAAAAATAATACTAAATCTTTGTTCTCTATTTTTTCTTTGCTTTGCAAAATGTATTTTAATTTTTCAAATATATATTTTGGATCCCAGCCATGTTTTTTAATATAGAGAAGAAGTTCTTTCATGCGCATTGATAAGTTCCTTGCTTTCCAAAATGATAATTTTATATCATTTATTGTTTAAGAGCAATTGCCCTGTTGATTATTGTCTTATTTACTAATCTATGATAAATTGATAACTTTATTAGAGTATGAGTTTTAAGCTTCTAAGACGAAGATAATCTTTATTCGAGGTCGCTATTATGTTAATTGAAACCAACGACGACAATCCTGTTCCATATTCTGTTAAAATTTATAATTATCCTGAAATCATTCAACACATCCATCATACTCTTAATCGTACGGGTACTTTAGCGTTTTGTGAAGCAACCAATTATTGTTATTTGAAAATATTGGATGCATACATTTTTGATGCTTTCTCTTTGCTAGAAAATAAACCACTGAATATGCCGATAAAGATGCCAGATTATTTTACTGCAAATAATCCTATCGGTGCTCATATCAGCTTAGTCTATCCTGAAGAAAATAACGCCTCTCGAGTGAGAGATTACATTCAATCAAAACCCGTCGTCTTAAATGCCATTTCTTTTAAAGTAAATGTTCTTCTATCCGTTAACGTTTTTAATAAAACTCAATTTGTGATTGTAGTCACTTCTCCTCAGCTAGATGCGATACGCAAAAAATTTGATTTACCAGAAAAATTAAATTATCATGGCCTTTTAGTCCCTTTTCATATTACAATTGCTACGTCTTACCCTCAACAAGAGACGCAGAATTGATTCAAAAAAAGCAAACCGTGGAAAATGGAATAATATTCAATTGTTTGTGTGAGCATGGGGCACTAGCCACGAATTTTAAAATATGATATCATCGATTTGTTATGGATTATATTACTGCCCTTAAAGAACATTTTTATGTTCATGTTCCCATATCTATCGAACCTTCTGCTATCCAAAATGCAGTAGATGCCTTTTTTCAATTTTTAAACGAACCTGAGTTAATCAAATCTCATATTGATTTTTCTATAGCACCTAAGCATCGAAGGGGTGAAGTTGGATACAGGAAACGTGTTGAAAATGATCACATCTATAATGATAACAAAGAATTTTTTCATTATCATCCAGCTATTTGTGAACAATTTCCTGATTTTATAGAAAAAAATCTGATTGTGCACAATTTTTTAAGTAAGGTGGATCCTATCTGGAAAGCGGCTTATCAAGCGATAAAACACATTTTTATTGCTTTTGATGAAATTTATCCAGGTTCATACGAGAAAATATTTAATACGGATTGTATTCATATCGTACTTCGTTTTTTAAAATATGATTGGCAAAACTCCGGAAAATATTTAGCAAAACCGCATTATGACGCTGGTTCCTTTAGTCTGGCTATTGCCGAGAGCTGCCCTGGACTTCGTATCGGCAGTGGACCAGAAAATTTGAAACAAGTTGAGCATAAATCAGGTCAAGCAATCTTTATGTTATCCAGTAACTTTCAAAAGGTATTAAAGGACGCTGAAAATTTGTCTGCGGGATGGCACGACGTTATTCAAGTGGACGAGACGCAATTAGGAAAGCCCTTTGCCAGATGGGCGGTTGTGGCATTCATTGAAGCTCATGGAGTAGAAGCATTACCTCGAACTGAGACCCATAAGTGGTTTACAGGAAGTGAAATTTCCTAGTTGATAGATTTCTATGTGAAAAAATAAATCTGTACTATAAATGTACCAATGTATTCAGTAAATCTCTCATTTTTGTTAATATGTTTTGATGTATTTGAATACCATGAATTTTTCCTATTTCGACTGGATCTAAATAACCGATTTGCGTATTTTGATTTTCATCTTGCCAAACCAATATTTTTAACGGCAAATCAATTCCTATGCTTGCTTTTTCTTGCATCAGATATGTTCCAACTTTAGGATCTCCAAATATTAAAAGCACTTCATCTCGTAATGTAAGTCCTACGTCATGAGCCACTTTGGAATGATTGATATTTTCAAAAATATTTATGCATTTGTCTTTTAATTTGGCTAATAATTTGTTGGTTGTTTCCTCCACAGAATAGGGACTTGGAGAAGTGATGAGCATATTTGTACCTCAATCATCTTATAATAAGAAAGCATGAGAATAAATGTATATTTTGTTAGATCTTATATGTTCAAACATTGCTATTACCACTATTTTCTTGTTTGACATTCACATTTACAACATTCACCAAGTTAATTTTTAGTTATTTACTTCTTATGAATGCAAGGAGATCTTCATTCACTTTATCCTTATGAGTTGAACATAGACCATGGGGTGCAGCGGGATAAATTTTTAAAGTAGCGCCTTCAATTAAGCTTATCGACAGTTTAGAAGAATCATCTATTGGGACTATCTGATCATCATCACCATGAATGAGTAATGTAGGTACCTGTATTTTTTTAAGATCGGCAGTAAAATCTGTTTCTGAAAATGCTTTAATGCAATCAAAAACCGCTTTAAAACTTGCCTGCATACCTTGAAACCAAAAGAAATCTCTTAATCCTTGTGATACATTAGCACCAGAACGATTAGCACCATAAAAAGGCGCGCTTAAATCCTTAAAAAACTGTGAGCGATCCTTCAAAACATTGGATCGAATCTCATCAAAAATCTCCATTCCTAGCCCCTGAGGATTCTCCTTTGTTTTTAACATGTGCGGAGGAACGGCACCAATAAGGACTGCCTTCTCTACTCGATTGCCACCCAGACGTGCGACATAGCGTGCCACTTCACCACCACCTGTTGAATGACCAATATGAATAGTATTTTTAAGCTTGAGTGCTTCGACAAGTTTTGCCAAATCTTCAACATAGGTATCCATGTCATTCCCTTGCCAAGGCTGACTCGAGCGACCATGGCCACGACGATCATGGGCAATACATCGATAACCATGAGAGGCTAGGAAAAACATTTGATCTTCCCAAGCATCTGCGTTTAATGGCCATCCATGGCTAAACACTATGGGTTGCCCTCTGCCCCAATCTTTGTAATATAGGTTGACAGTCTCCGAATTATCTTTCCCAACATTAATGTAGGGCATTGATTGTCCTCCGTTAAATTATTCCAAATCATTTTCCTTATAAAATGATTTAAGTTCCTTTTCAGCTCTTTCTTTATCATACCCGTATCTTTCTCGAATTTTACCAAGTAATTCATCATGTGATCCATCCAATTTTGAAAAATCATCATCCGTGAGTTCTCCCCATTTTTGTTTAACTTTACCTTTTAATTGTTGCCATTGACCTTTTAAAGTATCTTTATTCATAGGAATCTCCAAGTTTATATAAGTTACCTTTTTAAACATAGTAGAAAATTTCAGAGATTTGCTATTTTAAATAAATAATACTTGCTGAAGGACAATTAGGGAGGTAATAAATTTCACTTTGAGCGAGCATGACCAGGTTATAAGGATAATATAAACCTTAGGTCTGAAGATGACTTGGATAAAGTAAAATTTTCAGTCATTTTTTTAATAAATTGTAAATTAAAACAATTGAAAAAAATGTAAGTATGAATGTAAGGCTCCAAGATATAACATTACTAAATATAGAATTTACTTTATTCCCCATTATTTTTTTATTACTCGCAATTAATGTAATAATTGCAATCAATATTGGAGCAATAATTCCATTTAATGCCGCAGCATAGTACAACATTTTGAAAGGTTTTATCCCCGTTAAATTTACCAGCAACCCTGATAAAACCACTAATATTATTACTGAATAAAAATATCTTGCTTTTTTGAATTTTTCATTCAATCCACAACGTTTGTCAAAAGCTTCACAAAACACATAAGAGGATGAAGCTGCTAATATTGGAATAGTGAGCAATCCTAGTGAAATAATACCTATTGAAAATACTATTTCTGAAAATTTTCCAGCGAGAGGCTCTAATGCTTTTGCTGCATCCGATGCTGTTTCTATGTTAGTAATTCCATGTTTATTAAGTATGGTTGCAGCAGATAAAATAATAAAAAACATAATTAAATTAGAGGTTACCATCCCAATAATTGTATCATATCGCATATATTGAATTTCTTTTGATTTGTTCTTAATGATAACTTGGCCTGAGTTATGATCATTCTTTATTTCTTCTATTTGTTGAGCGGGTTGCCAAAAAAACATATACGGGGAAATAGTAGTTCCAATGACTGCAATGATATTTAAAAAATATTCATTGTTAAATGAAAAATAGGGTATGATGGTATTGATGAATACTTTTTTCCAATCTTCACTGCTCATGAGTCCAACTATCACATAACAAACCACAAAAAAAGCAAAAAAATACAAAATTTTTGAATATATTTTGTAAGATAAGAAAATTTCTAGCAACAAAATAACAATAGAGATAAAAAACAGCCAAAAATAAAAATTAAATCCAATTAAAAGTTGTAAACATTCTGCAACCGCATTTAGATCCGCTCCAATATTAACAATATTTGCAACAAAGAAAACAATAGTCATGAAATAAACGAGATAATTATTATAATGTTCGGAAAGTGTAGTTGTAATGCCCTTTTTGGTAACAATACTGATACGAGTACACATCTCTTGGATGACAATAGTAAAAGGCACACAATATAAAGCGGTCCATAATTGACTATAGCCAAACTGTGCGCCTGTTTGAGAATAAGTTGCTATGCCAGAAGGATCATTGTCTGCGGCCCCAGTAATAAAACCGGGGCCTATTATTTTTTTCAATTTAAACATAGCAGATTTTAATGACTTACTATTGCAATGTGACTTAATCCAATGAATAGATGTAGTAATTCCATTAAATTGTCCCTATGTTAAATTCTACCCATTAAAATCAAAATTATTAAAATCACTAATATAATTCCAAGAATTCCACTTGGATAATAGCCCCATCCTTTGCTGTAAGGCCATGATGGAATGGCGCCTATCAACAATAAAATCAATATAATCAATAATATTGTGCTTAACATAACATTTATCTCCCTTGTTACTCATTTAAGATGTAGCACAAAAACACATGATCATCAATAAATGTACAATATGTTGAAAAAATCAGTAAATTGGTCTACGATATAGGATTACCTCAGTAAACGTATACGCCCATTTTGGATGGGCGTATTAACTTATTTTTAAATCTCCGTTTAGAACCAACTCTTTCTTCAGAATTTAATCACCTTGTATTCGAATTTCTGAAGATACTTTTTTGACACCATTAATATTCTTAATGCTTTCTTCCAGATTTTTCTTATCATCTTTGGTGTTGACGATACCATACAAATATACAGTCCCATCTTTTACTTCTATAACCACACTTGGAATTTCAGAGGTAGAAATTTTTTGTGTGGAATTGACGGTATCTTTTACATTCTTGGTAATGGCTGCATCATCTGCTGCAGCTGCAAAAGCAAAAGAATTGAATGTTAATGCTGATATTGCAATTGTTGATAAGAAGAGTGTTCTTTTGATCATATAAGCCCCCTTTAAATATCATATCTTCATCTTTCTTTGAATTAGAAGATATATCTTCAAGCCATTAGTTAACAATTGATAAAGGCAACAAATTTTATCGTGACTTATGACCTGAATTTGGGCGATTTTCATGTCGACTTGGATCTCTTTTATCATGATCATCGGATTTATCATCTCGATTAGATGATTTATCACCATAATCATGGTCCTTCTTAGAGTGTTGATCATTACCTTTTTGATCACGATCATAAGATTTATCATCACGATGTTCATTCGGTTTTTTTGGTTTCATAAGAAGCCTCCTATAAGTTTAATGGAAAAATATTCTATTATGAATCTACACTGAAACTAATACTGACACAGATAAATTCTTGTCAGTTAATTTGTAGTATAGATTATTATTTTTGTTTTTATTTGATGTATCTCAACATAAAACGATAAATTAAAGTTTTCCAAAGAATTCACAATGCATCATAAAAATCTCTTACTCTTGAAAGTAACCAGCTTTTAGCTTTTAAACATCCCAAATTTTGCACGAAGCAGTACAGCTTAAAATTAACTTGAAATTGTATAGTGAATGGTGGAAAATGGAAGTTTGTTCAAGGAACTTTTCATGAAGGTCTCTAATACAGAATTTAAGCAGTCGATAGCATGGTTATTTTGCAGTTTAGCAATGAGATCTATTCATTATTTTTTGAGTTTTTGCTTTCCTTCCAATTTGCTGTCTTGATTAATGGAGCATATAAATCATCTTCCAAAGAAATTGAAACGGATTGTATCTCTGCTTTTGTTGGAGGATTTTGTTGAAATATCACATTCCTACCGACACTGCTGATGAGTGCCAATGGCGTCTGCTCGTTTCCTTCACCCATTACAAAAACAGCAGCGCTTGCCAATGTATCTAAAATGTTTGTTTGTGTAACACGCAAAAGATTTCCAAAAATATCAGGTTTACCAATATAATTACGCAATGGTTGAAATCCACACCATCCTAATGCAATACCCGTAACACCTCGTCTTAATGGTGTAGTATGACTATCAGTAATCAAAACGCCTATTTCGTTTTTTTGATAATAATCCCTTATAAAATTCCATATTTTAGCGGCTTCTTCCTGGATATGAATTGGATAGAGTACATAATTTTCATTACTATTGGACTCATCAATACCAGCGGTGGGAATTAAAATTCCGTTTTTAATGGTTAAGCAAATTCCATATTTTTCTGAATAATCACCTTCCAAATACAAATCAGCCTCTTTTTTTACCAGTTCAAATTTATCCTGAACTTTACGCTTATTCACAATTCTATTTTGGCATAAGCTTATAATTTTTGAAGTGATGGCTAGGATGCTTCTTTCGGGCATTATCATCACATACCGTTTAATAATTTCCAAAATAACCTCTTTGGGTAAAATTTTATGCGTCTTTAAACTTTTTATCTCTATGAGATTTCCCTTCAAAAATTCCGCAAAACCTAGTGTGAGTTGGTTATATTTTTTCTACCAACTGATTACGCTGGTATTGAGCGAACTTTTTCTGTCTTAAACCCTTTACAACAGAAATGTTTGCGCTCGCAAATTTCTCACATTATGTTCCACATCATGCACTCTTAAGTATTGAACCTTATTGCGCGCCAAAAATTCAGAAACTACAGCAGTTTCATAGTCTTTATCTTTAAAAGCTTGCTCTGTACAAGAATTCAAAAAGGATTTTCGCGAATGCCCAACCAATAATGGAACGCCAACAGCATGCAATTCATTAATCCTTTTTAATATCTGCCAATTTTGAGTAGTATTTTTACCATAACCAATACCCGGATCAAAGATTATTTTGTTTAAAGCTACACCAGAATTTAATAAATCTTTTTTCTTATTTTTTGCCCAATTTAAAATTTCCAAAATAGGATCTTTGCTATAAGGAATAATGTTTTTCTTGTTCGGAGGAACGCCACAATGATGCATACAAATTGCATATACATTAGCTTTTGCTGCTATACAAGACATCCGCGGCGACTCAAAACCAGAAACATCATTGAGATAATCAATCCCCATTGTAACTGCCTTTTCAGCAACCTCAGAATTTCTGGTATCAATGCTAATTTTGGGTTTCCAAATACTGCCTTGCCAGTGTGAATCCATTGCTTGTAAAACAGGTTGCAATCGTTTCCATTCTTCTTGCTTTGAAATAGGCAGTGACTTAGGCCTTGTCGACTCAGCACCGACATCAATGATTTCTGCTCCGGCATCAAACATATTTATTGCCTTATTTAAATATGAATCTACTGTTTGTAGTCCAGGTAATTCAGAAAATGAATCCGGAGTAACATTTAAAATACCCATTAAATGAGGCACATCTATTCTATGGTTAAGCTTTTTTGTATTAAAAGGTGAATTTTTCTCGCACATTTTATCCCATAGTTGTAAGTTAAATAAAATAGCTTTAATAATGTTTGGATCACTCATGTAATCCTGCCAATCTGGCAATAGATCTATTAATGGCCATAAAACAAAGGGGCGTTTTGCAAGTTCAGAATGGGGGACTGTCAATTGCCTTGAATTTAACACACAGTTTTTCCAAACCAGTATATCCAAATCAATAATACGAGGTCCCCAAGTGTGTTCTCTTTTATCTCGCCCCATCTTATGCTCTATTTTCTGTAAACTATTAAGCAGTTGATGAGGTGACAATGAAGTTTCACATAAAATATTTACATTTAAATAAAATTGATCCCAATTTTTAGGCGCATGCTCTGGCAATAATGCATCGGAACGATATATAGGTGAAACTTGAGACACTTTTAAATAATTAACAGCGTTAAGTTGATTTAGCGCTTCTCGAAGATTGCTCGTTCTATCCCCTTGATTCGTCCCCAATCCTATCATCAACAATAGCAATCCCTCGAAGTGGCGCCCTTTAGGCTTCTGCGAGTGGGATCTTCGCGAACTTGCAGTATTAATTTATGATATAAGTGAGTCAACCTAAAACGACTCTTTTTTTGGTGAACTTTTTCTTTATGAGGTAAAAATCGACTCGATTTAGTAATAGTATCGAATGTGCGCATCTCTCCTGAAGTCTTGCTTCAATTGGCAAACCGTCAAATAAACATGTGTAGGATATCAATAAGCCATCAAGTAATGCAAGTATTGTTTGTCGAGATTATTGAAAGGCAAGAACATTCTTCTCATGTTGGCAGATCGCAAACCACCCTATAGAATTTTTCAAGCTGGATCCATCCGAGCATTTGAAGTATTCGGAATGAGAAAGTTTTATATCTTTCTTAAAATTCAGTCTTGATGTTTGTAAAAAGTTCAGGCTCCCAGTGAGGAACTGCATTTGAAATAATGGACACTCTAAAAATATCTGGTTTTTTAGTGTTTAAGTTGTTTCCGGAAATGTTAATGTATTTTTCATTGATATTCTTTATTTCCTTTTGGTATTGCTCATATTCGACATTCGTTAGCCAAAAACCTGCTGCACTCAAGAAATAATCTTGTTGCAATCCTTCTCCTTCTTTTTTAGATGCGCCTTCTTGTTGTTGCTTTGTAATAAGTTTCATCGTTTTTTCGAAATGTTGTTTAAACATCTCTTCCGTAAATCTTACAGAGAGTGGCCCATAAGCAGCAAACCCAGAAACGCCCTTCACCAAAAATTGTATGGGACTTTCAAGATCATTCTCCTTCGGCAATACAATTACGCGAATATCTGCCAAGGCTTTTAAATATTGATGAGTTGTCTTCGGTGAAAGCTGATATTCCTCAGCTATTTGTTTTGGCGTTTTTTTATTTCCTGTATATAACTGGCTAAAATAAGCATAAACGTGCGGATGTTCCGCCAGGTATTTTTCCTGTTCACTTGTGAAAAAATTCGACTCAAGAGTACTAGAATTTTTTTCTTGCGAATTTATAATGGGTGAAACTAATAGTAACAATAAAAATACTGAAACAATATTCCGAGATAATTTCATGAAGTTCCGAACCGTTCGCCCCACCCCGTCCATTGCTTTTAATTTATCAGTAAATTCATCCAGTCGTGTTCTTAATAAAGTTTCCATAAAACTGTTCCTTTCTCTATTTGGACTTTCGATGGTTTCAACTCAGTGTATCTTCTCGAATATAAACTGTAACCCATGTGTCCGGAACGGATCGTGTAGACTGAAACCCTTAAGTAATCTTTTTGGGCCAAAAGTGTTACCCATGTCTCCGGTATAAAGTGTTACCTATGTCTCCGGAACGGACCACAGAAATCTGGCGCGCCCGGACCGATTCGAACGGCCGACCGCCTGGTTCGTAGCCAGGTACTCTATCCAACTGAGCTACGGGCGCATGAATGTGAAATCCTTTTTCGGTTTACCTTCAGATACCTTAATGTGCCTAAGATATGGCGGAGAGAGAGGGATTCGAACCCTCGATGGAGTTTAGCCCCATACTCCCTTAGCAGGGGAGCGCCTTCGGCCTCTCGGCCATCTCTCCAAGAGCGGTTTTACCGATAAAAGAGCTATGGAGTTTATCATGAATGGGAAGGTAGTGGAATGGGGTAATGAATCGGGTTACTTTTGAATGTAAGATAACTGCAAAATACCGCAGAACGGGTATCACTGCTCATTATCAGTAATAAACAGAAAAAGAGCAAAAATCAGATCAACAAAAAACAAACCCAAAAAAAAGCCTCCTTAGGGTAAGGAGGCTTAAAATACTGCAAATGGAGGTTTCTTCAAAACTGACACTTCAACTTCTTTTCACACCTACTCTCTATCCGCGTCCTTTGATTCAGGCGCATGCCCCGATTCAATGGCTGCTTCTAGATCCTTTAATTTTTGGAGTTTTTCTTTTTGAATGCGTTGATAAATTTCTTCTCGATGGACGCTGACTTCTTTTGGCGCATTCACACCGATGCGAACTTGATTACCTTTGACACCCAATACGGTAATTGTGACTTCATCCCCGATCATTAATGATTCACCAACACGTCGTGTTAAAATTAACATAGTCAATCTCCTCCTAAGCCTGTTCTCTTCGACGTCTTCCTATATACCTTCCCTTCTCTTTCATTTCAGGGGGCATATACCCTTCGTCTTTATTATATGCCCTGCATTAATTCTGTTGGGACTTCACTTCCGAGTTCAAAGGCTTGATGCACTGCACGCGCCCCTCTCTCTAAATCCTTTTCGTCAATTATTACAGAAACTTTAATTTCTGATGTTGACATTAATAAAATATTGATTTGTTCTTTTGCTAATATTTCCAACATTTTTCCAGTCACTCGGGGCTCTGAACGTATCCCCATGCCCACCAATGATAATTTTGCAACTTTATCGTTACTAAAAATTTTCTTGGCGCCGATTTCCGTCACCACTTGATTTAACAACGACAACGTTTTTTGAAAATCGCGACGATGAACCGTGAAGGCGAGATCTGTTTTTCCATCTTCATGGAAACTTCGAAGAATCATATCGACTTCAACGTGAGCGTTACTGATGCATCCTAGAATTTGAGAAATACCACTTATCGCTTCAGGAATATTTTGAATCACCAATTTTGCTTCGTCACGATTAATTGCCATACCAGACACTGAAGATTTACTTAAATCTTCTTCTTCCGCAGCAATTAACGTACCTGAACCTTCCTGGAAAGTTGACAGTACTCTTATCGGAACATTATATTTCCCAGCAATCTCTACTGCTCGAATTTGCATTACCTTAGCACCTAAACTTGATAATTCCAACATTTCTTCAAATGTAATACGCGTCATTCGCTTGGCTTCAGGGACAATACGGGGATCGGCAGTGTAGACACCCTCCACATCAGTATAAATTTGGCATTCATCGGCTTTTAATGCGGCCGCCAAAGCCACAGCTGTGGTATCCGAACCTCCGCGACCAAGCGTGGTAATATTACCGAAACTATCCATCCCTTGGAAGCCGGCAACGACAATCACCTTTCCTTGCGACAAATCGTGACGAATCTTTTGACCATCAATGCTGAGAATACGAGCTTTGTTATGCACATCGTCGGTACGAATATGAACCTGGGCACCGGTATAGGATTTTGCAGGACATCCGCGTTCAATCAACGCGAGAGAGAGCAACGCAATGGAAACTTGTTCTCCAGTGGAAAGCAACACGTCAATTTCACGTGGATCTGGGGTTTGACTAAATTGCTGGGCCAGTGAAAAGAGTCGATCAGTTTCACCACTCATGGCAGACACGACGATGACTAATTGATGTCCTTCCGCATAGGTTTTGGAAATTTTATCCGCGACATAATGAATGCGTTTTACATCACCTACCGATGTGCCACCAAATTTTTGTACTATCAGTGCCATATTCTTTTCGCCTTTTGGACGCTTTTGTCCAACTACTTCCTATACTGCCTATACCATATTTCTGACGTTGCATCACTTCGCATATTGTTCATTCACCCAATCCAAAGCTTCTTGTAACGCCTGAGCCAAAGTTTCTTTGTCATTCGAAGCAAGCGCGCCTCCCCCTTGCGCCATATCGGATCGCCCCCCGCCTTGCCCACCCAGTCTTGCTGCGACTATTTTCACTAATTCTCCAGCTTTTACTTTATCTGTGCTGTCTTGGGTGACTCCGGCTATCAAGACCACTTTTTCGCCTTCCACCCCTGCCAGAATAATAATCGCTGATTTCAATTTGTCTTTATACTGATCGACCATTTCTCGCAAAGTTTTAGCATCTGTGATGGGAACTTCGGCCGCCAGAAAATTGACATTGCCAATTTTTTTCACCTTATTTGACAAATCTAAACCATTGCTTTGGCCGCTCACTAGATTTTTTCTCGTTTGCGCCAGCTCTTTTTCTAATTGTTTATTTTTTGTCAATAAAAGTTCGAGCTTATCCTGCAAGGATTCTCTACCGCTTTTTAATGAACCTGCCAGTTGGTCTAATAAGTTTTCAAGGTTATCGACAAATTGAACCGCAAGTTCCCCCGTGACTGCTTCGATGCGACGCACCCCTGCTGCAATCCCACTTTCAGAAGTGATCTTAAAAAATCCAATATCCCCCGTTCTTTGCACATGTGTCCCACCACAAAGCTCTAGAGAAAAATCCTTAATGTTTCTTTCACTCTCGCTCGCACGCCCACTCGCACTTTCTCTTGCACTCGAACTCTCACCCGCACGCTCACCCTCTATCTCATATCCCATACGCAATACGCGTACTTTTGCTTCATATTTTTCACCAAACAATGCCATGGCCCCTGTTTTTAATGCTTCTTCTACGCTCATTTCATCTGTTTTCACCGGTGAATTTAAGCGAATTTGTTCGTTGACGATATGTTCTATCGTTCGAATTTGTTCGCCTGTTAGAGGCTCGAAATGCGTGAAATCAAATCTTAATCTTTGTGGCTCTACTAACGATCCTTTTTGCTGCACATGAGTGCCTAAAGTTTTCCGCAATGCAGCATGTAATAAATGGGTTGCTGAATGATTTAAAGCCGTGGCACGACGTTTCTGAGTGTCCACTTTCGCTAACAGGACATCTCCTAATTTTAAACTGCCATGTTTCAATATACCGTAATGGAGATGGGCCTGACCTGATTTTCGCGTATTTTTGACGATAAATTCAATTTTTTTGTCATCTGTTATTTTTTTGCCATCTGCACCCTGTGTCAAAATTAAAACGCCTTGATCGCCTACCTGCCCCCCTGATTCAGCGTAAAAAGGTGTGGTTTCTAAAACCACCGCGCCTTCTGAGCCTGCGGTTAATTCCGAAAGGGCTTGTCCTTTTGAGTATAAAGCAACAATAGGTGAAGGTTGTTCTAAATGGTGATAGCCTGTAAATTCGGTACTGTGCTGAATATCGACATGATCGGAATACTCGGCGACAAATTGGCTGGCTTCTCTTGCGCGTGTTCGTTGTTTCGCCATGGCTTCGTTGAATCCATCGAGATCCAACGTTAAATCCCTTTCTCGTGCAATATCGTTGGTTAAATCCACAGGAAACCCATAGGTATCGTAGAGTTTAAATACCGTCTCCCCTGGAATCACCCCATCGGTTCCTGGCATTTTATTTTTGAGTTGGCTGATATCCTGTTCCAAAATCTTCAATCCTTGTTCCAAAGTTTTTGCGAACTGTACTTCTTCTTGTTGCAAGATCTGTTCCACAATCTTTTCTTTTTCTTTCAATTCTGGGTAAGCGTCTCCCATCACCGCTGTCAATGTTTTGACAAGTTTATAGAAGAAAGGCTCGTGCATGCCAAGCATTACGCCATGACGAATCGCACGTCGACAAATACGTCTCAACACATAACCCCGACCTTCATTGCAAGGAATAACGCCATCCATCACTAAAAATGCACAAGCACGAATGTGATCAGCAATCACCCGTAACGATTTATTGTTAGGATCCGTTGTATGCGTAATTTTCATTACTGCATGAATGAGCGTTTGAAAAATATCAATCTCGTAATTACTGTGCACGCCTTGCATCACGGCAGCCACCCGTTCTAACCCCATGCCAGTATCCACAGAAGGTTTGGGTAGTGCAGTTAATGTCCCCTCTTCGGCACGATTAAATTGCATAAAGACGAGATTCCAGATTTCAATATAGCGATCGCCTCCTTCTTCCGGGCTACCGGGTGGCCCGCCAGGAATTTCAGGCCCATGATCGTAAAAGATTTCAGTACACGGTCCACAGGGGCCAGTATCCCCCATCGACCAAAAATTATCTTTCTCTCCACAACGAGAAAAACGCAGAGGATCCACTTTAATATCCTTTAGCCAAATATCTTCTGCTTCTTGATCTTCCTTGTACACAGTAATCCATAAACGCGTTTTGGGGATCTTTAAAACATTTGTCAGGAAATCCCAAGCATAATGTATCGCTTCCTTTTTGAAATAATCTCCAAAACTAAAGTTGCCCAGCATTTCGAAAAAAGTATGATGTCTTGCGGTATATCCCACGTTTTCTAAATCGTTGTGTTTGCCTCCAGCACGAACACAACGCTGACAGCTGGCGGCTCGAACATAAGAACGTTTTTCTAATCCTAAAAAAGTTTCTTTAAATTGCACCATGCCTGCATTGGTAAATAAGAGGGTAGGATCGTTGGCGGGCACCAAAGGACTACTAGGCACCACGGTATGCCCTTTTTTTTCAAAATATTCTAAAAATAATTTGCGTATTTGATTTGTTTTCATGCTCGTTCCAATGATAGGATCTAATGGGGGACAACCATGGAAAGGGGTCAGGTCCTGCCCTTTCTGATTCGAGACCTGACTCTTTCTAACCCTTTCTGGACGCTGTTGCGACTTTCCCCCTATTTGCTATTCATCAATCCTCTAGTTCTAACTCTCGCTCTTCAGCGGCGACATTCAAAACGTTGTTTGCAGCCGGCGAAGCCAATAACTGATGACGGATCTGAGTTTCAATTTCATCCGAAATCTCAGGATGTTCTATCAGAAATTGACGTACATTTTCTTTGCCTTGGCCAATTCGATTACCCTTATAGCTGTACCAAGCCCCTGATTTATCAACCAAGCCTATTTTGACACCCAGTTCAATCATTTCTCCATATCGACAAATGCCTTGCCCATACAAAATTTCGCAATCGACCTGCTTGAATGGCGGTGCCACTTTATTTTTGACTACTTTAATGCGGGTTTCGTTGCCCAAAATTTCATCCCCTTTTTTGATGGCGCCTGTGCGACGAATATCTAGACGCACTGAAGAATAAAACTTCAACGCATTACCACCTGTCGTGGTTTCAGGACTACCGAACATCACACCAATTTTCATACGGATCTGGTTGATGAAAATCACTAAAGTATTTGAACGTTTAATATTGCCTGTCAATTTTCTCAAAGCCTGAGACATCAAACGGGCTTGCAATCCCATGTGCTGATCGCCCATTTCACCCTCAATTTCAGCTTTTGGCGTGAGTGCGGCGACAGAGTCGATAATCACAACATCGACTGCACCAGAACGAACCAACATATCTGTAATTTCTAAAGCTTGTTCTCCTGTGTCTGGCTGCGAAACCAAGAGTTCGTTAATTTTAACACCCAATTTCTCTGCATAAGTGGGATCTAAAGCGTGTTCTGCATCCACAAAAGCCACTGTGCCACCTTGACGTTGACATTGTGCGGCCACTTGTAAGGTGAGTGTGGTTTTTCCTGAAGATTCCGGACCAAAAATTTCTACAATACGACCTTTCGGTAGCCCACCAATCCCGAGTGCGATATCAAGTCCTAAGGATCCCGTAGGAATAGCCTCGATATGTAAAATAGGCGCACCCGAACCCATGTCAATTAAAGCGCCTTTTCCAAATTGACGTTCAATTTGGGAGGTGACGACGGCTAAAGCCTTTTTTCGCTGTTCATCTATCATTGCTATTCCCCTTGTTTTCTCATCCAATGCTATGAATTATTGAACGCACTCAAAGCAAAATGCATCCTACCTCTAAATTGAGAAAGCTGCGAAAGCTATACAACTTAGCGAAATGCCTAGGCTTAAATGCTAGAACTTTGTCTGAATGTGAATTATCGCACAAAAAAGAGGTCTAGGTGTAGCTTCGAAAAAAAACCTAGAAGTTATTTAATTTTCTTTCGCAAAAATAAACCCCCCGACGGCGATCGGGAGGCTTCTTATGCCAAATGTTAGGAAATACTGATTAGAACTGAATTTGTGAGTACTCAGCTCTTAGCTCTTAGCTCTTAGCTCTTAGCTCTTAGCGCTAAGCCTACGCTTGATCTTGATTCCCAGCCATCTTGGGAAGATTGGCTAAACTTCGCACGGCTTGTAATTCATTTAACAGTTTGTGGAATCTTTCATTTCCCAATTGCCCCACAACCTGTTGTTGAGCTTTACGCCAAAGGGGGACCCCTTTATTAATGGCTTCTCTTCCCTTATCTGTTAATGTATATCCCTTTGAACGGCGATCGGCTAAACGAACTATTGTGATATAACCTGCTTTTTCCAGAGGTTTTAAATTCCGTGTTAAGGTGGTGCGATCCATCACTAAATCCTCAGCGAGTTCTGTTAAGGTTTTTCCCGCAGCGGAAGACAGAGCGATTAACAAAGTAAATTGGGTTGCTCGTATGTCAGCGGGTTCGAGTAGGCGGTCATAGAATTGTGTGACCGCACGGGTTACCTTACGTAGACCAAAGCAGGCGCATTCTGGGTTGATATTGTCATAGGACGTAGATGTCGTCGATGAAGACGTTGAACTGGTTTGATAACTCATAATGTGCACCTCCTAT
>Ga0206862_1056_pt1 | contig 33847 bp, 29 predicted proteins | sample Alteio_BWOrgCont_43_FD_152625 | JGI IMG/M metagenome (GOLD analysis project Ga0206862, IMG submission 152625) | Enriched cells from forest soil in Barre Woods Harvard Forest LTER site, Petersham, Massachusetts, United States -... | ecosystem: Environmental > Terrestrial > Soil > Temperate forest >... | reverse complement strand
CTTGTCGTTGATAGTCTTTAAATTCTGGAGATAATGCTTCTTTGAAAGCGACCGCTTTTGCAGCAATGACATGCATCAGAGGTCCGCCTTGTAACCCTGGAAATACCATGGAATTCAATTTTTTTTCAATCTCGGGGTTTGCTTTGGCTAAAATCAACCCGCCTCTGGGTCCGCGTAAAGTTTTGTGTGTAGTAGACGTGGTAACATCGGCAATATCCACTGGCGAGGGATAAAGATTCGCCGCAACCAAGCCTGCCACATGCGCCATATCCACCATTAAGTAGGCGCCGACTGCATCGGCTATTTCACGAAACCGATTCCAATCGATGAAACGTGAATAGGCTGAAAAGCCCGCTACCACCATCTTTGGCCGATGCGTTTTAGCGAGATCCATGACGACATTATAATCAATTTCGCCTGTGGTTGAATCGATCCCATATTGATGCGCTTGATAAAGTTTTCCAGAAAAATTAACCGAAGCCCCATGGGTAAGGTGCCCACCATGGGCCAAACTCATCCCTAAAATGCTATCGCCAGGATTCAGGAGGGCCATATAAACAGCTGCATTGGCCTGGGAACCAGAATGCGGCTGAACATTTGCATAGGCAGCCCCAAACAGCGTCTTTACCCTATCAATGGCTAATTGTTCAGCGATATCCACGTACTCACATCCACCGTAGTAACGTTTGCCAGGGTAACCTTCTGCGTATTTATTCGTTAAGACCGACCCTTGCGCTTCTAATACGCGTGGACTCGCATAATTTTCGGAAGCAATTAATTCAATATGATCTTCTTGTCGCTTTTTTTCGGATTCGATGGCAGAGGACAATTCGGGGTCGAAATCAGTAATGTGCATGGCTTTACTGTACATTATCTGCATCCCTCCCGACTGTGGCTCGAAATCGACATTCTAACCTACTTTGTTCAAATTTCGAACCTTTATTTCCCGACTCAGTTCAGGGATGATTTGGAACAGATCCCCCACCAAACCGTAATCCGCTATTTGGAAAATAGGGGCATCTTTATCTTTATTGATGGCGACAATCACTTTACTGTCTTTCATGCCTGAAATGTGTTGAATTGCGCCTGAAATACCCACAGCAATATACAGGTTCGGAGCCACCACTTTGCCTGTTTGACCCACTTGATAATCGTTCGGCACGAAGCCCGCATCGACGGCAGCTCGTGAGGCACCAATGGCTGCACCTAATTTATCAGCTAACTCGAAAAGTAGGGTAAAGTTATCTTGACTTTGTAATCCTCTTCCGCCAGAGATGACAATTTTTGCCGAGGTCAGTTCTGGCCTATCCGAAGGCTCTTGTTTGAGATCCAGAAATTGTGACTGTCCCAAACTAGCAAGCGGACTCAATTTTTCAATGGCTGCGATCTCTGCTCGAGCACTCTGTGTGGAGAGAGGTGTAAAAGCCGTGGTTCTGACGGTCAATAGTTTTATCCCATCCAAGGACTGAACGGTTACCAAGGCGTTCCCTGCATAAATGGGTCGCACAAAAGTATCGGATGAAATAATCTGTAAGACATCTGAAATTTGGCCGACGTTTAATAAGCCTGCGATGCGAGGTAAAATATTTTTGCCGAAAGTAGTCGCACCAGTCAGCACATGAGAAAACGTAAGATTAAATTGAGCGGCGGTAGCCCTTACAAATTGTGATACAAAAAAAGCAATGTCTTCTGCCAATTCATGTTGATAATGAGTAGCATCCACCCAAAAGACTTTTTTTATTTTTTCGAGTTTAGCAAGTTGTTCTGCAACCTCTCGGCATTGATATCCAATGATCAAGGCAATGATTTCGTCGGATATTTCTGTTGCCGCTGCCAAGGTTGCAAACGTAGAATGTTTCAATTCTTTATTATCGTGTTCTGCAAGTAACAGTACCGATTGCAACCCCTTCATACACTATCCTTCACAATACTTTTGCTTCATACATTAATTTGTCTAGCAGTTCCTGGACATTTTCCACCAAAACACCCGCCTGGCGGGATTTAGCAGGTTCCACCTTTAATACTTTTGTGTGTGGCTGTAAAGGCATATCCATTTCTTTCAGTGAAAGAATGTCGAGCGGTTTTGATTTTGCTTTCATGACATTTGGCAAAGAAATGTAACGGGGTTCATTTAATCTTAAATCGCTCGTGATAATTGCAGGCAATTGCAACACAAGAGTTTGTAATCCGCCATCCACTTCACGCGTCACGGTGACTTTCTTTTGAGTGGGTTCTAGTTCTATTTTTGAGGCGAATGTGCCTTGTGGCCAATTCAATAATGCAGCCAACATTTGACCCGTTTGATTACAATCATCATCGATGGCTTGTTTCCCTAAAATAACAAGCTCACAGGCATGTTGTGCTAGAAATTTTTTTAAAATATTCGCGATATGGATGGGTTCCAAAGAAATATCCGATATTTCTTTAGTGTCGATTAAATACGCGCGATCTGCTCCGCGGGCTAATGCGACTCTGAGTGTTTCCTGGCAGGCTTGTTCCCCGATAGAGACTGCAATAATCTCTGTAAGATGTCCTGCTTCTTTTAAACGTAGGGCCGCTTCTAAAGCAATTTCGTCAAAGGGGTTCATGGACATCTTGACATGATCGGTTTCAACCCCCGATCCATCCGGTTTTACTCTCACTTTAACGTTAAAGTCGATAACGCGTTTTACTGGCACCAGACATTTCATCTTATTATTATATGCTATTATCAATGCCATGGAAAGGGAATCTTTATCATTTGACGCTATCATTGTCGGGGCAGGACCTGCCGGATTATCCGCAGCTATCCGGTTAAAACAATTGGCAAACGAAGTGGGCCATCCTCTCAAAATTGTCGTGATTGAAAAATCAGCCGAGATAGGTGGTCATATTATTTCAGGTACGGTATTGGAACCTCGCGCGCTCGATGAACTCATTCCAAACTGGAAAGAGAAAGGGGCGCCCGTTCAAGTGGCGGCGACGCAAGATGAATTTGTATACTTAACCCAAAATCACTTTATTAAACTTCCAACACCACCACAAATGAGGAATCATGGAAATTACATTATTAGTTTGGGATTACTTTGTCGTTGGCTTGCTAAAGAAGCAGAAAGTTTAGGCGTAGAAATTTTTCCTGGGTTTGCCGCAACAGAGATCGTTTGCGATGAAAAAGGTCAAGTAAAAGGCGTAGCCACCAATGCCCAGGGAATGAACAAACAAGGGCATAAAACAGAATATTATCAACCGGGCATAGAATTACATGCCCCTTATACCTTATTTGCTGAAGGGGCACGAGGTTCATTGAGCAAAATACTGTGCGAACGTTTTCAATTACGCAATCATTCAGATCCTCAAACGTTTGGATTAGGAATCAAAGAAATATGGGAAATTGATCCCAACAAACATCAATTGGGTAAAGTACAGCATAGCGTCGGTTGGCCATTGGATAACCACACTTATGGTGGCTCTTTCATTTACCATGCCGAAAACAACCAATTATTCATTGGCTTTGTGGTGGGATTAGATTATGAAAATCCCTACCTAGATCCGTATGAAGAATTCCAACGTTTCAAACATCATCCCTATATTAAACCCTTGCTTCAAGAAGGCAGACGCATTAGTTATGGCGCACGTGCGATCAATGAAGGCGGATTTCAATCCATACCCAAATTGATATTCCCTGGGGGTGCACTGATTGGATGTGCCGCAGGCTTTTTAAATGTGGCAAAAATAAAAGGCAATCACACCGCAATGAAATCAGGGATGCTGGCCGCAGAAAGTATTTTTCATGCGATACTACAAGGAGAAAATAAGCCTCCGTTGTTAACTGAATATGAGGATAGTGTGAGAAAATCTTGGATAGCCCAGGAATTGAAACAAGTACGTAATATTCGACCCGCTTTTCGATGGGGACTGCAGGCTGGTTTGATCTATGCAGGCATAGATACCTACTTGTTGCGTGGGCGCGCGCCTTGGACATTCCGCAACTTTGCCGATCATTTAAGTCTTAAAAAAGCAAGTCAATGTTCTCCGATAGCTTATCCAAAACATGATGGCAAAATTAGTTTTGATAAACTGGATTCCGTGGCTTTATCGAATATCCACCATCGAGAAGATCAATTGGTTCATTTAGTATTAAAAGATCCCTCCCTTGCAATTTCAGTCAATTTAGATTTATATGATTCGCCTGAACAACGATATTGCCCAGCAAAAGTCTATGAAATTTTAGACAATGAACAAGGAAAACCCTATTTACAAATTAATGCGGCAAATTGCGTACACTGCAAAACATGTGATATTAAAGATCCGAAGCAAAACATTACTTGGGTGCCCCCAGAAGGCGGGAGTGGTCCCAATTATTCCAATATGTAGGCAGGTAATTGTTCAATAATGGCCATCGTAGATCATTTTGTTATTCACTTATGTGTTCTCGCGATTCCGCTGCCTGAACGCTTCATATAAACATACACTGGTGGCAACGGAAACATTCAAGCTTTTTACAACGCCGACCATCGGGATGCGTAATAAAGCATCACAGGTTTCAGCGGTTAATCGTCGCATGCCAGTATCTTCCGCACCAAACACCAAGGCAACCGGCCCTTTGAGATCCGTTTCAAAAACCGAAGCGGTCGGCTCGGCGGTTGCACCCAATATCCAAACCCCCTGCTTTTTGAGCACATCTAAACAACGGACGAGGTTCGTGACTTCCACAATTGGCACACTTTCAGCGGCACCACTTGCGACTTTACGTACGGTTGCATTTACTTTCGCTGATCGATGTTTGGGAATAATAACAGCATGTACCCCAACGGCATCGGCCGTACGCAAACAAGCGCCTAAATTATGTGGATCTTGAATGTTATCCAATACGAGCAATAAAGCTTGCGTATTTAAACTGGTGATTAAAGTCATCAATTCATGTTCATCTAGATTATTTTTTAACCGAACACGTGCAGCCACGCCTTGGTGAGCAATCGTCTCATCCTTGAAAAGCGCGAATTGTTTTTTATTGACGATCTTAATTGCAATCCCGAGTGTCTTTGCGGCCGCTTTGATCTCTTCAATACGTTTGTCCTGACGATTTTCAACCAAATAAATTTCTAGGATCCTTTCAGGAGATTGCTCTAAAAAACTTTGTAAGACATGAATTCCGTAGATCCAATCTTCTTTCATACCGGTTTTTTTGGCCTTTTCTTTGATTTTTTGAATTTCTTAAATTTCTTGTCTTTCTTAACCGGTTCTATCGGCATTTTTTGAGATTTTTTGTGTTTGTGTGTATCTTTTCCGGTGCTCTTTTTGGACGTCGTTCTTGTATTTTGGACATCGTGAGAATCCTCATCTCGTTCGGACTTTTTGGCTTTTTGCTTTTCTGATCGGATTAATTCAAAATCAATCTTACGTTCAGCGACATCTACTTTTGCAACCCTCACTTCTACCTTGTCGCCCAATTTATAGGTGATACCCGTACGTTCGCCCACCAAACGATGGCGAACAGTATCGAAGTAATAGTAGTCATTATACAAATTTGTCACATGGACTAAACCATCGATATAGATATCCTTTAACTCGACAAAAAAACCAAAACGGGTGACACCTGAAATAATGCCCTCGAAATCATCCCCAATATGTTTCTGCATATATTCGCATTTTAACCAGCGGACAACATCTCGCGTCGCTTCATCTGCTCGGCGTTCAGTCATGGAACTATGCTCCGCCAATTGGAGCAACGCCTCTTTAGCCTCCTCCGTGGAAGCCATTTCTTTATTTTTTCCTTCCCATTCTTCTTGGAGCACACATCGAATTTGACGATGCACTAGAAGATCAGGATAACGACGAATCGGCGATGTAAAATGTGCGTAGGCGGAATAAGCTAATCCGAAATGGCCGACATTATCTGGGGAATAGATCGCCTGACTTAACGAACGTAATAATACCATTTGAATAATATTGGCGTCTTTTCTGCGTTGTACAGAAGCAAGCAATTTAGCGTAATCAAGGGGCTTTGGTTCTGAACCGCCCCCCAAAGCAAGACCCAGCTCTTTCAAAAAGAGTTTTAAATCGGCCAGTTTATCGGGTGGCGGCCCTTCGTGGATCCGATATAAACCTGGTAATTTATTTTTTTTCAAAAACTTTGCGGTCGCAACATTGGCACATAACATGCATTCTTCAATAATGCGATGGGCATCATTGCGATAGACCGGTTCAATACGATTGATTTTGCCGTTACTTCCAAAAATGATACGCGTTTCCAATGTTTCGAATTCAATGGCACCTCGCTGTTCACGCGCCGATCTCAATGCATGATATAAACGATTCAATTCCTCTAAATGCGGTAATACTTCTTTATATTGCTCTGCCACAGCGTCGTTCTTTTGAACAAGCATATGGGCAACTTTCGTATAAGTTAAGCGCGCTTTAGAATGCATGATGGCTTCATGAAATTCAGAGCGTCCCAACTTTCCGTCGGCACTAATATTCATGATGCAAACAATACAAAGTCGATCCACTTCGGGTTTCAAAGAACACAGCCCATTCGATAATACCTCAGGGAGCATGGGAATAACTTTCCCCGGAAAATACACCGAATTCCCTCGGAGGGCGGCTTCTGCATCCAAAGAGGTGTCTGGCTTCACATAAAAACTCACATCGGCAATGGCGACATACAAACGCCAACCACCACCTTTAGATTTTGCTTCACAATAAACTGCATCGTCAAAATCTTTCGCATCTTCACCATCGATAGTGACTAAAGATAGATGCCGAATATCTAATCTGTCATGTTTGGCAGTTTTTGGGACTGTTTCTGTAAAATCTTTAATTTCTTCTAATACAGCCACCGGCCATTCATCAGGTAGCCCGTAGGCTTTGGTGGCGGCTAACACTTCAATCCCGGCATTATCTTCGTGTCCCAACACTTCAATAATACTACCGAGTGGTTCTCCCCAATGTATCGAAGAGGTGGTAATCTCAACGACAACGATATCCCCTTCTTTGGCGTCTTTCTCTTTTCCTTGTGGGATTAAAATGTCTTGAGAAATTTCCTTACTATGCGGAATAACGTAACTAAAGCCAGGCTCGGTGGAAAAACGGCCTGTCACCCTTAAGGTTTGTTGTTCCAAAATTTCAACTAAATGCCCTTCTCTCGGTTCTTGTCCCTCAAACTCTAAAACAGAGACAACCACTTTATTGCCATTATAAATACCAGCGGTCTCTTTTAAGATTAACGAAATTCGACTACTGCCATCTTCCGGAATCACCCATAGTTTGGGTTTCTTGCCTTTTTCAATCTGAACAACCCCCTTAACTAAGCGGCGTTGTCCAGTTAACCAGAAATAACCTCCGCGCAATCGCTCTAATTGCGATGCTCGCACCATGGCTTTTATACGTCTGGTTAAGGCGAGCTCTAATTCGGGATCTAAAATCGAGAGTTCTTTAGTTAAATCGCTAAAATTGGCTGGTTTCCCACGTTGTTTCAAATGTTCTAAAATGAATTCTCGACTGGGAATGGGACGTTCGTATTTTTCTGCTTCTCGTTTCAGAAAAGGGTCCTCTGTCGAAGATGAAAATTTGTGTTTATCTTTTTTCGATTTGCTTGTTCTCTTACTCATAGGCTGCTATGGTACCATTGACAGTGGGCAGAAGTCCAGGTAGATTCACCGCAACCCGGCCGAGGTGGTGAAATTGGTATACACGCAAGTTTCAGGTACTTGTGGGGGAAACTCCGTGGAGGTTCAAGTCCTCTCCTCGGCACCACGATAGGCACATTAAATACCACGTGTTACTTCACCTTAAGATTGGCGAATTACATATAACAAAGCCACGCCCATCAACATACTGGCTAACCCCATCAAACGTAATGCATTATTAGGTTGATCCGCGATACGCCCCATCGTCCGGCGCCAAATCTCCGGCTTCAAAAAGGGAAGCATCCCCTCAATCACTAAAACTAACGAAAGTGCTGCTAATAGATCTTGCCACATAAATAATCATTCTCTCCATTTAATACCCTTTGCCTTGTGTCGTTCATTCTTTCTCCCGATGTAAGGCAGAATTACCTGGACCTTTACGAAAGTATTTAAAGAACTCACCCTCGGGTTTTAACACCAGTAAATCTTGTTTGTTTTGAAAGGACTTTTTATAAGCTTCAAGACTTCTGTAAAAATCAAAAAATTCTGGTGCTTGGTTATAGCTATCCGCATAAATTTGCATGGCCTTGGCGTCTCCTTCGCCTTTAATACGCTCAGCCTCTTTCTCAGCCTCAGCGACCATGATTCTCGCGGTTTTGTCTGCTTCCGCACGAATCAAAGCCGCTTTGGCTTCACCATTTGCACGGAAGCGGACAGCCACTTGTTTACGTTCGCTGCTCATGCGTGCGAAAACTTTATCATTCACTTCAGGGGGATATTCCACCCGATTGATGCGGAGATCAACAATCTGCATACCATAAGACTTGGCATTCTCATCGGTACGTTCTACAATCTTTTGCATCAATTGATTTCTATCTCCCGATATCACATCCTCTAACGTTCTTTGACCAAATTCCGCATGCAAAACGCCCTTCACGTTCTGACGAAGTAATTGCTCGGCACGATCTCTGCCCGCAAACAATTCTCCCCTCCCTTGAGTTGTAGTATAAAACAATGGCAAGTCGTGAATACGCCATTCCACAAACACATCCACCATTAACACTTCTTTTTCTTTGGTCACAATCCGTTCTGAAGGGATTTCAGTCAAGTTTAACCTGACATCAAATTCATGCACACTGTCTAACAAGGGCAATTTAAAATGAAGCCCCGGACCTAATGTTTTCACCTTCCCTTCTTTATTTTTTAATAATGCGCCTAAACGAGTTATAATGGCTCGATCTGTCGCGTAAACAGTAAAAAGCGTTGTGCTTAAAATTGCTAAAACGAACAACCCTAGGATCAAGAGGGAAGTATAAGCATTTTTCATGAATTCTTCTCCTTGCCACTCATCTCTAGTCTATCTGAACCTTCCATATTGCTAGATTGATCAGATCGATTCAGATGTGCAGTGGATTCAATTGCACCTCGCAATGCGGGGGGAGTCATTGCGTTACCGGAATTCGTTTTGGGCAAAGTACTCGAGGACGTCGTCGAATTCGATTCATTACTTTGCACAGTAGAATTGTTAGGATGCGTCGCAGGAAATAATTTATCCAAAGGTAAATATATCATCCCATTACCTGCGTTTTCTACGAGCGCTTTTGTTGTTTTGAGTAAGACTTGTTCCATGGTATCCAAATATAAACGAGTTTGTGTCACTCTAGGCGCCTTCTTATATTCAGGTAAAATTTTATTAAATCTTTGCACGTTACCTTCTGCAAGTAAAATAGTTTCTTCTTTATACCCCAATGCTTCATTATTCAAACGCCCGACACTTGCACGTGCTTTTGGTAATACTTCATTTTCATAGGCGCGGGCTTGATTGATTAAACGCTCTTCATCTGCGGCCGCTTTAATCACATCATCAAAAGCAGCTCTGACTTCATCAGGGGCTTTGGCAAATTGCATGGCTACATCTAAAATAATAATTCCTGTTTGGTAAGGCTTTAAAGTTTCAGTGATTTGATCTTTAATCGCCGATGCGATTTCTGCTCGTTTTAACGTGAGCACTTCATCCATGGTAGATTGCCCAACCACCTGACGCAACGCGCTTTCTGCGGAGAGTTTTAGACTTTGATTGGGGTTCACCACATTAAATAAAAAGGCACGGACGTCTTCATCTTCATTCCCAATGCGATATTGAACCGCAACCCCTACCGAAGCAATGTTTCTATCTTTGGTAAGCATGAGACCGCTGAGATCGCTCGTGTGCACTTGTTCTACATTCACAATTTCTTTTGATTCAATGAAAGTGGGTAACCAATGCGGCCCGGGTCCTTTTGTCGCCACATATTTACCAAAACGCGTGATGACGGCACGCTCGGGTGGCTCAACAATATAAATACCTGCAATGACATAGAGGAATCCCGCAATTAAAACAATAATTGCGACAAAAAAACCCCATTCTTTTTGTTCTTTGAAGAAGGATTTTCCTGAACCGCCTCCCCCAAACCCGCTTCTGCCTTTTAAATTTTGTTTAAATCTATCAAACAACTTTTTTAACATTTGATCGAGATCCGGTGGGCCTTGATCCTTCCCACCGTTTCCACGATTCCAAGGATTTTGGTTTTGTTGATTTTTTCCGCTGCCTGGTTCATTCCAAGCCATCTGGACATTATTTTTTCGATTCATACTTTATTCGCCTTTTTGGGCCTAAATCCTATTACTCTGATTAATCCAGCTTTTTTTTAATTCCGGCGCCTGTTCACATAAATTTTGCCATTTTATGGAAGGGACTACCACTCTCAGTTTAAAGCCTCCTGAGTCTAAATGCGATTCCTCTACCACAACCCCTGCCTCATAGAGCAATGCGCGGGCCCTCGCTTGGGAGGCCAGTAAACTTACTTCTATTTGCATCATATCTTTGCCGAGACGTTCCGTAAGGGCCTCACATAACAATGAAAGCCCTTCTCCTGTGACCGCTGACACAAATACTCTAAATATCTTGCCTTCACTGTCTCGTTCTATATGCGCCGATCCCTCCGCAGGCAGCAAATCAATTTTATTGTAAACTTCTAGCCTCGGCACTGACAATGCTTCTATTTCCTGTAACACTTCCTCTACCTGTTCAATCCGTCGCCGCCATTCGGTATCATGAACATCTATTACATGTATTAACAAATCTGTATCTTTCACTTCTTCCAAGGTTGCACGAAAGGCTTCTACCAAGTCATGAGGAAGCTTACTTACAAATCCTACAGTATCTGCACATATTACTTTTCCTATCGGAGGTAAATTCAAAGCCCGCAAGGTGGGATCCAAAGTGGCAAATAATTGGTTGGCGACCCACACCTCTGCGCCTGTTAATGCATTGAATAAAGTAGATTTACCTGCATTCGTGTAGCCCACCAGAGAAACTGTTGGGAGTGAAGCACGACGTCTGGCTTTTCGCCCTTGTTCACGTTGACTCCGTACTTTCTCTAGACGTTCGGTAATATATTTTATTCGTTTTCTGATCAAACGGCGGTCGACTTCTAACTGGGTTTCACCCGGACCACGCAATCCGATACCCCCTTTTTGTCGTTCAAGATGGGTCCATCCCCGAATCAATCGAGAGGAAAGGTGCTTCAATTGTGCCAATTCAACCTGTAACTTCCCCTCGTATGTCCTCGCACGTTGTGCAAAGATATCGAGAATAAGACCGGTACGATCTAATACTCGACATTGTAATGCGCGCTCAAGATTTCGTTCCTGTCCTGGCGTCAGGTTGTGATCAAAAATAATTAAATCTATTTTTTCAGGGCCAACGACTGCACGAAGTTCTTCTACTTTGCCGCTGCCTAAAAAATACTTGCTGTCAGGCACATCACGCGTACTGGTGATGACGTCTACCACAACCGCGCCAGCTGACAGTGCAAGTTCTCGAAATTCTTGTAAATCGGAAGTGAGAAGGGGGTCCCGAAGATGGAGGTGGACCAGAATGGCTCGTTCACCCCCTTCTGGTCGGTCGATCAACTAGAGATTCCCCTGATCTTCATGTTCAAATTCATCTTCTTCAATGCCATGCGTACCGGCCGCTAACTTCACATTGCGGGTGGGAACGACGGTTGAAATTGCGTGTTTGTATACCATTTGACTCACGCTATTTTTGAGCAGAACAACAAACTGATCAAAAGATTCAATATGGCCCTGTAACTTAATACCATTGACCAAGTAAATGGACACTGGGACCCTTTCTTTACGTAATGCGTTTAGGAAAGGATCTTGAAGCATTTGCCCTTTGGACATAATTATTTTCTCCATGCTGTTATTGAGGGTCTTCTTGAAAAAACCTTTATACCTGGTTTACGACACAGCAGTGTACCATGGTCCGCAATGAATCTAAATAAGAATTTTCCATTTCTAGATAATGAATTGAATTTAATCCGTTCGAAGGGATGGTAAGGCTTGAGTTTCTTAACCAAGTTAATTGTCGCTTGGCAAGTTGCCGCGTCGCGGCAATGGACTTTTGGATCATCAATTGAAATAAGAGCGATTCTGGATCGTGTTTATCGTGATGAGAGGGATGAATACACTCATCAAAATATTGCCAAATTTGCCGATAACCCACCGCCCGCATCGATGGAAGATTTAAATGTAGATCCGCCCTTCGGTAAAGCGTTTCCACTTCCGTTAACAACCCCGCTTTCAACATTTGATGGAAACGTATCTCAATACGACGATGGAGTTCGGCTCTGTCCCGCGGGAGGATGACAAACTTATGCAGACGATATTTCTTAATTTCTGCGGGAAGGTGGGTCTTGGATACGGAAAGGGGAAACGTTTCATCTCTGTCATTCATTGGTGTGTTGTGAGAATTCATTGGTGGATTGTCAGAATTCATATGCCAAAAGGATGACATGGGTTGCTTGGTAATTTCATAAACCTCGAGCGCACGTTGAATGCGTTGTGGATCATTGGGATGTATTTTGCTGGCAACGAGGGGATCAATTTCCGCCAATCGTTGATGCATGGCTTGCCAACCAAACAAATTGGCCTGTTTGAGTATCTCTGCACGTGTTGCCAGATCCGCCGAGGGCAGCTGCGATAAACCTTGTTCTAATGCGCGAAAATAAAGCAAAGTCCCTCCGACCAAAATTGGAATTTTGCCACGCTGGGTAATTTCACGCATAGATGTGAACGCATCTTGGCAAAATTCTGCCGCAGAATAAGTTGCCCCAGGATCTCGAATATCAATTAAATGATGTGGAATATTCGCTATTTCTGTTGAAGTCGGTTTGCCTGTGCCAATATCCATACCACGATAGATCATCGCGGAATCTACACTGATAATTTCGCCGGCGATCTTTTCTACCAATTCCATCGCAAGCGCCGTCTTGCCAGTGGCAGTGGGACCCATAATAAAAATGGCGGGAAATTTATCGGAATTATTGTCTTGATTTTCTCGCATTAAATCATTGTATATTTTTTAATATCTTTAAGCAACGGGGGAGTGCGGTGGCGATGCAGCGGGTTTTGTCTTCGAAACTTCTGCGAGCATTTTTTCTTTAAATGTAGCTAAATCAGCAGCGCTGAGTGCTGTTAATGCTTGTGACGGTTGAACGAGATTGAAAGTATGAATTTTACTGATAAAATCAGCAGATACCCCTTGCTCTACTAAAGCCTCCATCGCTTCATTCATCGATCCTGCTGAAATCGTATAACCCATTTTTTGTCGGAGCTGAGGATTTTGGATACCCTGCACAAAAGATTCTGCAGCGCGCACCATATTTGCGCCGGTGGCACGAATCGTCTCAAATTGTTGTGTTAAAGCGTTACCTGCGTTTTGTCCGCCTGACAAATTCAAGGTTTTCTTGACGGCTTCTAATGCAGCCCCTTCAATCCCACCCAATCCAACCAACGCTTTCAACGGTATTGCTACGCGTTCAAAATCAATTCCTTCAGTTAATCCACCGCGTTTTCCCAGGGTATCGATGGCTTGATTAAAAGTGAAACGCATATCCTGTAATTTACTCACCAATTGTCTCACGCTGTCCCCACTCTGAACATCAAAACCCGGTACAAAAGTTTTAACGACATCATTGAGAACACTATAATCTCCTCTTTGTACTCGTTCTGAAATTTGTGTAATATTCGCAATTCTTGCCGTAAAATCGATGCCTGTTTTTTGAGAAGCAAAGTCCGCTGCTTTTTTCATGCCGTCCTGTACCAGTTCTTTAATTTTTCCTTTATCTCCACTCGTGACCGCCGTCATCAAAGGATTGCCATAAGCTTCCCATAACATTCTGGTATTCAGAGAAAGCAATTTGCCAATCGGTGTAGAAGTTGCGAGCCAAGAGGCGAAACGCCCCCAAGCATTTGAGGTCCCAGCAATCGCTTTGAGTAAATCTTCTGGTTTTTCGAATTTTTGTAACACTTGTTCTGCAACGCCAGCTAACCCCATGATATTGCCAAGGGGTGTTGTTTTATCAAGTACTTGAAAAGCAAGAGATTTGTCTAAATCTCCTTTTAATGTTTTGATTGAACTCGAAATTGTGCCAGCGAATCCAACTGCATTTGTGATGACCGTGTTTAACGTCCCCCATATGGCAGGAAAGGCATTTAAAACGGTATAACCTAACCTTCGAAAGGGTTCCGCAATTTTCTGAGGAAGGCTCATCTTGCTCCATGCTTCTGCATGCTTTTCTGCAAGATTTACAAATTCTCTCCATGTACTCATCACTCCGTCGGCGCCATTTAATCTGCTTATTAAAGTATTGACTTCACCAGGCGGCATGCCTGTCACCGAAAGGAGCGCTGGCGCCGCCCAACCCAAAGCGCTTCTTCCGAGTTTATAGAGCGCAGGCAACACTTGAAACACAAATCTTCCGCCAGCTTTGAGCGGTCTTTCTAATTCTTGTTGTAAAAATCCTTGATTTTCTTCATTGGGTGATTCCATATATTTTTGCAGTTTTTGGGCAAAACTCAAAGCGCTGGAAGCCGCTGAGTGTATAAAATCGGGTGCTGCAATGCCTGCACCTGGTTTTGAGGCGCGATCTAAAACTTCTGCTTGCACTTCGACAGATGTTTTTGGTGGTTTACTTGCCATACAAGGTTTTATCCTTTTTTACGGACCTGTAGGTGTAGGTTTTGGTTGTGGCGCTGCATCCGGCATTTCCGCAAGCGCTTTTCGTTCTCTTTCTGTTTCGCGAGCCTTTCTATCCGCTTCTTGCGCCGCCGCTTGTTCCGCTTGTTCATCTGCTCTTCTTCGCACTTCACCTGTCTGTTTTGCATCTAAATTATTGCCAGGAGTGAAGGGTATTCCTGTCCCTGGTTGGGCAGGTTGATCTTGCGTTGAAGCTTGTAAAGTTTGAGCGGCATTATTTAAATGCCCCATGTGTTGCACTTGAGAAGCATCTGGTCCAAGTCCAGGTGGGGGCAGCGTAGTGGTGGGAGCCAGATTCGTCACTGGAGCGTCCGATGGCGGTTTATTATCCAGATTATTAAAATTGATAGTGGCCATCGTTGCAGGTTGTGCAGCTACCGATGTGGCAGCGGGAATCGGTGCTGCGTCTGGCATTTGTGCTTGCGATTGCGAGGGTACTGCGGCTCCTGATGCTGCCATCTTTGCTTTTTGCGCTGCAATCTGCTCCTCCATCCACCTAATCTTTGCTCTTAAAGCATCACTCTCTCCCCACAGGTTGATGCTTTTGTCCATTTCGAACATTAATACAGCCATGTCTCTCATAGTTTCCATGGCTTTGAGCTTAGCTTGCTCAGGATCCACTCCGGCAGCTACTTCAGAGGCAACAAATTTTTGAGCATCAGTCATTAGAGCTTCAGCATCGGTTTTGATTCCAACAGGTTTTTCATCTGACATAAAACCCTCATGTTAGATATTTTAAATATAATGATTACCCATTCTCTTACCTATAAAAATTGGACTCTGGCGGTGCCTTCAAGTTCCCATCCCTGCTTTTTATGGGGACATACACATGCCCAATTGAAATAAATTTAGCTGAGTGCCTCGACAGCTCAGACAAGGTTTTTAGTCACCCAGCAGATGTCGCACATTGAATCGTTAGAAAAAATATTGATTTTAAGCAGATGTTCTGGTATATAGATCTTTCAAAAAATATGAATCGGACTATAGATTAAGCCACTGGAGCTCGGGTTATGCCAAAAGTATGTCAGATAACTGGAAAAAAAGTAACGTTTGGGAACAACGTCTCCCATTCAAATCGCAAAACGCGTCGGCGCTTTAAGCCCAACTTGCATCATCATCGTTTCTTTGTCCCCGGTGAAAATCGTTTTGTTACCCTCTTAGTTTCTCATAAGGGGATGAGGACCATCGACAAAAATGGAATACAAGCGGTGCTTCTGAAACTACGTAAACAAGAAAGCGAAGATATTCAGGTCGCTTAAACTAGGAAAATACCATGGCCAAATCAAAAACTGTAAAGGTAAGACTCGTCTCTGAATCTGGGTACTTCTATACCACCATCAAAAACCCAAAGCTTGCTAAAAAGCTTAGGTTTCGTAAATACGATCCTAAAACGCGTAAGCATGAATGGTTCGAAGAGAAGAAAATCAAATAGATAAGCTTCGCGGTCTCCTTCATTGCTTAAGTGATGAACAATTCCACTCTGGGGAAACCTTAGGACACACCTTAGGACTTAGCCGTTCCGGGGTCTGGAAATTAATTCAACAATGTCGTCATCTCGATATCGCAATTCAATCTGTCACCAACAAGGGCTACCGTTTAAAACATCCGCTGGTTTTGTTAAACAAAGAGAAGATCTCTGACGCGCGATTTCCATTGCAAGCGCATCTTTCTGATATTGAAATTTTTGACACCCTCACTTCCACTAACGATTATCTCTTAGACAAAGCAAAAACACATCCAAGCGGTCATTGGGCATGTCTTGCCGAACATCAAAGTAAAGGCAAAGGACGTCGGGGGCGCACTTGGATTTCTCCTTATGCCAAAAATTTATACCTGTCTGTTTTGTGGCGCTTTTCTATGGATCCCGGAGAGTTAGGTGGTTTAAGCCTAGTGACTGCGCTCGCGCTGATTAAAACCCTAGAACCCTATGGGGTCACCGACATCGGGATCAAATGGCCAAACGATATCTTGTGGCAGTTTAAAAAATTGGCAGGCATTTTGATTGAAATTTCTGCGGAAGCGCATACTGTTTCTAACACAGTGATTGGTATTGGAATCAATATCAATATGCCACCCTCGATGGATAAATATATTTCGCAACCTTGGATTTCCCTTGAACACATTGCCAAGCACTATATTGATAGGAATGCATTAACTGCAAGTTTATTGAACCAATTAATAGAATCTTTTCTTCGATTTGAAGCTCAGGGGCTTTCTGCCTTTACTCAAGATTGGCAACGTTATGATCTCACGAAAAATCGCACTTTGACGCTTATAACGCCTTCGTCCGTATTAGAAGGAAAGGGGTTAGGAATTAACGAAAAGGGTCATTTGTTGGTCCAACTTCAGAACAACCAAGTGAAGCCTTTTGTGTGTGGAGAAGTGTCCATTCAAATGGAAGAGATGGCATAAGGCGATAGAAGTCATCAAAGAAAGCCTTTCGATTCTCGCAAAAATTGATTAAAATGAAGGTGTGATGATTGTGTTGTTTTCTTTGTTTTAAGGACTCTATCTTTTTTATGGTAACACCTCCTTTATGGTAAAACCGCTTCTCCATCGTCCTCTTGCGCTCATCGTACTTGATGGTTTTGGCTACCGTACTTCGGAACAAGCCAATGCCATTGCACAAGCAAACACGCCCTTTTGGGATTCACTTTGGCAATCTTATCCTCATGCGACGCTTTCAGCTTCTCACCAAGATGTCGGACTACCGGATGGACAAATGGGTAATTCAGAGGTTGGGCATCTAACCATGGGGGCGGGTCGTGTGATCAGTCAAGATTTAGTGCGTGTATCCAATGAAATTCAATCCGGGCAATTTTACAAAAATCCAGTGCTACTCACTGCGTTTGAACACATTAAAAAAAATGGATCCACCCTGCATGTGCTTGGACTGCTTTCACCCGGCGGCGTACATAGTCATGAAAATCATCTCTTTGCCCTGTTAAAATTTGCAAAAGAAGTCGGATTAACCAAAATTATCGTACATCCTTTCTTAGATGGTCGTGATACGCCTCCAAAGTCGGCGGAAGCCTCACTTAAAATTTTGGAAGCATTACAAGACGATCACTTGAAAATTGGATCCATTTCAGGCCGATATTATGCAATGGATAGAGATAAACGTTATGAACGCACTGAAACAGTTTATGCGTTGCTCACAGAAAATAAAGCAAGTTTTTCCGCGAATTCGGCGCTCACTGCCTTACACAACGCTTACGCACGTTCGGAAACAGATGAATTTGTCAAACCCACCCGTATTGGTAATTTCCCAGCCATTCAAGAGGGGGATACGGTCCTCTTTATGAATTTTCGCTCTGATCGCGCGCGCCAATTAAGTTACGCGTTGACCGATCCTCATTTTACTGGATTTAAAAGAAAAGTGTTTCCAAAACTAGCGACTTTCATTTCTTTAAGCGAATATGCAAAAGATATTTCTGCCCGTATTCTTTATCCGCCTGTTTCTCTCGAAAATATGCTTGGCGCGGTATTGGAACAACACAAACTTCATCAATTAAGAATTGCCGAAACTGAAAAGTATGCCCATGTGACATTCTTTTTTAATGGTGGCAGAGAAATTCCATTTCAAAATGAAGACCGTATTTTAATCCCCTCCCCCAATGTGGCTACTTACGATCACCATCCCGAAATGGCCGCCAGAGAAATCACCGAAAAATTAGTACAAGCTATTTTGAATCAATCCTATGATGTCATCATTTGCAATTTTGCAAATGCAGACATGGTTGGCCACACCGGACAATTTGAAGCCACCGTAAAAGCAATAGAAGTACTCGATGAGTGTCTCAAAAAAATTGTCACGGCATTAAAACAAGTGGGCGGCGAGGTCATCATTACCGCTGACCACGGCAATGCCGAATATATGTTCGATGAAAAAACCCGTCAGCCTCACACCGCTCATACCGATGAATTAGTGCCTTTTGTATTTGTTGGGCGCCCCGTCGCAATGAGTCCTTTTCTCAAAAAAAATAATCTGAACGAACCTGCTGGCACATTGGCGGACATTGCACCGACAATGCTATCCTTATTGGGTGTTGAAATTCCAAAAGAAATGACGGGCAATATATTGGTGAAACCATGTTAAAAGCTCCGACTACCCTCAAGAAAATTTGTGTTTTGCTATTGCTTGCGTTTACTTTTTTAATAAAAAATGCATTTGCTGCGGAAGGGACGACTGACGCTCAAAATGCCAAATCGATGAACGCTAAATCCATGAACGCTAAATCGACGAACACTAAAACTGCGCAAGTAAAAGTTAAAACCTTAGAACAAGAATTACAAGAAAACAAAAATTTAATCACCCAATTAAAAAAGAAAATGGATACGCAAACTTTAAAAGAAAGCGAGTTGATGACCACCTTGCAATCGATGGAATCAGAACTCAACGCTTTAATTCAATCCTTAACTGAAATGGAGAAACAGATAAAAAAAGGTGAAGAAGAGCTTAAGAAGCTTCAAGATTCCATGAATCGTTTAAATTCAGTTTTTCAAGAAAAGCTACAACATTTCGCAAAACAAATGAAAGCGACTTATATTTTTAAAAAAAATAGTCCCCTCAAATTATTTTTATCAGAACAAAACCCGAATAATATTGATAGATTAGTCTATTATTACCACGTGTTAGAAAAGCATCATTATCACACTTTAAGCCAATTATTAAATGATATGCATGATATTTCTGCTCATCAAACGGAAAGAAATACAATGCAAGATAAAATCAAAACATTAAAGGAAATGAAGTTATCTCTAATCAACAATTTAAAAACGCAACAAGAAGCACATCAGAAAAAATTCACCGCACTCAAAAAAGATATCCTGCAAACCGAAGCTGCCTTAAAGCTCTCCGAAGCCAATGAAAAAGTATTGATGGGACAATTGGACAAAATTCAGACGGCTTTTAAAGAAAATGCTTATAAAGGCAACACTTTACCCTTTTTTAAATCGATTCCTTTCTCGAAAACAGAAGGCCAGTGTTTATGGCCCATTCGTTCGGAACCTCATACTTCATTAGTTTCACCCTATATGATAAAAGCCAAGGAAAGGGAACCTGTTCACGCGACTTATGAGGGTCGTGTTGTATTTGCCGATCGCCTGAATGGTTTTGGCTTATTATTGATTATTGACCACGGAGAAGGCTATATGAGTCTCTATGGACAAAATCAGGCCCTATTCAAAAAGCTAGGGGATACGGTGAAGCGAGGAGATTTGATTGCCCATGTGGGCCGAGAGAATGAAGAAAAAGGCAGCGCATCAGAGAATTCCGGTTTATACTTTGAGGTACGGAAAAACGGAAAGCCCATAAATTTAGTTAACTGGTTTAATTAGGCTTTATATATAAGTTGATATTGGAGAGCTTTAATATGTATTTAAAAAATACCATTAGAATGCTGACCTTTTGCGGGATGATAACTTGCCTCCCCTGCACACCAGGATTCTGCTTTGGTGCTGCTGAAGAAAACAGCGAAAATGAAAAATTACCCTTGGCTGACCTGCAACGATTTACCACGGTTATCGATAACATTAAAAATTATTATGTGAAACCAACCGAAGATGGCGCCTTATTTGAAAATGCCATGCGAGGCATGCTGGCAGGTTTAGATCCGCATTCCTCTTATCTCGACAAGGAAGAATACGAAGAATTGAAAGCAGCGACCAGCGGCAAGTTTGGGGGACTCGGTATCGAAGTGATTCCTGAAGACGGCCTCATTCGTGTCATCAGCCCCATCGACGATACGCCTGCGCAACGGGCGGGCATCCAATCTGGCGATATCATCATTCGGTTAAACGATACACCTGTAAAGGGATTGTCCTTAAGAGAAGCCATAGAAAAAATGCGTGGCGAGCGCGGTACCAATATTACTTTAACCATCATCCGACACGGGGAAGCCAAACCCTTACGTATTACAGTCACCCGTGACACCATTAATGTGCGTAGCGTGAAAAGCGAAATGCTCGACAACAATTATGGTTATGTGCGTGTTTCACAATTCCAAAGTAATACCGGCGATGACGTAGTTCAAGCAGTGCAGAATCTTAAAAAGACGAATGGCGGTAAACTGAAAGGTTTAGTGCTCGACTTAAGAAACAATCCTGGCGGCGTTTTGGATTCATCAGTGCAAGTGGCAGATGCTTTCTTAGATCGCGACAAATTAAAATACGATGGCGTCATTGTTTATACCAAAGGTCGCATGGCAGGTTCTCAAATTAAAGAGAAAGCACACTCCGGTGATATTCTCAATGGTGCACCGATTGTTGCTCTCGTTAACGGGGGTTCAGCCTCTGCCTCGGAAATTGTGGCGGGTGCGCTACAAGATCACCGTAGAGCGGTTGTGATTGGCGAACAAACTTTTGGAAAAGGATCTGTACAAACTGTTATTCCCTTAAAAGATAGCCGTGGTCTTAAATTAACTACTGCACTCTACTATACTCCGGCTGGACGTTCTATCCAGGCAGATGGTATTAAGCCAGATATTATTATTCAACCGCTTAAAATGCCTAAATCTGATAATGGCGGTGACCCTCAAAGCGGTCTGATGTTGCGAGAAGAAGATTTGCGCGGCCATCTGGAAAACGGGAATTCAAAGAAAAATTCTGGCGCCTCTGCCAAAGAAGGCAAAGAGATAAGCTCGAAAGATGCGAAAGATAACAAAGATATTCCGTTAGTGAATCGCGATTATCAATTGTTTGAAGCTTTGAATATCCTGAAAGGACTCTCGCTTCTTAAACAGGGGTAAAGGTTGAAAGTATATGTTCAACCACGTTTGAATGTACGAAAACGGGAAGACTTTCAGGCAAGGTCGCATTAAAAATGCAAGGAAAAAGCGGAGCATACACGAAAGTCATGTGAGCATTTTTCGTTGCATTTTTAATGCGACAAAACGGCAGGATTGCCGTTTTGGACATGCCTCAAGGCATGTCCGAAGGGCGAGCGCCAGGGATGGCGCGAGTCAGATTGCCAAAAGATGGGCGTTTCCCAGACAGTGCGTGAACGTTTTAAGCTGCTAAAGCTTCCTCTTCCATTACAGCTTTCAATTTTGACATGGCATTTTTTTCTAATTGACGAATCCGTTCTGGGGACACTTGGTAGGCTTCCGCTAAATCCTGCAGGGTTGCTTTAGAATCTTCTTGTAACCATCGTTTAGCTAAAATATCTTGACTTCTTGCATCTAAACGACTCATCGCTACTTTCAAACGTTGTTCTGTCACTTCATCCCAATTTTGGGCTTCAATTTGTGCGAGCGGATTTGCGGGCGCATCTTCCAAGTATTCCGCTGGCACACGACTTGTTTTTTCTGCAGCGTCTTCGACAGGCAAATCGAAATGCATATCGCGTGCATTCAAACGTTCTTCCATACGATGAACTTCAGCGACCTCAACACCTAAATCGCGAGCGACCGCTTCTGCTTCTTCAGTGGTAGACCAACCCAATCTTTTTTTGGCGCTTCTTAAATTAAAGAAAAGTTTACGTTGCGCTTTGGTGGTAGCCACTTTTACGATACGCCAGTTTTTTAGAACAAATTCATGAATTTCTGCTTTAATCCAATGTACCGCAAAAGACACCAGGCGGACATTTTGTTTGGGATCAAAACGTTTCACTGCTTTCATTAAGCCAACGGTGCCTTCTTGAATTAAGTCGCCTAACGGCAAACCATAGCCTAAATAACCACGTGCCACTCGAGCAACATAACGTAGATGAGAGAGCACTAACCTTTGGGCGGCTTGAAGATCACCTTTTTCATGAAAGCGCACGGCCAGCGATTTTTCTTCTTCTGGCGTTAACATTGGAATTTCATTGACGCGTTGCAAATAGGCTTCTAAACTGCCCATAGGAAGTTTTGGTTGAAAGACTTGTAAAGCAGTATTTTGACCGTTTTGACTGTTCATTTATACAACCTTCTTTTGTAAGGGTTCTATTATTAAACTAAATAATATCATATCATATCTCCACTCTGTTTTATATTATTTTGGGCCCGTTAATATTAATAGTTTAGTTTAACGTTTCTTAATAAGATATGGTGCGAATGGGATTTTTCAAGGCTGTATATATAGCCAGATTTCAAAGGAAAGTAAATGCCACACTTCCCTAATTTAAGAATGAGACGAATGCGAACAGATGCCTTCACACGTCAGATGATGCGTGAAACACATCTGACAGTAAACAATTTAATCTATCCTGTGTTTGTTCAGGAAGGGAATAATCAACGTGAAGCCATTGGCTCTATGCCAGGCATCTCTCGCTTTACCCTCGATTTATTATTAGAGGAAGCAGAAGCTTTAGTAGATTTAAAAATTCCGGCCATTGCCTTATTCCCAGCCATTTCTACCCATAAGAAAAGTTTAGATGCTCGGGAAGCTTATAATCCGGAGGGGCTCATTCAAAAAAGTTTAAGAAGCTTAAAGCAACATTTTCCAACACTGGGGCTGATTGCTGATGTCGCCTTAGATCCTTACACGACACATGGCCAAGATGGCATTACCGATACGGAGGGCCATGTATTAAACGATGAAACACTTGAAATATTAGTCAAGCAGGCTTTATCTTGTGTAGAAGCAGGCGCAGACATTATTGCACCCTCGGATATGATGGACGGGCGTATTCTTGCCATTCGTCGTGCATTAGAATCCAGCGGAAAACCGCAGATAAAAATTCTTGCTTATTCCACAAAATATGACAGTAAATACTATGGGCCTTTTCGTGATGCGGTGGGTTCTAAACAAGCCTTAGGCACCCGCGGAAAAGAAAGCTATCAAATGGATCCTGCCAATAGTGATGAAGCTTTACGAGAAGTGGCGTTAGATTTAGAAGAAGGGGCCGACATGGTGATGATAAAGCCTGGCATGCCCTATTTAGATATAGTTAGACGAATTAAAGAAAAATTTAAAGTACCCACTTTGGTGTACCAGGTAAGCGGGGAATACGCGATGCATATGGCAGCCATACAACAAGGTTGGTTGTCAGAACGTGACACGGTCATGGAATCATTGATATGCATTAAACGAGCGGGGGCGGATGGAATTTTAAGTTATTTTTCAAAAAGAGTAGCAGAATGGCTACAACAGGGATAAAATAACACTTTAGAGAAAAATATTTTTCAGTTTTAATATCAAGCCTCGGGAGACATTTAATAATGAGTGCACATTTACACACTGTAACCGACGAAAATTTCGAAAATGAAGTATTAAATTCAGAGATGCCTGTTTTGGTCGACTTCTGGGCCGAATGGTGTCGTCCCTGTAAAATGCTTTTACCCATTGTAGAAGAAGTCGCAAACGAGTATTCAAGTAAAATTAAAGTGGTGAAATTGAATATTGAAGAAAATGCTCAAACCCCCGTTAAATATTCGATTGTCGGGATACCCACTTTATTGGTATTTAAGGGGGGTAAATTGGTAGGAAGAAAATCAGGTATGATGAGCAAAACGCAATTATCTGATTTTATAAACAGTTCCTTGTAAATTTTAATTCACTGGTGAGGTTTTATGGATGATTTCAAATACGATCGAAAAATAATTTATTCGGGCTATATACATATTGAAAAATTAATGCTAGTATAAGGATTAAATAAAATTATAACGCAGTGGATGCCTTCTATTTGCGTTTCCAACCCCCTCAACATTAACCTAACGAAGTAATACTCTATGCATCTAAATGAACTTAAACAAAAGTCTCCAACAGAACTGATGGATATTGCGCGTGCCTATGGCATCGAAGCAGAAGTGGCGCGAGCAAGAAGACAAGAAGTCAATTTCTATATTTTAAAAGCGATCGACAAACGAGGTGAAGATATCCACGGTGGCGGCGTTTTAGAAATCATGGCCGATGGTTTTGGCTTCTTACGTACCGGTTCTTATCTTTCTGGACCCGACGATATTTATGTCTCCCCCAGCCAAATCCGAAGATTTAGCCTGCGCACCGGAGATGAAATTCATGGCAAAATTCGTTCTCCTAAAGAAGGTGAACGCTATTTCGCGTTGTTAAAAGTGGATTCTATTAATTCCGAATCCCCTGAAGCCGCACGCAATAAAATCGCTTTTGAAAATCTAACTCCCCTCCATGCAAATGAACGTCTGGTCATGGAAATCGGGAATGGAAGCACGGAAGATATTACCGCAAGAGTGATCGATCTTGTCTCTCCCATTGGGAAAGGACAACGGGGTCTGATTGTTTCTCCGCCAAAAGCGGGTAAAACCGTTATGTTACAACACATTGCGCATTCTATCGCAGTGAATCACCCCGAATGTCATCTCATCGTTTTACTAATTGATGAGCGTCCGGAAGAAGTCACGGAAATGTCTCGCTCTGTCAAAGGTGAAGTCATCGCCAGTACTTTCGACGAACCCGCCAGTCGTCATGTTCAAGTCGCTGAAATGGTGATTGAACGAGCCAAACGTTTGGTGGAACATAAACGTGATGTCGTTATTTTACTCGATTCTATCACCCGTTTAGCGCGTGCCCACAATACTGTGATTCCACCTTCTGGTAAGGTGCTCACCGGGGGAGTTGACGCCAACGCCCTGCATCGTCCCAAACGATTTTTCGGTGCTGCGAGAAATATTGAGGAAGGCGGCAGCTTAACCATTATTGCCACTGCCCTTATCGATACGGGTTCGAAAATGGATGAAGTCATTTACGAAGAATTTAAGGGTACGGGTAATATGGAATTACATCTCGATCGACGCATTGCTGAAAAACGCGTCTACCCTGCTATCAATATTGCGCGCTCAGGCACACGGCGTGAAGAGTTACTCGCCGAAAATGAAGCCCTTAAGAAGATGTGGATCCTACGCAAATTACTGCATCCTATGGACGATCAAGCAGCCATGGAATTTTTATCAGAACGTCTGCGAGAAACTAAAACCAATGAAATTTTCTTTGATTCGATGAAACGTGCTGCGCAATAATTGTTATTTAAATGATTAATGAATATGGAACCTGAAAGAAAAGCCTTGTTGTTGGTAGATTTACAAAATGATTTCTTTCCAGGTGGGGCCCTTGCTGTCCAAAAAGCAGATCAAATCTTCCCGTTGGCAAATGATCTGCAAAATTATTTTTCACATATCATCGCCAGCAAAGATTGGCACCCAAGTACTCATAAGAGTTTCGCAAGCCAACACCCAGGGAGTGCTCTCTATGATATCATCGATCTAAACGGACTCACACAAGTTCTCTGGCCAAACCATTGCGTTCAGGAAAGCCCTGGTTCTGAATTTCATCCATTACTTAAAACCGATCGTATTCAAAAAATTGTCTATAAGGGCACCGATACTGAAATCGACAGTTATTCTCCATTTTTTGATAATGCACATCGTAAAAGTACAGGTCTTGATAATTACCTCAAAGAACAAGGGATTCAAGAAATTTATATCATGGGATTAGCCACAGATTATTGTGTATTATATTCTGTGCTAGATGCAAGACATCTTGGTTACAAAACCTATGTCATTGAAGATGGTTGTTTTGGTATTGAAAAAAATTCGGGTGATATTACATCTGCTAAACAACAAATGAAAGACGCGGGTGCTAAACTCATTCAAAGTCGAGATATCATTCGATCTTAAAAAAAATTGTTAAGATCCTACAGGGAGGACCCAACCGATGCCGATGATAAAACAACCGATTCGTTTCTTTACCACGATATTTTGCCTCCTGTTACTCAATATGTTACTCAATGGTTGTGCTGCAACACATACCGCCATTAATAAACGTAATTTAGATGTTCAAACTAAAATGAGTGCGAGCATATTTTTAGATCCCGTGACTTCAGATAAACGCACCATCTTTGTTCAGGTGAGAAATACCACCGATAAGCAAGATTTAGATTTAGAAAGATGCGTCGTAGCAAACTTGGAAGCCAAAGGTTATACAATCGCTCACGCACCAGAAGCCGCCCATTACTTATTACAAGCCAATGTGTTACAAGTAGGCCGTAACGATCTTCGCGCAGCGGAATACGCCTTAAATCAAGGGTTTGGTGCCGCCTTAACGGGTGCCGCAATCGGTGCGAGTGTGGCGAGCCTTGGCAATAAAGACAACACAGGTCGAGTGGTTGCGGGAGGCGTACTCGGTGCCGCGGTTGCCACCGTTTCCGACGCGATGGTTCAAGATGTGGTGTATTGTGTGATTACCGATTTACAAGTCTCAGAGCGGGTGGGTAATGCCGTGAAGGTGCGAGAAAAAACCAAATCTAAGTTAATCCAAGGGACAACAGGCGTGAAAGAAATTACCTCCATCGAGGAAGTCGCTTGGAAGCGGTATCAAACACGTGTCGTCAGCACTGCCAACAAAGTGAATCTAAAATTTGACCAAGCCATGCCTGAATTGGTGCGAGGGTTAACTCGTTCTATCGCGGGTGTATTCTAGATCACCTTTGTATTGGATATTATGGAGCAAATAAGTATGAGCCAAATAGTTTTGGATAGCATCAAGAGTGAAAAAACTCGAACAGCGCAACAAGACCAAACGGTACAAATAAAAATTTTAAATCCTAAAATAGGGAAAGAAATTCCATTTCCAAAATATGCAACAGAAGGTTCTGCTGGATTGGATCTTCGTGCCTGTATTGATGAACCTTTGGAAATTGTGCCAGGCGCTTCTCATCTTATTCCGACGGGTTTTGCAATTTATATCGGAAATCCTGCCTTCGCAGGCATGATTTTGCCGCGTTCGGGTCTCGGACATAAACATGGCATTGTGTTAGGTAATTTGGTCGGACTCATCGATTCTGATTATCAAGGAGAGCTCATGGTTTCTTGTTGGAATCGTGGCACATCTTCCTTTACCTTATCTGTCGGCGAACGTATCGCGCAATTGATGATCGTACCTGTTGTCCAAGCGCAGTTTGAAGTGGTAGATGAATTTTTCGAATCTTCTGACCGCGGGGCAGGTGGTTTTGGTCATACAGGTAGAGTGTAAATAACAGTGCTGACTTACCTTCGGGAGTTAAAAATTTGATGAACCCCATCGCGAAAGAAATTTTTAGAGCCTATGACATTCGCGGTATCGTGGAAACAGCGCTGACACCCGAAACCGTATTTGCTATCGGTCAGGCACTTGCAATCAAATTAAAGCAACTAAATCAAGAATGGTTGATCATTGGCAGAGATTGCCGATTATCAGGCCCTATGTTATTTGAAGCGTTGTCGAGTGGTGTTCGCTATCAAGGGATTCATGTCCTCGACATTGGTCAGGTGCCAACGCCATTAATGTATTTTGCAACACATCATTTAAACATTCCTTCCGGTATTGTCATTACAGGAAGTCATAATCCCCCTGCTTATAATGGCTTAAAAATTGTGATGAACCATGTCGCATTGTGGGGAGAATCCATACAGGAAATCTATCACATCATTCAATCACCATCGGAAGCACAGCCAGAAACGCAATCAAACCCGTGGCTAACTTTTCAAGCATGTAAAGAGAATTCTTCCACCCTAGATGGAAAGATTAAACAACAAGATATCACCTCAGATTACTTGAATTATATTTGCAATACTGTAAATTTTTCACGGGCTTTAAAAATTGTTGTGGACAGTGGTAACGGGGTGACAGGAGAAATTGCCCCTCATTTATATCAAAGATTGGGTGCGGAAGTTATTCCGATTTTCTGTGAGATCGATGGTCGTTTTCCAAATCATCACCCCGATCCCGGCCAACCTAAAAATTTAATTGATTTACAAAAAAAGGTAGTGGCTGAAAAAGCAGATTTAGGATTAGCTTTTGATGGCGATGGTGATCGTCTTGGGGTGGTAGACAGTGAAGGAAATATTATTTGGCCTGATCGACAACTTATTTTGTTTGCACAGGATATTTTATCTCGAAATCCCGGCGCTTCTATTTTATACGATGTAAAATGTTCTCGTCACGTCACAGCAGAAATTGAAAAAGCAAAAGGAAATCCCGTAATGTATAAAACAGGACATTCCTTAATAAAAGCAAAAATGAGGGAAATAGGCGCGCTACTGGGCGGCGAAATGAGCGGACATCTCTTTTTTAAAGAGCGGTGGTTTGGTTTTGATGATGCTTTATATGCCGGGGCACGCTTGCTAGAGTTATTTTCTAAAGAAAAACCAGGGTGTTCGAGCAAAAGGTGGTTTGATAAAGTACCCAACAGCGAAAACACGCCAGAATTACAGCTTGCAATTTCAGAACAAGAGAAATTTCCCATCATGGAAAAATTGATTCAAATGGCACAATTTGAGGATGCTCGAGTTTCGACCATCGATGGTTTACGCGTAGATTTTAACGACGGATTCGGATTGGTCAGGCCTTCAAATACCTCTGCTTATTTAATCTTACGCTTTGAAGGAGATACAAAGAAAGCCTTAAGCAGAATTCAGGAACAGTTTCGTGCGCTTCTATCAAATTTATTACCCAATCAACCCCTGCCCTTTTAAGGAAGATATGAATGGTAAGACCCAGTCACAGAACAGAAAATCAATTACGGGAAATTCGAATTACGCGCCACTATACCAAACATGCAGAAGGCTCGGTATTAATTGAATATGGCGACACGAAAGTGATTTGTAATGCAAGCGTTGTCCCCGGGGTGCCCAAATTTTTAAAAGGCACTACACAAGGATGGTTAACAGCGGAATATGGCATGTTGCCTCGCTCCACAAACGAACGCATGCAGCGCGAAGGTTCACGTGGTGGTCCTTCCGGACGCACGCAAGAAATTCAACGACTCATCGGTCGCTCATTGCGATCTGCGGTCGATCTCACTTTGCTCGGCGAATATACTTTAACTGTCGATTGCGACGTCATTCAAGCAGATGGCGGCACACGTACCGCAAGCATTACAGGCGCCTGTGTTGCGGTTGTAGATGCAATAGAAAGTATGAAGAAACAGGGTTTATTACAAGGGAATCCATTAGCCAATCCCCTAAAATATTTAATTGCTTCTGTTTCTGTCGGTGTCTATCAAGAAATCCCTGTGTTAGATTTGGACTATGCGGAAGATTCCAAAGCCCATACAGATATGAATGTTGTGATGAACGAAAAAGATCAGTTTATAGAAGTGCAAGGCACCGCGGAAGGCCTCCCATTTCAGATGCATGAGCTGCAAAGCATGTTGGAGTTAGCGAGTAGTGGTATTAAAATTTTGATTCAGAAACAGCGTGAGGTTTTGGGAATTTAGTGTTATCTGTGGTTCCTCATTATGACCTGTATTTTGATCAGTAGTTTTAGTTTACCTGAAAGAATGGAAGCTATAAAGTATATTATGGATAGGAAATCTTGAGAGGTTAAAACAATTAGCATTAGAATAATATTTCTGAAATTAACTAATGAAAGGTAACTCTAGCTCCACAAAATAAGAATCGTTGACTCAAATTAAAGGTACCGAAGCAATAGAGAAAAAGCTACAATCCTACACATCATGGCTTTAACTACGTCAGTCATGTTGGAATCCTAGGTTTTTGGGTTGTGTTAATTATAGGGTATTCTGTAATGGCGCACAAAATTTTTAATAAAATCAAATACTTGAGTTATTATTGTAATAATATAACATAATAACCTATAATAAGAACAGCGCAAAAACCTAGGATTATTACGTCTTAATAACCTAGGATTCCTACAGCTCAATAACCTAGGATTTCAACAGTGACTCCATCGGAAAAATTAGCTCAATCTCTTGAACAATTACGAGATCTTCAAAAAAACGGGGCAGTGGCAATTCGTTCCCGTGATTTAACTCGAACTCATCTTAACCGATTAACGAAAAATGGCTTTTTAAAAGAAGTTATCAAAGGTTGGTATATTCCTTGTCGTCCTGATGAAACCCAAGGAGATAGCACCTCTTGGTATATATCATTCTGGCATTTCTGTGCATCCTATCTAAATAAAAGATTCGGTAAAGAATGGTGTTTGTCTCCAGAACAATCTCTGTTGTTACATGCTGAAAATTGGACTGTACCTCAACAACTTCTTGTAAGATCAAAGAAAGGTAATAATAAAATCACACAATTGCCTTTTCATACATCCTTACTTGACGTTCGTTATACAATGCCTCAAAAAACTGAAATAGTTGAGAAAAAAGGTTTGAAAATTTTTGATAAAGTTCCTGCGCTTATTGCTTGTTCACCGTCATTCTTTACACAACATCCAATAGACGCACGTACCGTGTTAGCAACAGTTCAAGATGCATCGATGATTCTTCCTATTCTTTTAGAGGGAGGGCATAGTACCATCGCGGGACGTTTGGTTGGTGCCTTTAGAAATATTGGGCAAGATCGCGTTGCAGAAGACATTAAGAAAACAATGCTTGCTGCAGGTTATGATATTCGTGTACAAGATCCCTTCGATTCAGAAATAGAATTACTATTTTCGAATAGAATGGTTTCGCCTTATGTAAATCGCATATATATTTTATGGCATGAAATGAGAAAACTTATTATAGATAGATTTCCTAAACCCCCAGATATTCCATTTGATGTTAAAAAGTATCTGAAAAATGTTGAAGAAATATATGTTACGGATGCTTATCATTCTCTCTCCATAGAAGGCTATCAAGTTAGTATCGAACTTATTGAAAAAGTACGTGAGGGAAAGTGGAACCCAGATAATGATAAAAGTGATCAGGAACACAGAAATGCTTTAGCTGCACGTGGATATTGGCAAGCTTTTCAGTCAGTAAAACAGAGTATCCAAAAGGTACTCATGGGCGAAAATCCTGGTAAAATCGCTTGGAATGATCATGGAGATTGGTTTCGAGAATTATTTGGACCTAGTGTTGTGGCCGGTATTTTAAAACCGGCAGATCTTGCAGGCTATCGACGCCATTTAGTTTTTATACGACGTTCAAAGCACGTTCCCCCAAATTTTGAAGCAGTTCCTGATCTTATGCATGCATTTTTTAATTTATTAGAGAATGAAACGGAGGCCTCTGTTCGTATTGTGTTAGGACATTTTTTCTTTGTTTTTATTCATCCTTATATGGATGGAAATGGCAGAATGGGTCGTTTTTTAATGAATGTTATGCTTGCCTCTGGTAAATATCCTTGGACGATTATCCCAGTAGAACGTCGTCAACAATATATGAATGCATTGGAGGAAGCAAGCGTAAAACAAAACATTATTCCTTTTTGCGATTTTCTCGTCGAATGCAGTCGCATTAAAATACGCACTTTAGAAATTGAACAAAAATGGAAGGAAATATCTTTTGATGAGGAAACATCTAAGAAATGGATTTCTATTTTAGAAGGAAAGAAAAAAGAAGAAAACAATATAGTATATTGGTCTTGTCAAGATATCAAAGACTTTTTTGGTTTAAGTGACGAAGAATTCAATATAATTTTAGAGAAAGCTAAAATGCATTTAATTACCCATTATGGTTTGATTGAAATAAATCATTTTAGCCTTGACTTGAGGTTAACAAGATATGCATGTTTTTCAATCGCTAAAACTTTAGAAGAAAATAAACCTCCAGCAATAAAAGCCGAATTTGCTCAGTATTATTTTGGTGGGTGGCCATGCAATCCCGATTCATTCAAAAACAGGGTAACGGAGGGAAGACGACCTGGTTTGGGTGATATCTTATTGGATTTTGGTAGAGATTCTAATGGGTTTAATGCTTTAACTAGATCGTAATAATCTTTCATTTGCTCAGCCTAACAAGTTAAAGAAATATTCTTTACCGAAAAAAATTCCCTGACTTCAAATCGGGAATTCTTCAAATTGATTGTGTTCAAAATCTTTGGAGAAAAGATCCGAAAATTTTTGAGTGAAAGAAGTAATGTTGAATATTCAGTTAAGACAAAACCCCCTTATATTCCATAACCAACGGCGCATGATCTGAAAATTGTTTTTCTTTATAGATATACTCAGAAACGACTTTTTTCTTTAAGCCAGGGGTTATCAACTGATAATCTATTCTCCAGCCCACATTTTTTGCAAACGCAGTCGGTGAGCGTTGTGTCCACCAGGTGTATTGTTCGGGTTCTTGATTTACAACCCTGAACGCATCCACAAACCCAATATTATCAAAAACCTCATCCATCCATGCACGTTCATCAGGTAAAAATCCAGAAGTTTTTTGATTGCTTTTCCAATTTTTGAGATCAATCTCTTTATGCGCAATATTCCAATCACCCGCAATGATAAATTCTCGTCCTGATTTTAAGATTTTTTTGAGATGCTTAAAAAATTCATCCATGAATTCGTATTTAATTTTTTGCCGATAATCGCCACTCGTCCCAGACGGCATATATAAAGAAACAATACTGAGATTGCCAAAATCAGCTTGAATATAACGCCCTTCAGATTCTGCCAATTTGTAACCAAAACCGACAGTCACTTTATCTGGTTTTTTTGCCGTATAGAGCGCAACACCGCTGTACCCTTTCTTTTCTGCATCCGCATAAAAGCAATGATAATCTTCTGGGCAAAAGGCGGGATCCGACAATTGATGTTCTTGTGCTTTTGTTTCTTGAATACACACCACATCTACCTTTTGTTTTGAAAGCCAACTAAAAAATCCTTTTTTAACAGCGGATCGTATGCCATTAGCATTGAATGTCATGATTTTCATATAAAAAACCCTAATTTATTCCAGCACTTCCGCTAGAATACGGGTTGACACCTTTTGGAAGTCAACCTACAATGTTAAATATTTATCTTAAAATATAGTTCAGGATTTTTTTCATGCGAGTTGAAAGTCGTAGTTTCTTTCTCTTAACGCTTATTATGATCAGTGCAACGGGTTTATTTGGCACAGATATTTATTTGCCGGCATTACCCGAAATGACAAAACATTTTAACTGTACACAAAGCGAAATACAAACGAGTTTTACCGTTTTTTTAATTGGATTGGCTAGTTGCCAATTAGTCTATGGTGTATTGTCCGATCGTTTTGGACGTAAACGAATTTTGCTTTTTGGATTATCACTTTTCGTATTCGCTTCTTTTTTATGCGCATTTGCTAATACACTTCCTCAATTCGTATTTTTTCGTTTCTTACAAGCGGTGGGAGGGGGTGCGGGTTCTGTCATTTGTCGCGTCATCGTGATTAATCTTTATTCGCGACAAGATGCTGTGAAAATTTTTTCTACACTTTTTCCGGTCATCGGTCTTTCTTCGGCGGTTGCCCCTTTAATCGGCGGCTATCTTACCTATTTCTTTGATTGGCGTGCCTCCTTTTATTTTA
>Ga0206862_1055_pt1 | contig 33861 bp, 34 predicted proteins | sample Alteio_BWOrgCont_43_FD_152625 | JGI IMG/M metagenome (GOLD analysis project Ga0206862, IMG submission 152625) | Enriched cells from forest soil in Barre Woods Harvard Forest LTER site, Petersham, Massachusetts, United States -... | ecosystem: Environmental > Terrestrial > Soil > Temperate forest >... | reverse complement strand
ACCAATATTATCACGGAAGAGAATGTCGCACCCCTTTTCGATTTATCATGCAAGTTATTAGTAAATTGGCTTCAGAGGGATTGTTTGAATTTGTTTTCTCAATATATTGCAGAGGCCGATACCGAGGTAGTATTGGAAATTTTAGAAAAGAACGCTATATTAAATATGTCAGACGAACTTACTCATATGTGTGTTGAGCGACTATGCACTTTGAAGAGCAGCTTGACCAAAGATGAACTTGCAAAAATTCAAAAAATAGGTGAAGAAAACAAATTGCCTGAATTGAAGTTACTTGGGAAGCAGCGAAAAGACTGTACCGTTGAATGGTTACAGGACGTGGGGCTTTGCATTACAATGCAAACATCTGACCCATCAATTTTTGGAGAAGATCTTAAAGAAGTGAGTAAATGGTATTCTCCTAAAATCCAGATGAAATACCAATTTCTAAGTGCTCAAGGAGCTCAGACATTGGCTGAGGCTTTGAAAGAGAATCAATCCGTGACTTCGCTTGATCTCGAGGGTAGTAAAATTGGGGATGAAGGGGTTAAGGCATTGGCTGAGGCTTTAAAAAAGATGACCTCGCTCTATCTCTCGGATAATAAAATTGGGCCTGATGGAGCTAAGGTATTGGCCGAGGCTTTGAAAAAGAATCAATTTCTGACTTGGCTTATACTCGAAAGTAATCAAATTGGGGATGAAGGAGCTAAGGCATTGGCTGAGGGGTTGAAAGAGAATCAATTTCTGACTTCGCTTGATCTCGAAAGGAATCAAATTGGGGATGAAGGAGCTAAGGCATTGGCCGAGGCTTTGAAAGAGAGTCAATCTCTAACCGTGCTTAATCTTAGTGATAATCAAATCGGGACTCATGGAGCTATGGCATTAGCGGAGGCTTTAAAAAAGAATAAATCTCTGACTTCGCTTAGCCTCTTGGAAAATCAAATTGGGCATGAAGGAGCTAAGACATTGGCTGAGGCTTTGAAAGAAAATCAATCTCTGACCTTGCTTGATCTCGGCGATAATGAAATTGAGGCTGAAGGAGCTAAGGCATTGGCCGAGGCTTTGAAAGAGAATAAATCTCTGACCACGCTTAATCTCTGGGATAATAAAATTGGGGATGAAGGAGCTAAGTCATTGGCTGAGGGGTTGAAAAAGAATCAATCTCTGACCTGGCTTGATCTCTGGGGTAATGAAATTGGGGCTGAAGGAGCTAAGGCATGGGCCGAGGCGTTGAAAGTGAATAAATCTCTGACCTCGCTGGGCCTTGCGAATAATCAAATTGGGTTTAAAGAATTGGAGGCATTGTACCAGGCTGTGAAAAGGAATTCTTTCGAAACTCAAAACAGCTCAGAGTTATGAATAGCTGCAATAGCTCATAGTTATGAATAGCTGCAATAAGGTTAGAGCGTAATCCGAATCGTTTTCTGCGATTTCTTTATCTTTCATTTATAATTTTAAACCTTTTTAGGCTGCCTATCACATTTTCGTTTACAACTCTCGCTGCGGAAATTTCTAATTTGGCGCAACAAGCGCAACATGGGATACTTGATAATATATAATGCAGCAAAGTATAATGATTTTTAGATTTGAATTTATTAAAATAGGTGAATTATGGCCAATTTTAATGATTTAACAATACAAGCGCTTACCTATTATGTAAGCAACGAAGCCAAATCAACGGGCCTTATCGTATTTCATAATCAGGAAGGTGATGCTTATTTGGCTCCTAGTCCATCTGGAGATTTTTTGACGAAAGATCAGATAGCTAAGTTCTTGAAAGATCATCCCGAAATCTTAATCCCCAATGATTTAAGCGCTGGCTTGGAAGGAAGAGGAATCAATGTTTTACCGAAAAGCGGTCAAACTTCGGTTTTACAAGCAGGCGAAAGCCAAGCAGATCAAGAAGAACTTATTTCCATTACAACAGAAGGGGGAAAAACATTTCAAATTCCAAAAGAAAGTTTAGAGCTCCAGAGTGAATATTTTAAAGGCATGCTTAGATCAGGCATGATAGAAACAGAAGGAAAATCTATTCCTTTAAAAGCCTTGAAAGGAATTCCTGAAGAAATAACGAACTCCTTTTTAGAATGCCTGGAAAATTTTCCTGGTACTAATATTATCACGGAAGAGAATGTCGCACCCCTTTTCGATTTATCATGCACTTTATTAGTAAATTGGCTTCAGAAGGATTGTTTGGATTTTTTTTCTCAACATATTGCAGAAGCCGATACCGATGGAATATTGGAAGTTTTAGAAAAGAACGCTCTATCAAATATGTCAGTCGAACTTACTCATATGTGTGTTGATCGTCTATACGCTTTGAAGAGCAGCTTGACCGAAGATGAACTTGCAAAAATAAAAAAAATAGGTGAAGAAAATAAATTGCCGGTATTGAAATTACTTGGGAAGCAGCGAGAAGATTGTACCATTAAATGGTCGCAAAATCAGGGGCTTTGCATTACAATGCAAACATCTGACCCATCAATTTTTGAAGAAGATCTTAAAGAAGTGAGTAAATGGTATTCTCCTAAAATCCAGATGAAATACGCATTTCTAAGTGCTCAAGGAGCTAAGACATTGGCTGAGGCTTTGAAAGAGAATCAATCCGTGACTTCGCTTGATCTCGAGGGTAGTAAAATTAAGGCTGATGGAGCTAAGGCATTGGCTGAGGCTTTAAAAAAGAGTAAATCTCTGACCTCGCTTAATCTCTGGGATAATCAAATTGGGGCTGATGGAGCTAAGGCATTGAGGGTGGCTTTAGAAGAGAATCAATCACTGACCTCGCTTGTTCTTACTGGTAATAAAATCGGGGCTAATGGAGCTAAGGAATTGGCTGAGGCTTTAAAAAAGAATAAATCTCTGACTTCGCTTAGCCTCTTGGGTAATCAAATTGGGGATGAAGGAGCTAAGGCATTGGCTGAGGGTTTGATAGAGAATCAATCTCTGACCTCGCTTGATCTCTGGGGTAATGAAATTGGGGCTAAAGGAGGTACGGCATTGGTCGAGACGTTGAAAGAGAATAAATTTCTGACCTCGCTGGACCTTGGGAATAATCAAATTGGGGCTAAAAATATTGAGGCATTGGCCGAGGCTTTGAAAAGGAATAAGTATTCTTTCGCAACACAAACAGCTCATACCATTGCTAAATGATGTGTAGATTACTTTAACAGATTTCTTAGGCATCCATATGCACAACTTCATATTCCATACCACTCTTTAAAAGAGCTTTACGCCTAGGAAGCGCAAAATCTGGGGCTTAATTAAAGTGTCTTCAATCCTACGCACAGTTTTATATGCGCTACTTTCGTTAACAGCTAGCTTTTAGAGAAGTGAAAATAAGTTCTTTACTCTCTAATATATTCAAGAGTCATCAAAAGCTGATTTTCTAAAAATAATTTATTCTTACGCCCTCCCGTGATCTTTTTGCCCCCATCATCTTTCCTTAGTATTTCAAGCATGCTTTCTAACTTTTTTTCGTTTTTATTCCCGTCAATCGTCGAAACTGTTCAACTGGTAAATCTTGTATTTGATTGTATTTCATGATGCCTCCATCAAAGCATCCTTTTTAACTCCTCATCTAAATGTTAGTTTCGAAAGAAGTCTACTACATGACGTTTCAGTCTTCTCATCAGCGCCTATCACTAAAAATTTTTACTTCCATTTATCATCTGGATTTTCATCGTTTGTGCTTTCGTAAAATTCTGCATTATCATCCAATTCTGCATCATTCGAATCAACATTATTAGTTAAAAAATTATGGTGATCTTCTATCGTTTTATCGAGACGACTTATCGAGTTCTTAAGAGTCCTTTTTTTACTTAAATTTGCATTAAGAATTCTCTTGCTAAGTCCGGTTAATAAGTCTTTATATTTCTCAAGTAAATTTGTGTTGCTATTATTTTGAAAATGCAAATTAAAATTATCTTTAAAATCTGATTTTTTTAGATAGGCGGGAGTCTTAAAGTTTCTTAGCAAAAACATCAATTTCTCTTCGTCGTTAATAGTCTCGCCAAATATTTCATAAATACCTTCGGAATATTCTTGAAGGTAAAGTGGGGAAGAAAGTAGAGTTTTGGTCTTGTCATTTAAATTTTCCAATTGCTTTCCAAGGCGTGTTATCTTCTCAATTAATTGAAAAGACTGAGGTTTGACTAGTGATTCTGGCTGTAAAAGAACCAAAAAGGATGCTAGAGTGGGGCGTGGAGGATGTGGATCACTGTAATTCGACCAAGAAGATCGAAATTTCTTTTTTAAAATCTTAAGTTCTTCAGTAGCCCCATGATTCAAACTTTCCAAAATGCTCGTTGAAAATGTATTCATCTTAACTAAACAGAGAGTAAGTATATCTTTGAGAAATTTCTCTCTGTCCCCCTCACCCATATCACGGCTATGTTCAATCAGAAATTGTTTAAAAATTCTTATGAAAGTTTTTAAAAATAGAGAATAGTCCTGTTCTTTTTCCTCCAAATTTGGTCTTAAAGATTCAAAAATGATATTGATTTCTTTATTGAGCTTCTCAACTTCCTTCTCCTGATCAATAGGTTTAGAGGATTTGCTATCTATTTTATTTGTATCACTAAGCTCATGGTGATGCAAATTTTTAGGATTGATTGTTAAAGCATGGGGGGATTCCAATTCATTTTCATCATCCCCCTTTTCATATTCGACTCTCGATCGCTTATTACTATTATTATTCAAAGACATAAGCCCCTGCTCTTCGCATAATCTCCTAAATCTACTTGCAATATTTTCAATCATGGAATTTTTTATTAATTCTCGCTGTCCTACCTCTTCAACCATCCAAAGATGCACTTTACTTTTTAAAAGGAACTGTAGGTTGTTATAGAAATTTAGATGGACATCTGGAGAGATGACATCTTTCAGTTTGTGAAGAATTCCTTCGCTTATTTCCCTAATGACTATGTCGGTATCGTCGTTTACCTTTTCAAAATTTTCCTTTGGACAAACACTAGAATCTAATCCTTCATCTGAACCAGGTAATTCAAAATTAATTTCTTGGAGTAACTTAAGGTTTAAAGTTGTATATTCCATATTACCCTTGTGTTAAATTTTAGCTTCCATTATTTCAAATAAATTTTTAATATTATTAAATTCTAAGTATATCTAAACATCTTAACCTAAACTTTAGGGTGCGAAATTCTAGTATTTTTAATTTAAATTACCTCTTAATCTAAGTTCTCGACAATTTAAAAGTTTAAACGCGTAACAACCACACAACGAGACTGTGAAAAAATGAGCCCGGCACCTGTTTTTTTTCACAACCTCTCTCAGCCTACTTCTAATGAGAGCCGAAGTCAGCTTTAAAGGCGACAAGCCAATTCATAAGGAAACAGGCTGAAACGGCCTGAATCGACAACAAACGACACCGATTCTGTCGCCGTTTCACGGCTCGTCTCCTAGATCGTTATATACCCCAGGCTTACGCCTGGGGCTACATGCTACCGCAGCTTCGCTGCTTAACACATCGCATTCTAAAACGGCGAAGCCGTGGAAGAATGTAGCCCCAGGCGTAAGCCTGGGGTATATAACGATCTAAGAGACGAGCCGTGAAACGGCGACAGAATCGGTGTCGTTTGTTATCGATGCACGCCGAGAGAGGCTGTGAAAAAATGAGCCCGGCACCTGTTTTTGGAGTGCGGCGACTTGTCGCCGCTTTCGTATAGCTCGACTTGTCGAGCTCTTTTGAGGGCATCGACAAGTCGATGCCTTAAAAAGCGGCGACAAGTCGCCGCACTCCAAAAACAGGCCCGACCTCATTTTTTTCACAACCTCAACGCCCTGCTTGGCGCCTAAAAATTTAACAGCCGTCCTTTCTGTCGTCAGTCGTTAATATCGTTAAAACTTTTAAGGTCTGTGATTATTAAATTTATAACCCCAAAGTTCTGCAACTCAAAGTCAATTATAATATTTTTTGGGATTTTTTTGAATATATTTTTCTCTTACAGGATTTTATAAGACTCTTCAAAAAAATTCATGAATTGATTATAATAAAAATTGTTAATAAAAATCAGCTAGGTGTTATTTTGTTCTAGTAATTTAAAATTTAAAAATTTAGGTTTTTACAATGGATAATTTTGGATACTTTCCGCAACCTGATCAGTTTAGGTCTACTCAATTATATGAAGCATATCAAAAGGTCGTAGCATATCAAAAGTTCGTTTCTAATAATCTTGATTATCTAATCAAGCCTTTCCTTTCATTAGTGGCAGAGGAAGTTTTTACTCAACTTCACTTTCGGAAATCTGATCACGATATTTTTAAAGATGAATTTGAGAAGATATTTAAAGATAAATTTCGTCTAAATATTGAAAATGCAAAGGCTGATCAGACAGCAGAATTAGATATGCCGCAAAAAATTGTGCAAACAATTTTATCACTTGAGAGTGAAATTGTTTCTAAGTTATTTACTCGAACTTCTCTTGACCGAATGAATTCTTCAGATATAGATAGTGAAATCGAAAAATTGCGTTCAAAAATTATATACGATGCCGGAGAAATGAAATTTTCAGAGGCTAAAGAGACAGTGCCTCAATCAATAAACCCACCTGATACTGTTAAGATAATAAACCCACCTCCTAATGATATCATAAGCTTACCTAATATCAAGCCGGTTAATAGATTAAACATTAATATGGCCGGTATGAACCCTCTAAGGATTGAAAAAATATATAGTGAATACCAAAAGACTGAATCTGAAAAACTGACCAAAGATCTAATCCTAGTAGTAGCAAAAGAGGTTTTTACTCAACTTCACTTCAAAGATTCCGCTCTCATAGATTTTCAAAATGAATTTAAACGGATCTTTGAGAATAAATTTCGTGAAAATATTGCAAAAGCAAATAGTGATCAGCCATACCAGACAAGTTTATGGGGGGTAATTCACATCATTTCATCGCTGGAACAAGAAATCATATCCAAATTATTTTCTAAAGCCCCAGAAGGTCAAGAATTCTCAGGAATAGATAGCGAAATCGAAAAATTGCGTAAAATTATTTCCATAAGTGATGGAGAAATCAAACTAAATCTGAAGAAGAAGGAAGAAATAGCAAATTCAAATAAGAGACCCTACGATGAGACATTTCCAGTATCCAGTACAGTTTCCAACGAAGAAGCAAAGCAAATTCGACTTGCTCCACCTCTCGAATTGATGAGTAATAAAATGTCAGAATCAGAATCCTTATCTATAATAAATTCAGATCTGAGTAAATCAAAAGATGAAGACGAGGATTTTGACAACATATTTAAATTTTTATCTCCGGAACCTGAACCGCCAGAAGAGGAGGCCGGGGATTTTGACAAGATATTTGATTGGATTCCGATCCCTGAAGATGAAGAAACTTCGGCTAATGAAAAGGAAGAAATAGCGAATTCAAATAAGAGACACTACGATGAGACATTTCCAGTATCCAGTATGACAGTTTCCAACGAAGAAGCAAAGCAAATTCAACTTGCTCCACCTCAAGAATTGATGAGTAATAAAAAGTCAGAATCAGAATCCTTACCAATAATAAATTCAGATCTAAGTAAACTACAAGAAGATAAAGACGAGGATTCTGACAATATAGTTGATTTGATTCCGCTACCTGAAAATGAAGAAACTCCGGCTAATGAATCTGGGAAAAAAATTGAAAAATCTATTACAGATATACAGAGAACTAAAAGGAATGAGTTTTTAAGTGATTTTGTATTGGATTACGATTCAATCGAAAATTTAGATGATTTTTTAAGTGAAGATGGCAAAATTGATGATTTAAAGTTAATTAATCAAATGAATAAAATTATGGAGATTTTTAAAGCTCACTCGTTTGTAAGAAAGGAATTTAATGAGGAAAAATTGATTCGTGAAATTAAGGATCGTTTCAGAAATTTTCTCTCCAGAAATATTGACAAAAGAAAATATTGTTTAATAAAATTAATGGAACTCCTCTGGGTATTCCAGCTTAAGCTGAGAATAATAGGCGATGAAATAGGTTTTGGTACGGATGAACTTGATTCAATTAGAATATTGAAACGAAAAATAAAAGATAAGAACAAGTTTATTACGGAAAAGGAAAAGATTGCGATTTTACATAATTCTGGCAACAAACTGAGCGCACAGGTGTTAGAAGACTTGTTTAAAAAATTAAATAGTTTTTGTAAAACAATTCCTCAGAATAAAAAAAAAGATTCGCTAATTGCAAATGTACATATACAGAGGCGGTATTTAGAAGATATTTATCAGATATTCGGTGATAATATTAATGACACTGAAAAGTTTAACTTCTTACTAGGACATCTTATTTCTGGAGGGGTGAATTTCGAACGGCATTTTATTGAACATTTTGGCAATCCAGATCTATTAAAAACGTATCAAGCGGTGCAAAGTAAAACAATCAGGGATTTATCAATCAGGGCTCCCAAGCTCTCTGAAAGCTGACTTCCAATTTTGATATATTTTAAGAAGCAGGTTGCTTAGAAGAGGTTGCCAGATTTGCTAAGGAATGGTTCCGTAAGTACCTTAATAAAAAAAAAGATAGACAAATGAGAATAGCATTATTTGGGGATGTGATGTTAGGCCGCTTGGTCAATAAGATGCTTAAGCATAACGATCCAGCTTATCCATGGGGAAATACTCTATCTGGTCTACCACACCCAAGGTATTTCACTTTCGTTTTAGGCTCAAAACTTAAATGTGTTTCTAATTATGCTTTTCTAGAAGTTTATAATTCTGGCTGCTGAATCATTAAAGAAATACATTCAAATTTGTTGAGAGCAAAAAAGAGATAACCTCTATTAAAGATGCTCATTTTCCTTCTCATGGGATACTTGTGAGCAATGTGTTATCAAATCTCCATCAATTGTTGAGAAGACCGAAGGGAGTTTTGCAGATATGCAAGCCTGACCCCGATTCCCCCGATTCAGCCCAAACCTAATCCCTTTGCAAACGACTGCTCTGTAACGATACATCCATTATCTCTATCCCATTTTACAGCACCATGAGGAGATAATTTTTTATTCATTCGATAATGCTTAAATCTATTATTAAATGGATTGAGACTCCTCTGCCTTGAAAAAGCCTGAGAGAAGGTCAATTTCTTTCCTTGAGATGTTAAAACAGATAAACCCACAATTTTAAAACGTCAAGTTTTACTGCAAAAAAACTTGACTACAAAAGAAATGATGCGTCATAATTAAGTTATGAAGAATAGACAAAATAAGATTACATCCGATATTGGTAGCGTCGCTAAGACTGTTCGAAATCAAATTAAAGCTGGTGGAGAGCGAGTCTGGCGACTAGCCGACTTTGAAGATATGCCATTTACAGCGGTTGCGCAGGCTTTATCTCGCCTATTCCGACTTGGCATGATTCAAAGATTGGGTAAAGGTCTATACTACAAACCAAGGCAAACGGCATTTGGACCAAGCAAGCCAAACCCTAGTCAATTACGCTCTTTACCCATTTTGGGAAAAGGGATATTCCCTGCTGGCTGTGCAGCAGCCAATTTACTTGGATTCAGCACGCAACATGCAGCGAAATTAGAAGTCGCAACGAACGGCCTTAGTTTACCTCGGTTACTTGTTGGCAAAGAAACAATCATACACACGCGAAGGCCAGAATCGTGGCAAGAACTTTCAGATAAAGATGCAGCCATTTTAGACTTTCTTCGTCAGAGAGGATCATCTAGCGAATTTTCTCCTGAAGAAACCGTTAATAAGCTGTTAAAGCATTTTGAAGAAGCCGGACGATTTAAACATCTACTTCAGATTGCAATATCAGAACCTCCACGTGTTCGCGCTATGCTTGGTGCTATAGGGCAAGAACTTGGATATTCCGAAAAGAAGCTTATCGCTTTGCGAAAAAGCTTGAATCCTCTCTCTAAATTTGATTTTGGACACTTAATTGCACTAAAATACGCCAAGCTATGGCAAGCGAAGGAACGTAAATCTTGAAACTATTTGAACATCCAGACTTTGAACAGGCAATCATCCGCGCAGCTGAACATTTCCATTCGTCTGGCATGCGTGAAGCGGTGATCGAAAAAGACTACTATGTCACAGAAGCACTGCGAATTATCCAACAGACAGCTGGAAACAAGGTCATTTTTAAAGGGGGAACTAGCCTGTCAAAAGGATGGAACATCATCCAAAGATTTTCCGAAGACGTTGACATCTTTTTTGATCCGATTGCATTCGAGCCGCCCCTGGGAAAAAATGCAATTAATCGTGAATTGAAGAAATTACGACAAGCTGTTGAAGGTCATCAAGGACTCAAGTTTATTGAAGAAGAAAGCAGAACTATCGGTGGTTTTGGTCGTAGTGATCACTTTGAATATGTCCAGCAGTTTGCAAGCTCTGGAGATATTCGGAATCGCGTTCTTCTAGAAGTCGGTAGCGCCAGTGGTACAGAACCAACGGAATGTATAAAGCTTCAATCTTATGTAGGAAAATTTCTCAACGAGACAGGAATAAGCCTCGGAGCCGAGGATGAAAATTCTTTCGAGATGCGTCTACTTCATTTTCGCCGTACTTTCGTAGAAAAGCTTTTTGCCATTCACTCTAAAGTTGAAAAATTCAAGCAGACTGGCATTGGAATTGGTGGGTATGCTCGGCATTATTATGACCTATATTGTCTGGCTGAGCGTCAAGAAGTTTTGGCAATGTTACGTTCTTATGAATACGAAACCATCAAAATTGACTACGATAGAGTCAGTAGAAAGCATTTCGAAGCAGATTATGTAGCTCCTCCAGATATGAGTTTTGCAAAAAGCGAAGCTATTTTCCCAAAAGGAAATATGGAGACGGCCCTTGCAGCAGAATTTGAGAAACAGTGCCGAATATTGTGCTTTGGTGAATTCCCAACATGGCGTCAAGTTCAGCAACGTTTTATGAGTCTACAACATCTTCTTTAAGGCAATCAGAGCAAACATTGGAAGTTATGATAAGTCAACAATTATTGGTTAAAGTAGCTAAACTTTTAGATTTTGGAGCTAAATCGATAGAAGCCCAAAAATAGACCTACGCAAATTAAAGGGAGCACGGAGTCTTTTCTTTCAAATGATCGTTGCAGCCCACAGTTATGCAGAAACAGTTTATATACTTTGTGAACGGAATCGAACTTCTGCATGCGGAGGTTTGCTTCGATCGCTACTTGAAAATCTTATAAATATTCGATTTTTATACAGCGCTCCGAGAGAACATCACCATATCATCTTTCTTCATGGAGTAATTGAGAAAAGAAAGCAGCAAAACCATGCCTTGGAATTTCTAAATAAAAATCCTCAATATCAAGACCAAGGCTTTTCGATCACTGAACTATCTAAAGCCCGCGACACAACTGTAACTCAAGAGAATGTTTATACCAAAAAAGTTAACAGACAGAAGATGAAACTCATTGAATCAGTAATTGAACGAACAAAATACGTTGACGAGCACAACAAGAAAAAACGTCAGAAATCCGAATCTTTAGAAAGGCTGTACTTTAACATTTACCGAACCCTCAGCGCGGCGACTCACATGAACTTCTTGTCTTTTCAGGATCATTTTAAGCTCGAGAACTCTCAAATAGTTGTGATGCTTAGTGGCGACCCAGATAAAGTAGAACATTTCTTGCGCGTATTGATTTATTTATACAGCGAGACTCTAGACGCATTCTTAAAAATCTTTAAAAGCCCCCTCCGAAAACAATTTAATAAAAAGGATTATACGGGTTAAACGGACGATGATCCAATCCCTTTTTCACATCCCTAGCGTCCATGTTGGTTATTAAGCCGAGCAAGTTGTCGCCGCTGTTCTTCGTTCCACTGACGAGTGTGAAAATGATTTTTACATTTTGGACAATGCCATACTCCTTCACCATTCCCTGCACTTAAGGGTATTAGCTTATCATCCGCCCCATAACAAGTTGAGCAATAAGGTCCCTTCTGTTTGTCATCCACAATTCGCCAAAGAATATTACCATCCTCCTGATGTTGGATCTCATCCCTAAGTTTGAGTAGGTCACGCAACTCCTGATTCTGACGCATTAAGTCGCTATTTTCATCTCTAGCATCTAAAAGCCGTTCTTGAAGCTCCGCAAGCTGCTCCCTTATATTCAGGACACTAATTTTTTGATCAATTTCTTTGACTGATTTTAGTGCCGAAGTTATTCCCTTTAGACATGATATTGCAGCTTGAATCGAAGTCAATCCTGTGACTACATCCATATTTTACGTGCTCCTATGGCAATTAAAAAGGTTGGACAGGGGTTGGACAAAAATGAACTTTCAGAATTAGCTTTTGATCGATAAATGATTGTAAGTCACTGAAAGTAAGTGGATGGGGGCGGTTGGACTCGAACCAACGGAGACCGAAGTAGAGGGATTTACAGTCGGTTGTCGCTCCATACACTGGCATAAACTGGAATACATAGGCGCAATACAATCAATGATTTAAAGAAGCTTTGATTGTGCTGCTTTGCGCTATTTTATTCCAGTTTTTTGCAGTCGAGTGCGTAAAATTTGCGTAAAAATCCAAAATAGTGTAACATAATAATGACACAGGATTAAGGGAATAGACATGACGCAATGGGTTGCTTATGAAGGTAAGGAATTTACAATCGAGTGGTACTTTGACCATAAAGGGGATAGTCAAGCATTAGAGTACTTTAAGCAGCAGCCCAAAGAACGGCAACGCAAACTGCTCAACCTGATGCGATTAATGGGAGATCATGGCAAGATTTTTGATCAGACCAAATTTAGAAATGAAGAAGACGGCATTTACGCTTTTAAGCCACAACCCGATCGCTATCTATGTTTCTTTGTCAAAGGCAAGAAAATCATCATCACGAACGCCTTTATAAAGAAAACTGACAAACTGCCGAAGGGAGAGAAAGAACAGGCGTTAAAAGCGAGAAACAGTTTTGAAGAGAGGATAAAACAAGGAGACTACTATTATGAAGAAGAAACATAAGTCTACCTATGAAGAATTCGTAGAAGATTCAAAGGAACACAAACTCTTAGATCAGGAGTATCAAGCTCTTTTAGTATCAGAACTTCTGCTAGCTGCTATGGAGGAAGATCATCTCTCTGTTAGAAAGCTGGCTGAAGCTGCTGGAGTTTCTCCTACGATCATACAGGAGTTACGAAAAGGCAGAAAGAGCAATATCACACTTGAAACGCTTGCAAGAATCCTAGACGTGATTGGATATCAAATTACCTTTACACAAAAAGATTGCAACCAGAAGCGCTTAAAACTTGCATAATACATGTGAAAAACAAGGTAAGTGAACAAAAGAACTTTACGTATTGGATATTGTTTTCACTCCATTAAAATATTTATTGTCTGCATATGTAGAGCAAAGACTGTAACCAATTTACCGTATAGGTTTTGCTCCAGTATTGAGTACAGGCATTTGCGCACCAAGATCACACAGAAAAGGAATAATTTCTGCTTTGAATTCCTTATTCCGCACATCTGTATCGGAAACTGCAATTACGTTTCTTAAGCATTGATCGAGCTGAGAAACCTTTGGGTAGATATGAGATGAGGCTCTTTCTGAAGTTCTTGAAGCGTTTGCTCCCGAAGAAAGCAGCAACAGTACGACTTCCTTAAACTCCTCTGCCGATTTAGGAAAGCCTAGCCAGCTAAAACAATCTATGTCAGATACATCAGAGCCTAAGTCTAGCAAAAGTTGCACTGTTTCTAAGTCTGGCATTTGCAGCACAAATTGTATGAGTGTCGTTTGATTATTTGGATGCCTGAAGTTGATATCAACACCATGGTCAATCAGAGTTTCAATTAAATCGCGTTTCAAAAAACAGGGGTAGTTTGTCATTACGGCATGAAGCATTAAGTTTTGGCCTTGAGTCAAAAGTCCTTTGGAATCAATTGACGTCAAATCCTTTCCATATAAAGCAACTCCCTTAAGGATCAATTTGTCCCTCCAATCAAAATCCCTGTATTCACGACCCACCTTTAAATCAAGGTTCAATCCACCCTGAATGAGTTTCTTAATTAATTCAATCCGTTTTTCAGGAGATAAGTGCTGTATTGGTTTTGTTCCAAAACTATTCGATGGCCTTTGATTAGGTGTTGTTCTAAAGGCTTCTAACAAGACTGTAGAAGTAGGAAGAATACAGTATGGCATATTGACCTCATCTGCAACAATTTCGCTTTCCTCTTGCCAATCTTTAGCATCAATCAAAGCCTCTACTTTATGCCAATCACTAGTTTCTATGGCTTCATGGAGAAAAGGCAATTTACGGTTAAGCGTTCTTTCAATGCATTTGCTATCAAGATTATTTAAAATATCAGCAACCATAATAGGGCAAACGGATTTGTAGCAATTTTTAAATAAAATAAAATATACGTTGTAATGTAGGTTTCCAAAATTATCTACAGACGGTTCTAGCGGTAAAATATACAGTCTGTAATATATACCTTTCTGACCTTGCTTAGCTAAGAAACTTTTTCCCTCGATATAATCAAGATTACCCTTTTCATCCAATACCACATTGGGCTTTATCAAATGGTCTACAAAGTGATGACCATTGACATTAAACAATTGATTAAAATAAACACTAGCCTGCTCAATTGGTAGAGAATTAATGAAAGACGAATCATTTATCCATTCAAAATGACTGAAAAAAATTTCTGGTGAAGAAGAGTTAGTCGCTGGAGAGTTCATTAAATTATAATGATATTCGGATACACCTTTATGCATACTCATGTAAAGGTGTACATGTTCTCTAAGCCCTTCAGATTTGGGGATAAAATGGACTTGGTTTTTGTTTGGATACCAATAATCATGATTAGAAATATTGCCTAAATTATCACGCCAAAGATTGGAATTAATCTTCAAAACTATCTCGGACGTCTGGCTACACAAGACACACTCATCTGGTTCATAACTGTAGATCGATCCTGCAAATAAAACCGACAAACAAAAAAACTTTTTTATTAAATTAAGCAAAGTTATTCACCCTTTTTTAATGTTTATTAATTATCATTCCGTTGATTTAACCACACTATGGGTTTTATTTCAACACCCATAGTGTATAGTTGAGGATCCATTAACTCTTTAGTCTTTGCCCATTTAGGAGCATAAGATGAAAGAGGCTCACAACCGTAAACGAACGAAAATTCGAATTGAATTTGGGGACAAGGTGCGGCAGCGGCGATATCAGCTTGATATATCACAAGAAAAGTTAGCAGAGATAGCCGACTTACATCCCAACTATGTAGGCAGCGTTGAACGAGGCGAACGTAATATTGCACTGGAAAACATCATAGCCCTAACCAATGCTTTGAAATGCTCCCCAAAAGATTTAATGCCTGATTAGAGATACGAAAGCCCATCAGCGACCCATTTTCTTAAGTCAACCTGATGAAAGTTATAAGAATCTCCTGGACTTTTGCCTTTGCGCGCTGGCCAAGGACGCAAAGAAGGATAAAGCGACATCCAAAATGGATACTCTTTTTTTCCAGCTTCATCATAATCTAATGCCAACAATACAAGAGAAGAATTCTTAAGAAGTTCGTGAGTTTGTTGATCTGGCTTTTTAGTTACCCCACCTAGAGCTATACAACAGCACAAATCAGAAGCAAATTGCTGGATCAAGATGGCATCCAATTCAGATTCGACAACAATAATGGGCTTGGTCTTATCACCGTATAAAGAAGGTCGTTGCATACCGCCCGATACTTCAATATATTTGGGAAAATGATCATTTGAATGCCAATCAGCTCTACGAATTTTGATCCTGACAACGTAACCATCTTCGAAAAACGGGATGACAATACCCTTGGGCAGCCATTGTTTTTTCTCTCTTCCATTTTGATTCAACTCACACTTCCCAAGCGATTTTTCCACCATGTTAATAGTGCTGTTTGCTTGGCTTGACGTTCTGGATACTTAGGTAGCCATTGTGAGATAAACCGATCAATCATCTCCCCAACTGTGTGACGCTTGGCTTCTAGTGTTTTAAAGTGTCTTCCATCTCTAATTGCAGATTCAGTATCTTGAATCCATTTCTTTGCTAATCCTTTTGTGCGGAAACTATCCCTTTGCGGTGGATAGCCACGTAAACGAACTTCTGCATGAAATGATATAGAACCGTCTTTTTTTGTGACTTCACGTATCGTACCCATAGGTCTCCAAAATTAATTGATGTAAGGTAGCGTAATCGCCAATAAAGTGCAACAAGGGATTGTTAGTCCCTTGCCTTTTCGAATATTTAACAGGGAAATCCGTTGTTTTTCGCGCAATTCCTGAAAAATTACGCACTTTTTACGCATTTTAAAAATGTTTTGTCGGAAATTTGTTTGATTTGTCGATACGACAGATAAATAAAAGATTTGATTTTTTTGAGAGAATGTCACACCTGTCTCAGATGTCACATCAGAAAAATAGCAATAGCTGAAGTTTTGATTAATATTGTAGACCGAAAAAGCCAGTCTTTGCGCTAGTTTGTCGTAGTCTAGTGCGTAAAATTTGCGTAATTGATAAGAAAGAGGCTCTTTGTAGAACCTATAGAAATCAAGCTGTGAATGGGATATGGGGGCGGTTGGACTCGAACCAACGGAGACCGAAGTCGAGGGATTTACAGTCCCTTGCAATTGCCGCTATGCGACACCCCCAAATGTGCTGGCAGTAGGACTTGAACCCACAACCGTCCGATTACAAGTCGGGTGCTCTACCAGTTGAGCTATGCCAGCAAAGGAATCACACGTTATACCAGATCCACCCTTTTTGAAACAAGATAATCCTGCTCCTGATGCGTAAACCACTTATCCATCTGAGGTTAGTTAATACAATATGCGCGGGTATACACGCGTTGCAATTGCTAATAAAACTGCTAAAGCAATCATACAAACAAGAAAGTCAACACCGATACCAAAATGGCTCACCTCTCCTTCAATCATCAGAAAACGGAGCGCATCCACTTCATAAGACAATGGATTAGCCAAGGATAACTTCTGGAGCCAACTGGGCATCATGCTGATGGGATAGAGCGCATTGCTAGCAAAAAACAAGGGCATTGTCAACACTTGTCCGATGCCCATGAAACGTTCCCGTTTCTTGACTATCGACGCCACAACTAAAGATAGGGTCGCAAAAATAGCCCCTCCCAAAATAACCATCAGAACCAAAAGGCCGAAAGCGAGAAAATTCCACTTCAGATTGACCCCAAGAATAAAACAGATCAGATAGATAATGAAAATCTGAGATAAGCTGCGAATCCCAGCTGAGAGAGAACGGGCCAATACCAATATAAACCTAGGTGTAGGGGTCACCAAAATTTTATGCAGCAACCCCATATCTTTTTCCCAAATAATTGCTATGCCAAAAAAAATCGCAATAAACAAAACACTCTGCGCTAAGATCCCAGGAGCCATATAGTCGATATAAGAGCCATTTGAAATAGGAATTGCATGCGCTTTTGCCATTGCTTGCCCAAAAATTAAAAGCCAGATGGCCGGCTGTATCATACGAGTAAATAACTCATAGGGGTCATGGCGCAGTTTTTTTATGTCTGCCTCCAGTAAAGCAAAAAGTTGTTGAAGACTGCGTATACACTTAGTCCAAATGTGAGATTGTTCGTCTCGTCTCTTTCGCATCAGCATAAGTGCCACCTGCATTAATTGAAGTTCCTGTATGTTTAACAAAGACATCCCCTAAAGTCGCTTGTTCCCCTATCTCTGCTTTAAGCTGCTCTGGAGTACCTATTCTTATAATTTTTCCCAAGTACATAAAAGCAATAATATCACAGAGTTTATCAGCCTCTTCCATATCATGCGTGGTAATTAAGATCGTTGTTCCATAGTGTCGTCTCCACTTCTCAATATGTTCCCAAAGGAGTTTTCTTGCACCTGGATCCAACCCTACTGTGGGTTCATCCAGGAATAAAACAGAGGGCTCGTGCAGTAATGCCTGCGAAATTTCTACTCTCCTGATCATTCCTCCTGAGTATTGGCTTACAAGCTGGTGAGAATAGGAAGCTAAACCCATAAAATCCAAAACTTCGTTGATTCTCTCATGGCGTATTTTTTGGGGAATGCCATAGAGTTTGGCCGAAAGCATCAGATTCTCATAAGCGGTTAAATCCCCGTCTGCAGAAATGAGTTGAGGCACATAGCCTATTTTTTGACGCACTAAAGAAGGTTCTGTAATGATGTTATATCCTGCCACTGTGGCAGAACCGGAAGTTGGCGGAAGCAGAGTAGTCAACATTTTTATTGTTGTACTTTTGCCCGCTCCATTAGGTCCTAGAAGCCCTAATACCTTTCCTGGAGTTACATGAAAATTAATAGCATCAACAGCTGCATGAGCATTAAAATATCTTGAAAGATCAACAACATCAATAGCCCTTGAATGGGCTAACTTGCTTTGGGAATCCTTTGGAGCATGAATATGATCTGGATACATGAATCCTGATTGAGTTTAAATTGCACTTACATTATATTTTTATCTTTGTACTCAACTGTCTAATTTTAAATAAACACTTTAAAAAGCAGGTAAATATAATGCACAGTATTTCTTTCTATGCTCAGGAATTTTTTGCATGTACCATCCTTTGTACACCGGTTGTGGCTGCAAACTGTTTAGGGATCGCAAGTGGGGCTCTCATTGGATCAGCTTGCAAGAAAAAAGTTACAGCCTTTTTAGAAAATAAGACTTCTGAACAAACAAATGCCTTTGTCAAAAAAATATTCGCAGTGCTCTCAACAGGAACCATTGGCCTTACTAGTTATTACTTTCTAGATGCTTTGAACAGAGATTTCCATACACGACCCGGAATGGGGGGGTACTTATTCCTAACTTTATTAGCTTCGACCACATTGTCTACGTTTGGAGTTGCATGGCCCTCTGCAAAGATTTAGAAGAATCGACACTAAAGTGTCGATAAGAAAGCAGAGCTAAAGCTCTGGCACTCCCAAAGACCTGCGGTCTCTATATTTTGCGAGTGTGCTATGAAGACCGAAGGTCTCTGGGAGTGTCAGAGCTTTAGCTCTGCTTTAATGTCGACACTTTAGTGTCGATGCAATAAAAGCTCACTACTTAGAAAAATTCTCTGAGAGATAGAGGACGACTTGAGCCATCAAGGTTTGAATTCTGGTATTAACCCTTTTTTTAGTTGACTTTTAAAAAAAATTTCTTTATTATCTCAATTTAATTTAAAATACAAGGGATTAATAATGTCAAATTCTGTTCTAACTTTTTCAAATTTTTTTAGCTTTTTTATTTATAACCCTACGTCAGATTTTCTGAATGACGATGAGAAGCAACAAGTAGAAAAGTATCGTCGCTATCTTGGAATATTTTTAAAGCCTATAGCCTATTTGTGCGAATTGTACAATTCAGAATTGCCACCCCAATACTATATTAAAACTTGGTATTATAGAGAACAGAGGCAACCTCAGACAGAAATTCAAAAAAGAATGCAGGAGCGTGTGAAAGAGCTGGCTACCAGTTTTAAAAAGCCAGAAAAAAACGAAGATCGCGAAGCTCGTAAAGTGAATGCGCATCAAATAATCAATAATCTTTATCTTGGGAATGCCACTGCTTTTGTAGAAACCACCGAATTGGAATATAAAACGCATAATGCGCGTTGTGAAGTCACTTCAACAAAGGGAACCAATCCTCTAGGAGTAAATACGGTTATCACAGTGTGTCCCACATCTGTTATTACAAGCAATATGTCAGCCGATTACTCATTTGAATATACTAATTCAGAAATAGAAGAATCCTTTAAAAAACACGAAATTAAGTGGTTAGATATAGGAAGAACCGCTCTTGACCAAGCAGACGGATGGACTAACATTGTACACGACGCCACTTTTCCCGATTCCCCAGAAGCAAAATTAGAATTAGCTGCGCTTCAAGAATCTGATGTTGAGAAGAAAAAAAAGAAGTTAGATCTCGTTGACTTTAATGAGTTTTTTGAACCCGTCTTTCAAGAGATCGACAAAGCTGTTTTCCATAAAAAAGTGGTATTAATTCATTGTCAGGAGGGTATTTCACGAAGCTCTTCTATTGTGGCAGCCTACTTAATCAATCGTTTTCTATTTACCACTGAAGAAGCAGTCATGTTTTTGCAGTCAAAGCGTCCCTGTGTCAATACTAAATTTGAAGAGGGGTTAAAACAATACTCCGAGGACTATGAAAACTATTTCCATCCTGATTATGACCGTTATAGCACAAAACATCCTCATATGCAAACTCGCCTAAAAGTTGCACGCGAATATGTAACTCAAAATTAATAATACAATTCATTAGGAAGAGATGTCACTGAGTAAACGCTTAGAAAGCGCCTTTAGAAAGGCGCTTTATGACTATCAGATGCTGGATCAGATCCATGAGGTTGGGGTGGCTTTAAGCGGCGGCAAGGACAGTTTAACGCTGCTTCACCTCCTCAAAGAAATTTCAGGCAGGGGCTTTCCTGCTCTAACCATCAAAGCCTTTCATGTTGCTGGTGAATTTTCTTGCGGGGCTGGCATTGGACAATCCTTCTTGAAGCAGATCTGCTCAGATTTAAATGTCCCCTTGATTCAGCTAGAATCGACACAAAAACGCGAATCGCTCGAATGCTATAGCTGCTCGAGGGAGCGAAGACGGCTTCTATTCAATGCAGCTAAATCTGAAGGGATCACAACAATAGCCTTTGGTCATCATCGGGATGATCATGCACAGACGATTCTAATGAATTTGCTGCACAAAGGGGAATTTGCAGGCAATCTGCCTAAAATTCATATGCAGGAATACGGAGTGACAATTATTAGGCCGATGATCTATATTCGAGAAAACGCTATTCGAACTTTTGCACAACAGAAAGGTTTTGCACGCGTGGTTTGTCAATGTCCTGTAGGGCAAAATTCTATGAGACGGCAGACCGAGGAGCTGCTCATTGAACTTGAAAAAATTTATCCGAATGCAAGAGAGAATATCGCTCATGCAGGCCTTCTCTATGGCTCGCAAAAAGCTGCAAACCCTTAGATTTATTCGAATCCACCTACACTTGAGGTTTTATGAGTTGTCCCTTGCCTAGCGAGCACGAAAGCCGCATTCTTATCCAAGGCATCGAAATTGCATTGGGTTTTCCTGATGAATTTAAATTTGAATGGATCGGTCAAAAGGATGTTTTAGAACAGCTTTTAGCCGCCTGGCTCGTTATCGACTCGAATGATATTCCCCTAAATCCTCGTTTAATAGGCAAGCCTGGTGTTGGCAAAACAACCCTAGCTTATGCTGCAGCAAAGAAAATCAACAAGCCTGTGTACATCTACCAATGCACAATGGATACCCGGCCTGAAGATCTGCTTATCACCCCTGTAATCGATAAAAATGGGGGCATCCGCTACGTCGCCTCTTCACTTGTCACAGCGATGATTCGCGGGGGTGTCTGCATCCTGGATGAAGCCAACAGAATGAGCGAGAAATCTTGGGCCTCTCTGGCCTCCCTATTGGATACACGCCGCTATATTGAATCCATAGTAGCGGGATTGAAAATCTCAGCCCATCCAGAATTTCGTATATGCGTGACGATGAACGATGATGCATCCACATTTGAGATCCCAGAATACATCCACAGTAGGCTGCAACCGCAAATTTACCTGGACTTTCCTGAAGCTGAAGAAGAGAAGCGCATTTTAAGAGAAAATTTACCCTTTGTCGATGAATCAATCATGGATTATGTCGTTGACTTCCTTCAACGCGCCCATTCCCACAACGAAAACTACACCATTCGCGATGGAATCAATATTGCTCGCTATGCGGCAAAACGAATTAAAAGCCTAGGGAAAGCCTCCATCAATCAGGAGGGCTTGCTGCGCGAAGCCATTTTGATGACGCTTGGTGACGAAGCACTTGTTCACTTGCTTTAGGTTGACGGATGCCAGCAGAAGAACCATTTTTTATTCAAAAAGAGCATCTTTATTTTGTTCCGGTTTTGCATTATAATCTAGAGCTTGCATCGCAAGCAAAACTCGCACTGGAATGGATAAAACCCGATTGCATCGCTGTCGAGCTGCCGGAAACCATGCAGCTTCAGATGCTTCATGCAGCCTCGCGCCTTCCAGATATTAGCCTTGTTCACACCTACACTAACATGGGTTCGTCTCTTTATTATATGTGCGAACCGTGCGATGCCTTTTTTGAGGCTCTGAGAAGTGCTCAAGAGAAAGGACTCGACAGTTATTGCATTGACCTCGATGTAGAGGGCTATTCTGATATTAGGGATCCGATTCCGGACCCCTATGCTGTCCAGCGTCTTGGTTTAAAACCTTACTACGAGCTCTTCGAACAATTTCAAAAAGAGAAGCGCCAACCTAAAGCCCTTCTTGATTTGCAGCGAGAAGCTCACATGGCGCGGCGTCTTAAAGAACTTTCATTGCGTTATGATCGCGTTCTCTTTTTCGGAGGTATGGCCCACATCCCCTCCATCATAAAAATGGTCGATCTCTCCTCATTTCCAATGCACTCGCATGCTCAAAGAGAGACCATACAACTCGTCACCTTAACCCCAGAATCTGCTAGAGATGCCTTAAGCGAATGGGGCTACCTGACAGAGCAGTATGAACAGTGGCGAAACGATCCTCTTCAGCCGCCGCTTGATCGGCAAAAAATCATCTATCAGCTCTATAAGGAAGCCTCCAAAAAGTATCAGGAATCAACCGGGAACACCTTTCCGGGATATCATTTCCGCAACATCATGAAATTTCTGAGAAACTATGCGCTGATCCATTCACAGCTCATGCCTAATCTCTTTCAGATTCTTACTGCTGCAAAGGGCTGTGTGGATCATAATTTTGCCTACGAGGTATGGGAGCTCGCCACCAACTATTCCCATCTCAAAAATATCGATTATCTTCCTGAACTTTCATTATCTCTTGAAGATATTTGGGGCACAAGCAAGCGCATACGTTTCCATCTGAAGGAGAAAGGTCGCAAAGATAACGGTCTGCCCTCTTTAAGAAAAGATCGTTCGACCTTTAAATTTAAGCCCCCTGGACCCTTTACAATCTGCTCCTATCAACCTGAAGATGTGGCTATTGAGCGCTTTGGCAACTTTTTAAAAAGAAAAGGAAAACAGATTCTCACAGATGAAGCCTCACGAACGATCCCATTTTCATCCTCGCTTGAAGAAGGAATTGATACTAAAGAAACAATCCGGCATTGGCATGAGCACAAACTGTACGTGAAAGCAAAAGGAAAGCCTCCAACAGGAGTAGGAGCCATCTGTGTTATTTTTGATGAGGATAAAGGAGAGGAGGGAAAAGATTTTCTAGAAAAATATTATTGGAAAACAACCTGGATAGGTGAATCTGAACAGGAATCGGATATGTCCTTTTATGCATCGCCGATTACACGTCAGATTGTAGGTCCGGGCATCAGCCGTTGCGAGTATGGCGGGTTTCTTTTATCCTACCCGCCGCGCCGTTTAAGAGATGTTTGGACAGACCCTGACTATAAATTCCTTAAATCCAAATCTGAGGTTCTGCTTGCAGCAGGGATCGATTATGCCATGCAGCCAGCCATTGTCTATGTTGCAGCCGCGCCACCCAGAAGCCAACTTAAAAGTTATGCCAGAAGATTTGGAAAGAAAATCGTATTCATACCGATTGGTCAACTCTCCCCTATCACTTTGAATAAACTACGCGTCTTTCATGTTTTAGATGGAAAAGATAAACGCAAGATTGCCGATGAGTATATCTATTAATCCTGAGTTATTAAAGTCATCCGCCAAAGAGCCATTTATCGATATTAATGTCATTAACTGATTCTTGGAGTTTTATTAGCCTTTTTTTCAAATTCTCAGGCAGTGATTCTTTTTCATGAGTTTCTATTATTTCAACTAATGAGTTGATCTGATCGACGACTAAAGCCTGACTTTCATGATCTAGTGACTCTTTATCTTTAATGATATTAATCAGGTGTTTGAATTCATGTTCTATAAAAGTGAGTTCTCCTTCAAAATCATTGATAAATTCCGCACTTTTAATTTCATGTCCAGTCATTAGATTTTCTTTGATGACCCGATCAATACATGACAAGGACTCATTAAAATAGTCTTCTCGCAGGGAACGGAAATTTGCCAGCCAGTTGCCAGCTTCCAAAAGAGAACTGGGACCATTACTCGTTTTCTTCAATTTTAGCAGATCATTTAAAGGATTTTCTATCGCCTTTCGAATCCGTTCCTTAATCTCCGGCAACTCCTCGCTAACGCAATCGGCAATGCCATGATTTTGATATTCCTCAATGATGTGGATATCATGGTCGATTAATCCCCGTTCGCGAACAGAAATCATATCCAGTACATCCTCCATCAATTTTCTTCGATTTTGCCAACGGGAATAGAGCTGCTCCCACTGGCTGGCATGTTCGATCCAAGTTTCTGGGGTGGATTGATGGGGGTGTCTTAAACGGTCAACTAGATCTCTATTTAGCGCATTAGCTTCACCATAAAATTGATCAAGCACTTCTTTAGCAAATGGAATCAGCCAAGGTTCGAAATTCGCTAAAATTTCTACCTCCTCTTGCCCAAACTGTTTAATGATCTCAACAGCTGTAGATTCGATCGACCGAATTTTAGCCATTGCATCACTGTGATGAATTCCTTGATCAACTAAATGAGGAATCGTCTGAATTTCCAAACAAAGGTGAGAGATGAGTGGATTCAACCCTTCATTGATTGGATTAAAGATGTTATCAGACATAAACTTCCCTAATGAGCCAATTCATTTAGTTTATATTCTAGGTTAACCTGGTTTTATTATAGATAAAACAATATAAATTATCTATTTAAAATATGTAAATTATAATTTATTAAGATATAGTAATCAAAAAAAGCCCTAGCCAACAACCTTCTCTACTGTTAGAATTTTTACACATTACAAAGGGGATTATCGTATGGACAGCTCTGAGACTTTAATTCTTATTACAAATGACGATGGAGTGCATGCTCCAGGTATCAAGCATTTATGGCAAACCGTCATACAAAAACATGAGGCCATCGTCGCAGCTCCTTCTCAGGAACAATCAGCTGTAGGGCTTTCCGTCACCATTCGACAACCTCTAAGAATCGAACCTATCACATGGCATGGAATGACTCAAGAAGGCGTTTGGTCGATTAGCGGAACACCTGTAGATACAGTCAAGCTGGCATGTCACTCACTTTTGCCCCGTCCGCCTAACCTCATTGTCTCAGGGATCAATCGAGGAAGCAATGCCGGTCGAAACCTTCTTTATAGTGGAACCGTAGCAGCAGTCATTGAAGGAGTGCTTCAAGGGATCCCGGGAATTGCTTTTTCTATGGTCGATTATCCCAACCCTTTCTATGAAGAGGCTAAACCTTTTATCTCGCATATTATCGACTTTGTTCTTCAACACCCTCTTCCAGCAGGAACCTTCTTAAATGTCAATTTCCCAAAAAGGTCTTCCGAAGGGATTAAAGGAGTACGGCTCACTCGTCAAGGAAAAGAATTTATAAAAGAAAATCCGGAGTTGCGTCGTCAGCCCGGAGAAAATAGCCCTTATTATTGGTTAGGATCGCAAATTGCAGAGTTTGATGAAGATGAAGAGAGCGATATTCATTGGCTGAAGAATGGGTTTGCGGCCGCCGTCCCCATTCACATTAGTGAGCTGACACATCACCATCATTTAGACAATCACCGCGACCTCTTTGAAAAATTTATCAATCAAGCGAATGCCCGTTATACATCTATGAGTTAATCCAAGGTCAGGTTATTCGTTTGATTCAAGCCATTGGAAGATCTGACTTGGGATCTGCGGCTCATTTTGAAGAGTATGGTCGCCTCCAGGTACTTCCCAATAGGTAGGATGGCCGCCTTCTTTGGTCATTTTCTGAATAAAGTGGTAACCTTGATCCAGGCTAACGCGATTATCTCGTGTTCCTTGTATGATTAAGACAGGCAAGGATTTCTTAATTTTAGCAATAGCATCCATTGGATTGCGTTTGGCAACCCACTCTTGTTCATTCTCACCGGGCTTTAAGCCAAAATCATCAATCATCATTTCTTTCATATCCTTACGTTCCCGAAGCATCTGATTGATATCAAGCATGCCTGACAGAGAAACAACCTTATCGATATGATCTTGAAGCTTAGGAAATCTTGCCAGGGTAAGAAACATCTCCATCCCTCCCCTGCTAGGACCAATCATGTACGTATGCTTTGGGCATACGCTAAAATGAAAAGCTCTTTCGAGAACAGGTAAGTATTCGATGAGATTTTTATTATCATCGACATCAGCACCGCCAAATTCATCTGTTCCCTCGCTGATTCCATCCCTTAAAGTTGTGGCAATGACAGTATAATCGCCATGATTTGCTAATTTATCGCCGGGATTTAGAAGAGCGAAATTTCTATTTCCTCCTCGAAAGAGAAAAAGAAGGGGGTGACAGGTGCTATTTGATTCGGAGAAGCTGATAAACCCTTTGACTTTCAATCCATCACTGGGATAAAGGAAGCTGAAAATTTTTCTATGGTGAGACCGAATTTCCTGTTTGACCTCTCGAGAGGTATAGATACTGTTGAGGACCTGATTGGTAATATCTTTGAAGGGCTGGTTATTGGTATCATACATCTCCCCCATTTGTTTATCGAATGGATCAATTTCACCAAAAAGAGAAGCTGATACAACGGAAATGATTAGAAAGAATAGCCGCTTCATTCACAATTCCCCTTTTTCAACTAGGTAATCCCAATACTCTAGCATACTCGGACTCAAATATTTTCGAATACTATCGTAATCAGGGCCAAGAAAGGGATATTCCGTGTCAATGAAAGCGAATTGACCACTTTTTGTATAGTGAATATTGTCAGGACGATAGCTTTCGCCTTTTGCTAAATTCATAATGGTAAATAATTCCTGAAGGTGCTCTTTTGTAATCACGTTATACCAGGCTTTTAGATTTTCCTTCTTTGAAGTGAGCTGCATATCTGTAGCGACTAACAGGACTATTTGACGCACATGTTTTCCATCGTCGAGAGGCGAGGGCTCAGGAGGAAGAGGGTAAATCCACTTTCTTGCCACAGTAAAATACTTCATTTTGTTTTTTGCAATAGTATAAGCAATTCTTTTAGCTCCAAGACATCTTCGCGTCAACCACTTCCATCCTGGAATTCCCCTTTTTTTTCGCAACTCAGTATCCATATAGGCTTTTATGATATACTTTTCTAGGTCGGGATGCTTGGCCACTGTTATGAAAGATCTCGGTCTATTACTGATAATGGAGAAGCCAGCTTCTTGAAATGCGTCGATATCTTGGGTAACTCGACGGGATTTGAAAATGTAATCCAATTTTTCTTTTATGGGATGTCTATCGGGAATAATATATTTGCGCAATTCCCCTTTGATGGCTTTATCTATATGGGGATTTTCTTCAAAATCCACATTGTAGGAAAATTCAACAGAGATAAGTTGATTTCCGCCAACAGTAACATTAAATAAAACAAAGGCAAAAGAGATAAAAAAAAGTGAGGAGAAGTTAATTTTCATAAGCAATATACAATTAAATGTTAGTGTTTGTAATCTTCATATACCAAACCCAACTGTGTTGGGTATTTTTTTGGGCCTTGTTCACATTGTGACCAAAAATTCTCTGTCTCGACTTCAGGCTTTGGTTCCGAGTCCGAATTTTCTTGTGTAAAGAGTCGGTCTCGGTCACGGTCTCGGTCACGGTCTCGGAACCAAAAGCCGAAAGTCGAGACAGTGAGAGGTAAGATGCCTGGAAGTTTTCAGTATTTGAGAGCAAAACCTATTTTTGAAGACTTGGTATCTGATCAGCTAAATCTTTATAGAGCTTGTTATTAGCGGCAATCACGTTAAGCGGTGCATTTTCATAGGGTTTTTGCTGATTATATATAGTTACAATGCCTCCAGCCTCCTCAATCAGCAGCTTGCCTGCAGCGATATCCCAAGGATATAGATTAACCATCCAAAAGCCATCCAGTCTGCCTGCAGCAACATACGCAAGGGCTAAGGCGGCAGAACCAAAATTCCTTAGGGTTATGCCTAGCTTACTAAGCTGAATGAATTGGTTCATGGTCTGATCAAAATTAGGCATATCGCTATAGGGAAAACCCGAGCCTATTAACGCATCTCCCATAGCAGCAGTTTGGCTGACACGTAAAATCTCGCCATTTAAGTAAGCGCCCTTTCGTTTCTCTGCTACAAAAAGTTCATGTGTCATCGGTTGGTAGATTACGCCTACAAGTTCCTGACCTTTATAAGTGGCGCAAATGCTAATGGTAAAAAAAGGAAGGCAGTGGGCAAAGTTGGTTGTGCCATCTAAAGGATCGATCACCCAGTGTATACGATCGTTTGTTTCTAAATGAGAAAGACCGCTCTCTTCAGCCAAAAAAGTATGATCTGGAAAGTGCTTTTTTATGAATGCAATAATTCTGTTTTCCGACTCGTTATCATATTGAGTAACAAAGTTCTGCTTTCCAGGTTTGGAAGTGATGGAATAGCGTGTACCAAAGCCTTTACGCAGTAATTCCCCAGAATAAAGCGCTGCTTGAGTTGCTACAAATGTGAAATATGATAGGTCGGCGTCGTTGAACATTATTCTACTTCGATGTTAATGAAATTAAAAATTTTTAATGATTCGATTTCTTTGATAATGACGTTCGATTCCATTTGCGACCTCTTCAGGGTCATCAGTAATTTGAAATAGGGTGAAATCTTCTTCTGAAATACAGCCGTTCGCCAACATAGTCCCTCCAATCCAACTTAACATCTCCACCCAGTAGTCCTTACCCATGAGATAGATCGGGAATGGCTTAATTTTCTTCGTTTGCATAAGCGTGAGGGCTTCGAAAAGTTCGTCCAGTGTTCCAAAACCACCAGGCAAAAAAACATACCCTTGCGCATAGCGGATGAACATGACCTTTCTGACGAAAAAGTAACGAAACTTTAATCGATACTTGGGATCAATAAAGGCATTGGGCTCCGTTTCAAAGGGAAGATCTACAGCAAGTCCACAAGAGTGGCCATTCACTTCCTGAGCTCCTTTATTTGCAGCCTCCATTATCCCTGGGCCGCCTCCAGTAATGATTGCAAAACCTTTTCTAGAAATATGCTTAGAAACTTCGACTGTTAGATTGTAGTAGTGGGTTCCTTCACCTAGCCTTGCGGAGCCAAAAATACTGACGGATGGTCCGATATTCGTCATGGTCTCAAAGCCGTCGACAAATTCTGATATAATCCGAAACACTCTCCAAGAGTCATGCGTGAAAAGCTGTTTTTCCTCTTCGTGTGAATATCTGGTGTCCATTATAAATTCCTAAAAAAACGATGTGCACATTAGGCCAAGCGTAAACTTAAAGGGATATACTGAATGTGGAAAAGCTTCAAGTATTTTTTAATGTCATCAAGTTTTCTTTCAGACCCCCGACTCCTTTCCTTTGCAGCGGGGTACCAAAAAGTTCTTCCGGATGCTCTTCAAGATGGTGGATAGCATCGAGCGTCAGACTGATTCCCATACCGCGCGCCGGAGAAAATTCTTCATGATCCGATGCAGATTTTCTAGAATTATGCGGACAGACATCCTGGCAAATATCGCAACCGAAAATATATCCGGGGTTCTTCTCTTGGATCGATTGAGGAATAGGATTTTTTGATTCAATGAGATGATAAGAGAGACAGCGGGCAGCATCAAGCGTGTAGGGATTGATCAAAGCTTGCGTGGGACAGGCATCCATGCAGCGCGTGCAACTGCCGCATCTGGGAAGTCTTAGCGGGATGACAGGAGTTTCAAATGGGATGGTTGTTAACACGCCTGAAAGCAGGGTGAATGTTCCAAATCGACGATGAATCAATAGGGTATTCTTCCCAAACCACCCCAGACCGGCTTGAACCGCTAAAGCCTTCTCTAAAATAGGCGTCGAATCACTAAATCCTTTGGCGATCCCTGACTCCCCTATCTCGTTCTCCAGCCAGCGAATAAATGCCTTCAATCTTTTCCTATGAATGTGATGGTAATCCCTCCCCCTTGCATACGAAGCAATCAGGCCTCCCTTTTGCGGAAAAGGAATTTTCTCTTGCTTGTAATAACTGACAAAAATAATTGCCGATTTCGCCCCAGGGAAAAGTGTTTCTGGATCTGTTCGTAAACGGTTTTCCATATATCCAAGGGAACCATGCAACCCTTTGCTCAGCCAATCCAGATAAAATTGAATATCTTCTTCAGGTATCTTTGCAGCAGTAATGCCCACATCATCCCATCCTAGCTCCAGCGCCTTTGACTGTAGGGATTCAAATGTAGGGATTGGCATTGTCTTCAGTTACTTTTGGAAAATTTGTGAGAAAATACGCTCCATTCGAGTCATCTTTTCAAATTGTCGATTAGGGCTTCCGTTGGCTACTTCATGGAGGTTTTCTATAGCAATAAAAGCATCCTGGTCCTCACGTAAGATCAACTCCTTAAGTTCTGCTAATTGCAATCTTTCAGCAATCACATATAGAATTTCTCTAGCATCTCCTGAAAAGCCGCCTCTTCCATACATGACAGTTAACCCTAATCCCAGCTCATGTATAATGGCATCAGCTATCGCCTTAGATTTTGAAGAGATGATCAAAACCGACTTGGTCTCATCCAGACCCACAATAACGGAATCCATAATCTTCATGACAACAATGTAGGTAATTAATGAAAGAAGCGGCGGATGCCAGTCTTTAAAAACAAAGCCTGCAGCCCCAAAAACAAACACGTTGCAGAAAAAAACTACCTGTCCGACAGTAAACCCAAGGCGACGATTTAGGATAATGCCTAGAATTTCTGTGCCATCAGTACACCCTCCTTCACGAATGATGAGACCAGCACCAATCCCCAGAATAGCACCACCGATGACAACAACCTCTAGGCTATCTCCTTTAAATTGGAGAGGCATATAGTGAGCTATGAAGATCATAGACCCTGCAAAGAAAAGCAGAGCCATAGCCATATGGATCACAAAAACTTTTCCTATCGTCCGATAGGCTAAAATAACGAATGGCAAGTTGATAATTACTAACAAATAAGGCAAGAGGCCTTTTCCAAAAACTTTTCCCAAAATCATGGCTACACCAACAATGCCGCCGTCAATTAAATTATTGGGGATAAAGAATACTTCAATAGCAAAAGCACCCAAAAACGCTCCTAAGGCCATTAAAAGATAGGAAAAAATAACGGCAAATTTGGACTTTTTTATTGGCTGAGAAACATGCATGGATAAAACCTAAGGGCAAGACTATATTTAAAAGCAAACTCTCTTTTATTCGAGAGGACAAAAATATACCAGGATTCATTTAAAAATTCTATTAAATTCTTCCCTTGCGTTTTTGCACAAGCAAATAAGGATCGGGTAAGTTAAGTGAGGAACCAGTAAAATTAGAGAGTAATCCACTCACTTTCAATTCATTATAACGAGCAGCAGAAAAGTGAGTCGAGAAATAATTGCCGAAAAATGCGCGGCATGCTATGATCGTGCTTTCGTTTTGCAAGGGCGTATAGCTCAGTTGGTAGAGCTCCTGTCTTACACACAGGCGGTCATAGGTTCGAGTCCTGTTGCGCCCATTGCTCGTTCATCTTGCGGGAGTAGTTCAATTGGTTAGAGCACCGGCTTGTCACGCCGGAAGTTGCGGGTTCGAGCCCCGTCTCCCGCGTAACTTCACTGTTACGAAGACCTTTCCACCAATTCTAATAATTTCTTTGTCAAATAGTCTTGCAATTAATCGGTCAGTCATTAAAACTGCATATTTGGTAACCCCTTTGCAGGAAGATCAATGCAGCTGATATTTTTAGGTAGTGGATCTGCTTTCACAGTCGGTGGAGACAACTACCAATCCAATATGATGCTCGTCTCACCACGCGGCAAAAGAATGCTCATCGATTGTGGAAGTGATGCACGGTTTGCTCTATTTGATTTAGGGCTTAATCATCGTGATATCAGTGATATCTACATCAGCCATCTGCATGCCGATCATGTGGGCGGATTGGAGTGGATTGCTTTCACAAGTATTTTCGACCAGCCTAGGCATCGCATTAAACTGCATGCCGCTGAGGTGCTTTATAAGCCTCTTTGGGAAAATGTTCTATGCGGTGGGCTCTCATCCTTACAAGGCAAGGAGCCCTCTTTCGACATCTTTTTCGATCTCCATCCGATTAGAGACAATAGCTCTTTTGAATGGGAGGGAATTCGATTTAGCATTGTTCAAACCATCCATGCATTATGCGGCTACAAGATCCTTCCAAGCTACGGTATAAAATTTACATCCGGCAAACATAAAGTCTTTATCACAACAGACACGCAATTTGCCCCTCATCAGATCATCGATTTCTACGAGGAGGCCACGGTTATTTTTCAGGATTGCGAAACAGCACAATTCGCCAGCGGTGTGCATGCGCACTACAATGAGTTAATCACGTTGCCTGATCATATCAAGAATAAGATGTGGTTATATCATTATCAGCCAGGGCCCCTCCCAAATGCCAAGAAGGATGGATTTATCGGCTTTGTAGCTAAAGGTCAAAGCTTTAATTTCTAGCTTTATATGATGTTCGATTGAAAAGGCAGGGCTTTTTCACAAAAATATCTCTTGACATTCTCTGTGTTCTTTGTCCCGATGTGTTTCAAATACTTAAAGACACTATTGACATGACCTTGTTTTGAAACACAGAGGCACGGAGAACACAGAGGATAGAGAATTTACAGGGAAAATGTCACGTCAAGAAAAATATCATGAAATAGCCCTATAGAAAAGTATCCATTTTTACTGCACGGTAGGTTTAGTATACATGACAAGCAGACAAGTCATTATCATGCTGCTGTTAGCAGTATGCCTGGAATTAGCCCTGATTTGCTGCTTTCTTGAGAAGGAAGAGGACTAGCTTCGATTGCTTTTTGGTTGAGGAGTAATCCTGAGATAGGGAGTGACCTCCTTATATCCTTTAGGAAATAACTTTTTCAACTCTAGAGGATCTTTAATGCTGGGCAGAATGACACAATCCTCTCCCCAATGCCAATTGACAGGTGTGGCGACTTTATTGGTGTCAGTGAGTTGTATCGAGTCGATCACACGCAAAATTTCGTTAAAATTTCTTCCTGTTGAGGCCGGGTAGGTCATCGTCAAGCGGATTTTCTTTTGGGAATCAATGATGAAAACAGTGCGGACAGTTGTCGTGTTGTTTGCATTGGGGTGGATCATCCCGTAGAGATTCGATATTTCCCTATTTTCATCACCAATGAGAGGGTAGTTAACGGTGGTCTCTTGAGTCTTATTGATATCTTTTATCCACTCCTTATGGGAGTCAACGCTGCTAACGCTAAGTGCAATTATCTTGACATGACGTTTATCAAATTCTGACTTTAATTTAGCTGCACACCCCAATTCCGTTGTACAAACAGGCGTAAAGTCATTAGGGTGAGAAAAAAAGATGCACCAGGAATCCCCAAGCCAATCATAAAAATTGATTTTTCCCAGAGTTGTTTCTGCAGTGAAGTTAGGGGCGATGTCGCCAAGCTTCAAGTTTTGTTCTAGATTTAATGTAGCCATGATTAGTAAACCTCTCAAAAAGGTGTTTAATTTACTATCGGTAACGCAGCTTGTTTCCAAGCTTGAAAACCTTCTTTTACATCAGCTACATTTGAAAATCCACATTTTTTTAAAAGGAGAGCTTATGCTCTCCAGGATAACACTTTGGATGCAGCAGTTTCAAACTCATCTTTCGTGATTGATGATGGGTGACCATGCAAATTTTTAAAATGTAAATTTACAGCATCTTCGATAAGAGATATTTCGTTTCTCATAGCCGGGGAAAGTCGAGTATCACTTCTTAGTAATCCACCCTTGTTATTTAATAAACCAAGGTTAGCCACGGGATT
>Ga0206862_1053_pt1 | contig 33976 bp, 22 predicted proteins | sample Alteio_BWOrgCont_43_FD_152625 | JGI IMG/M metagenome (GOLD analysis project Ga0206862, IMG submission 152625) | Enriched cells from forest soil in Barre Woods Harvard Forest LTER site, Petersham, Massachusetts, United States -... | ecosystem: Environmental > Terrestrial > Soil > Temperate forest >... | reverse complement strand
GACCGTTCCGGTCGCGGCTGTGGCTGCCGAGGCCAAGCTCGACACGACTGTCCCGTCGCACCTGCAACAGGTTCATGCCGAGTTGGTCTCGCAGTTGCCGATTCCCGACGAGAGAGGCGGCGTCCATCACACCATGCCCGAGATGAAGACGAGCCAAGAGTACAGCGAGTACATCCGGTTGCGCACCGCGGCGTGGAAGGCGGCGAAGCACTCGAACGCGGGAGCAGCGAGGGTACGCTAATTAGTGAATCTGAAGTTAGTTGAACAGCAACCGCAGATCTTCGATTGCGTTTGCCGCACAATTCGCAGCAAACTCCGCTCAGGATGACAGTTCAAAATCACACAAACCTCGGACTCATGATACTGGTTAAAGCCGATTCAATGTTCAGAGCGTTTTTGTTGAGCGTATGACCGGCTATCCGGAACTGGAGGTGAGCCAAATCACAGTTATGTCCGAATGGGCGACCATCCAACCGGAGCCTGCGATTTGGCCATGAGCCGGTTTGGAAAAGTGCATTGGCCGTTAGCGTCAAATGACACCCAACTTCCGTGTAGCCGCGGGTGAAATGGCGATCTTAGGGCAACAAACCACGAGCAGTCCCTTCCAGGATGCCATCGTCAAATCTTGCGTGGCCTCGACGAACCTCGGGTGGCCTTTTTCAGGTCGTTATTGCCGGTCGTGAAACCCGATAAAGCTGCCAGGCAAATGCTCCCAAACCTAGGCAAACCACACCCAAGCGGACCAGCCCGCCAAGATACGGGATGAACCCGATGATAGTGAGCATCAGCAGGCCCACCAGTAGTCCCAGCAGCCAATCGCTTTTACTCGCCACAGCTGGCTTCAGAACTATCTGCCCAAGGAATGCTCCAACCCAAACTTTTGCCATGTAGATCGCAGCCAGATACAACGCGAGCAACATCAGCGAGGCCGGAATGCCGACCAGAGTGATGGCTGTCACGACTATGGCCACGGGCACGCCCGCCAGAACTGCAACCCCAAGCCCGAGGCTGCGCCAGCCTGAGCCCACTGCGTGCGTGCTGGCCTGGAAGAAGCCGGGAAACAGAACCAGACCCAACCATCCCACCAGCATGGCGGCACCGAGCCAGACCGCTTGGTAGAAGTAGAATCTGGGGCGCGCGAAATGACTCTGCCTCACCCGCACCTGGATGTCACGTGTGCCCGTAATCGTCGCGCCGTCGGCGATGTGTACGTTTTTAAGCTCGTGCACGCGAGCGCTCAGGCTACCGCCGATTCGGGAGGTGTTAGTGAGGGTAAGGCTATCCCCGGTCATGGTCAGTTCGCGGCCGATGCCGCCGCTCACATCGACATTGCCAGCGAACATGGTCACACTGCGATTCACCTCGCCCTCGAGGCTGACGTCGCCGGCGGCAGCCACGATACCGTCGCCCACGTGACCCCGGTCATTCACGCGCAAGGATTGCACCAAGGCGTAGATGCTGTGGCCCAATTGCCCATCCAGATCGAGCGAATTCGAAAAGTTGTAGATGTTGCCTTCCACGGTTCCGCTCACCACGGTTCTCTTGGCAAAACTCACCAGGTCGCCCTTGACGGTGCCGCGCACTTCCACAGACCCGCCAAAAGCCAGCAAATCCCCATTGACGACGCCTTCCACGCGCACAATGTTGCCGGAGGCCAAAAGGGTGTCGTCTACAGTGTCGTTCACCGCTACCGTAACGAACTGACTGTGACGCCGGTCCAGGGCAAAACCAGGCAACGAAAATACAAGCAGCCCGATCAGGAGGCGCAGACCAGGTTGGTGTAGTCGCCATCGGCGTCCCAGCAGCAGTGCGCTGCCGCCCAACAGCAATAGCAAAAAGATCTTTCCGACGACAGCAGCATAATCACTCAGCATGGCAGTACCTCCGTGTGCAAAGTAATAAAAGAGGTCGAAGATCAGGTTCGTGCGGCCGCTTAAGCTGAAGGGATTTAACCACTGCAGCGCTTCCGGAATGCTCAGCTCATTGATCGAAACGGCAACGTTCGAAGCTAGCGCCAGCACCGCGGCCACGACCGCTACGCCACCCCACGCCAAAGACCGCGGCAAATGTGAGAAGGCCGCCGGGCTGGCTGATTCTTCCGGAAGCTCTTGCAGGCTTTCGCACAGAACACGGTTCTCAGCAAGTAATGCGTCCAACAGTTGCCGGCAGCGCCGGCACGTGGCCAGGTGGTCTCGCAGGCGCCGCGCTTCCTCCTCCGCCAGTTCCCCGTCCACGAATATAGAGACGATCTGTTCCGAATAACATTCCATGATCACTTGCTCCTGTGGACCAGTCTCCGGCGCAGCTCCTGCTTAGCCCGAAATATCAACGCTGCCACGTAATTCCTCTGCAAGCCCAACTGCTGTGCGATTTCGTCATAGCTCAATTCGCCGTAATAGCGCAGGACCAGCGGCACGCGATGGTTCTCGGGCAGATGTGCAATGGCATCACGTACCTGCGCCCTCTCTTCCGTGCTGAGCAATGCACCCAGCGGCGACGGCTCCGAACTAGCTGCCTCGATGACCGCGACTCCTTCTTCAACTTCCACAATCACCTGCCGTCCACGCTTCCGGCGCCGCAAAGCGTCAATGCATTGGTTGCCAGCCACCCGCAGCAACCACCTGGTGAATGGTATTGACCGGTCGTAGCTCTCGATTGAGCGCCGCAGCTTGAGGAAGACTTCACTGGTGGCATCTTCTGCGCTCTCCCGTGAGTCCAGCATGTAACGGCACAAGCCGAATACGCGCCGGACATAGAGGCGATAGATCTCCCCCAGCGCTTCGGCATCGTGGCCTTGTGCGCGCTCTATTACGCTCTCCAGATCCGGCCCCTCCATTTGCGTGGCTTTGCCCTCGCGGGGCTGCGATCCTTTCGCATTGTTTCTCTTTGCGTCCATGAAGCAGTACGCTGCAGATCGAACAAAGTTACACAGATTTTATGGATGAGGGAACGCAAGGCTGGACGACTCACTGTGGTTCATGCAAGATTCGAGTTGCCCACGAGTCCTAATCATGGTCCTGGAACACCAAGGAAATCAAAGGAAATCAGTAGATACAATCACCAGTTTGCCGGGGCGATCGGGATGCTGCCAAACTTCCAACAGGAGGATAATCCGGCCCATGCCAACCAACCCGATCGAATACATTTGGGCTGGCATCATCGCCGCGCAGGCAATCTAGACCGCGACAAAACTGCGCATTCCCGACCTTCTTTCTTCCGGCCCAAAAACCGTTGCCGAATTGGCGGCGGATTGTGACGCGTATCCGGCGACCCTCGAACGCTTATTGCGCGCACTCACCAGTATTAATATGTTCGCGCTGGAGTCAGACGGGCGCTTCCGGAACACGTCTCTTAGTGAGGTTCTTCGAAGCGATCATCCTGAGTCGCAACGTGAAGGTGTTCTCTTTCTGCCTGCGCCATTTCTTTGGCGTCCGCTGGGAGCACTATACGATTCCGTTCGCAGCGGCGAGCCTGCCTTCCCGAGAGTCTTCGGGCAGAAATTCTTCGAGTATCTCGCCGATTGCCCGGAAGATGCGGCAATCTTCAATAAGGTCATGACCCAGGGCATCGCCTGGACAACGCCGGCCCTGCTGGCCGCGTACGATTTCTCGCACTTTGAACGGCTGGTCGATGTGGGCGGCGGCCAGGGTGCGCTCCTGCGCGATATCCTTGTTGCCACGCCGGGTCTTGAAGGCATTCTTTTCGACCTTCCTCAGGTGGTGTCCGGGGCTTCGGAGATTTTGGGCGGAAAGATCGCCTCGCGCTGCCAGATTGTGGGCGGGAGCTTCTTCGACTCAGTGCCCGAAGGGGCCAATGCCTATCTGCTTAAGGGCGTCATTCACGATTGGCCGGATGACGATGCGATAAGAATTCTGACGAACATCCGAAGGGCCATCCCTCCGGACGGTATCCTTCTACTTGTAGAAAGCCTTGTTGACTCTGCAACTCGTCCGGCCGGTCTTGCGGATATGCTCATGCTGGCGATTGGTGGACGCGAACGCACTGAAGCCGATTTCCGTTCGCTTCTGGCGTCTAGCCATTTCTCTCTTGTCCGGATCATCGCAACAGAGGCCTCCTCCCTGATCGAATGCCACCCGGTAGGGCGTTCCGACCCGCTAGCTGATCCGCGCCAGCAAGTTTCGGTTTGCCTCGGATCTCGTACGGAGGATCGCGGCGAAAGAGTGTGGCTCGCCCCCAAGACATCCAGATCTCGGGAAAACGGGAGAGGGTGCGGGTCTTAATCGGTTAATCGGTGAAGCGCGTTTCGAGCAGAATCTGACCTGGAAACGTGCTTTGGCCTGTTATCGTCAGTTGAGATTTTCATTTGCCGGTCGAAAGGCTGTACGTGTGTGCCATTCGCGGTGGCGACGAAGTTCCAGGTAGTCAGCAGGCGAGAGAAATCCGGCAGTGAGGGTGATCATCTTCCGAGCCGGGCGGTGCGCACCCTGCGTGAACGGTCGGGTGGCCAAGAGTCTACTTCTGTCGATGCCAGCCGCTACTTTGACACTGGCGCCGGTTGCTGACCGACGACCGTTGCTTTTGCCAAGAGTTTATCGAAGCGCGGATCGTTGCGCAGCGATTTCAAAGCTTCGTCTGTGCGCATGAATGGAGCATTGTTATAGCCAGCGTCTACGGCCTGCCCGAGATAGTTGAAGGCTTCGTCCCGGTGCCCGGTGCGGACGGCAAAGCCAGCGAGACCGTACCAGAGGTCAACGACTCCCTCGCGCGCAGCGTAGCTTTTATCTGCGCCGATCCTGGCGATTGTGTCTGTGTAATATTTTTTCGCCTCTTCGTAGCGTCCGGTGCTGGTCAGAGCCTCCCCGAGAACTCTGAGACTCTCAAGGGTGTCCTGGTGCTGCGGGCCAAGGGCTCGCAGTTGATCGTTAAAGGCACGTCTGGCAAACTCCTCGACCTCCTGGGGGCGCTGTTCTCTGAGCAGAATGTCCGCGACAAGCGACCTGGACGCCGCGGTGTCGGGGTCATTCGCATCCAGCACACGTTCTTGCGCTTTCAAGGTGCCTCGGATCAGTGTCTCCGCTTCTTCATATCTGTTTTCCTGCTTGAGCACCGTTGCCAGGTTGTATTGCGAGAGAAGAGTGTCGGTGTGTTCGCTGCCGAGAATGCGCTGGCGCGCAGTCAGAACCTGCCGAAGCAGCATTTCCGCCTCGGCATATCGATGCTCCTCGGATAGCACATTCGCAAGCCCCTCCTGCGCGCCTATCGTGTAAGGGTGATCCGGGCCAACGACCCGCAACTCGATCTCCAGCGATTTTCGATACAGACTCTCGGCCTCTGGGTCGCGGCCGTCGATGAATCGAATCGTATTGGCAATTGCCGTCATCGTGTTTGCCGTATCCGGATGCTCCGGGCCCAGGATGCGCTTCTGGATCTCCAGGTTCTCCCGATATAGCTTTTCGGCCTCCTCATAGTCGCCTCGATTCAGGAAGAGCGTGGCGAGGTCGTGAACGGTCTCTAGAGTATCGGGATGGTCTGGGCCCAGGTTTCTGCGCTCCAGATCGAGCAACTGGCGATACTCCGCCTCGGCTTCCGGAAAACGGTTCTGGCCTGCCAATGCTCTGGCAAGCCCATCCATGAATCGCTGAGCCTGTGGATTCTCAGGGCCTTGCCGGCGGCTGCTGATCGCGATCAACTCCCGTTCGAGCTTCTCCACCTGCGAATAATGCGCTTGCCGCAGCAGGATCCATGCAAGGTGATCCCTGGACTCGAGAGTGGAGGGATCGTCCGGGCCCAGGACGCGGCTTTGAGCATCGATTGTCGTACGAATCAGACGCTCAGCCTCGGCGTCGTGTCCTTCGCGATGGAGTACCCATCCCATCTGCGCCATAGCTTCCAGGGTCTTCGGATTGTCAGCGCCCAGTGTTCTCACCCGATCCCGCACAACACGCTCCAGCAGTGCGTGTGCCCGGGAGAAGAGGCCGAGGTTCTCGTAAGTCCTGGCCATGACCATCATCAGCTGCGAGCGGACCTCGGGATCGCGGTCGAGTTCTCTCTCTATCTCATCTGACGACCTGTCGAGAATCTCGCGCGCCGTTACGGTGTTTCCCCGCGCTTCGCTGGGAGCAGAGACTTTGTACATGTTGGTAAGGAAATCAGTAATCCGGTCGGCCCGGTCGCGTTCCCGCCGGATGCTCCGAAGCTCGATTGCCTGGGTGACCGCAAAGATCACCGCCAGAAGCACCAGCAGGCTCACCAGCGTGACGCTAAGCCTGTGGCGCCGGATGTATTTGCGTGCCCGATAAACCGCGCTGGGCGCATGCGCCAGAACCGGCTCGTTGTTAAGGTACCTGCCGATATCAGCGGCCAGTTCCATCGGCGTGGAGTAGCGGCGTGCGCGGTCCTTTTCCAGAGCCCGCAGGGTGATGGCGTCAAGATCTCCCTGCAGCAGGCCGATCAGGGCCCGCAGGTCCGCATCGCGATTTTTTGCGGCCGATGCAGAATCCTCACCATGCGTGCGGAGTCGGGTGCTTGGGCTCGGCGGATCCTGCTCGCGAAGGCGCTGGAGAACCTCGTCGTAGGCCAGCCTTCGAAAATCGAATGGCAACGTCCCACTGAGCAACTCGTAGAGCACCACGCCAAGCGAGTAGACGTCGCTTCGGGTATCGATGTCCTCCCCGGCGGAGTCGGCTTGTTCGGGACTGATATAGCCAAGGGTGCCAACCAGCGCTCCTACTTCGGTGTGCAACGTCTTGACATTCAGACGCTGTGCGGTGGCTTTGGCCACGCCAAAATCGATGATGTGGGGGAGTGGCTTACCGTCCACTTCGGTGACGAGGATGTTCGAGGGCTTCAAATCACGGTGGATGATTGCCTTCTGGTGAGCATGTTGGACTCCTTCGCATACCGCTATCAGAAGCTCGAGCCGCTGCCGAGTATTGAGCCTGTGCCGATCGCAAAAAGCGGTAATTGGTAAACCGGCCACATATTCCATTACGAAATAGGGGCGGCCCTCGGCAGTCGAGCCGGCGTCGAAAACCTTGGCGATCGACGGATGATTCATCAACGCGAGCGCCTGCCGCTCCGACTCGAAGCGGGCAATTACCTCGCGCGTATCCATGCCGGCTTTGATCAGCTTGACGGCAACACGCCGTTGGACGGGCTGCTTCTGCTTTGCAAGCCAGACCTCACCCATCCCACCCTCACCGATCAATTGCAGCAGTTGATAGAGGCCAATGATCGTGCCAGAGCCCGGCTGCCCAGGGAGAGGGTTGGGTTCCGCGGATATCGTCTCGCTTCCGGCCATTTCCTTTTGCGGCTCTGGGTTTGCCGCGGATTCCCCTGCCTCCATTACGGTGTCTCCCTGCGACGGGATAGGAGCCCGGACCGTCAAGACGAGTCTACGTCCTTCGAGGTGTGATTGCGACGACTACGTCGATGTTGGCGATGCTTAGAAGAATAGCTATGTGCGTTCCGGGCCACATAACGATTCGTAAGCGCAAACAGGCTCGCATCTCAATTGGCCTTCAGGGCGTACTGTTTGCGAAGCGATCCTTACGGCGGGCCACAGGATGAAAACTTTCACGGATTAACACTGAGAGGCGCCCCTTCACCTTTAATGATTGGTCAGCTCCAACGAAACGGTCTCAATAAGCGCATTATCGCCATATCACTCATCGAGAGGTTTTTCGATCCATTGAAAGGCGCTTTCTTGGGTTGCGGGAGTATCACCGCCCAACCGTACTTTACCGCTTGGTAAAAGAAGAGTTGGCGACCAACCGACGGGAACGAAGGAAAACTGGTGGCGTTTCTGCTGGAAGAGTGACTCGCCCTGATAGCAACAAATGATAGTAAGCAGATAATTTTCGATAGCCCACCTTCTGAGGAAGCGGATTCTCTCTGCGTGGCCAACCAGTCCTAAGACCAATGTCAGAGGTGTTCCACAAGGGTGCGCATGGACATAGCCCACAGTGTCCCTTTTGAACACTCGAGTTACCCAAGAAACCACACCTTTCGTTCCGAAAGGTTCGCCGCCGCATCGGCTGTAATCGCTTGAATCCATGACACCGAACTGTTCGAAAAATCTTGTTCCACAAGGTGTGGATAAAGAGACAGTCACTCCGAGGGAGCAGGTTCTGGCTTCGTGAAGAATAGGCGCCCCCGCATTCTGCGTCGGCGCCAGGTTTGAAGTTAGAAGTTGTAGTGCAACGATAGCTGGATCTGGCGTGGCGGTGATCTGACGCTGGAGATCTGGCCGAAGTTTGAATCGGTAACTCCGTTGTCTGGATTGCCGTAGCTGGCGATGTTGAAGAGGTTGAAGAAATCGGCGCGGAAACCGACGGTCTGGCCTTCGGTGATGTGAAAGTCCTTGAATGCTGAGCTATCGATCTGTTCGTAGCCGGGTGCGCGTTCGCTGCCTACGCTGGCTGAGCCGAAGCTGTTGTCAGCGGGTACGCCATAGGCGCAGGTTCCATCATCGACGCCGTGGGTTACGCAGTTGGCGACGGATGCATCGGTTCCCCACCAGTTGTTGATGCTGCGGTTATGGATCTGGAACTTGCGGTACTGATTGGCTCGTTCCTGACCGTAGCTGTTGGTGTTGCTCAAACCGCCCGGGCCGTTGATGGTGACCGGGAAGCCAGAGTAAGCAATGACCGAGCCGGAGAGGGACCAGCCGCCGATGAAGGCATCGACTGCACGATTCACTCCCGAGCCCAACGCGTGTCCGCGTCCGAAGGGAAGCGCGTAGACTCCGATAGCGGACAGGCCGTTGCGCACGTCCTGGCCAGCCGGACCGTAGTCGGCGTGGCCGTTGTAGCCATTCTGGAAGGCTCCGTTCTGGCCATTGACGTTGGGCACGCCATAGTTGCCGGCGCTGTTGGTCATGGCGCGAGCGTAGGTGTAGTTGACGGTGTACTCAAAGCCGTGGGAGGCACGATGACGCAGCGTCGCCTGTCCGGCGTTGTAGTTCATCATGGCGTTCGATTCGGTGAGCAGCAGTGGGCCGCCCTGTCCGACGAGGTTCACGTAAGGCGCGGTTGCTCCAGCGAAAGGAAGCTGGTTCGCGTTGCGGTAATCCATCAGGTGCTGACCGGTTTCACCGACGTAGCCGACGGAGAGCGATGTAGTGGTGTTGAGTGCGTATTCGGTGGTGAGGCTGAACTCCTGAATATAGGCGGGCTGGATGTTCTGCGGCCATGCTCCGTAGCCTTGTCCGGCATAGTTGATGTCGCCGGGGTTGGAGCTGAAGCCCTCCTCGACGGTGTAGGGTGTGCCGCCATTGCCCACTGTCGGCGCGAGCGCCTGCTTGTTGTTGGCGAGTACGAACGGCGGGCTGGAGGTGAGGCGCTGGTTGCCGGCATTGCCTTCAAAGAAGCTGCTGGCGCCGTAGCCGCCGCGGATGACGAAGCGCGGCGTTGCCTGATAGGCGAAACCGAAGCGCGGCATGATCTGTGTGTGATTTGGCTGGTAGCAGGCGCGGTTGCCGCAGCGGACCGAACCGGCTGGAGCTGACGCGGGAACAGGGCCTGCATAGATGACTTGTCCAGTATCGAGCAGGACGTTGGCGGTCTTGTTGTTCACCTCATACCAGGGCTCGTCGTACTCGTAGCGGATTCCGAGGTTCAGGGTGAGGTTGGGGAGAATCTTCCAGTCGTCCTGGAAGAAGACGGCGGAGCGCCATTGACGGTTGCCGACCAGCCCGTTGGGGCCCGCGATTTCGGCCTGGCTTACACGGTCGAGCACGAAGTCGGCTGGGCCGTATCCAGCGCCGTTTTTGACATTGGAGTTGGGATTTGAAGTGAAGTTGCCGCTGTAGTTGAAGGAGCCGAGGAAGCCGAAGTTGTCGGCGTTGAAGTAGTTCTGCTGGTAACGGATGGCTTCGACACCCATGCTGAGGAAGTGCAGGCCGCGCTGCCAGGTGAGGTTGTCGCCGTAACTGAAGGTATTGTCGCGGATGACCTGGATATTTGCAGGGGTGCCGAGGTAGCTTGCGTTGTTGTTAAGGCCCTGTCCGGAAAAGCCGGGGTAGATCTGCGTTCCGAAAGGAATGCCTACTACCTTGTTTCCGTTCAGGCCGAAGGCGCCGGTCGGATCGGTGGGAATGCTGTTGTCCCAGCGGACGCGTGTGAAGCCGATGCGGGCGGCGTTGACGACGTTAGGCGAGAAGATGTGCACCCACATTGCGCCGCCAAGCTTGGTGGGATAGACGTTTTGCGGCGGGAAGCTGATGGGGAGGACCGCTGTCTGGCCGTCAAAGGCGTCAGACTGGCCATAGAAAGCCGTGACTTTGTCGGCGCCGCGCGGGTCCCATTCGACTTTGAAATCGCCCTGATTGTTAACAACGAAGCTGCGGCTTGCGCCCTGGTAGTTGTTCTGGAGCAGGCCGTCGGTGGGCGAGGCATTCGGCAGCGGATAGAACTCGGGATGCGCGGCGAAGTATTGTGCGACCGGATTGACGACCGAAATCTGGTTATTGGCGTAGGGGACGAAGTTGTTCTGCGTGTCGTAGAGCTGGATGCCTACGGTGTTCAATGCGGAGAAGTCGCCGTTGCGCATGGCTCCAGTAAGGACGCTGGCGGTTCCGGTGCCGCCGGTATGCTTGCGCACGCCTTCATAGTCGGCGAAGAAGAAGAGCTTGTGGGGCAGGACTGGACCGCCGAGCGTGCCGCCGAAGATGGTCTGGGTGTAGGGATTGGTTTTCACGATGGGGACCTGGTGCTTGTTGCCCCAGCTGTTGGCGTCAAGGTTGTAGTTCTCAAGGAAGGCGTAGGCCCCGCCGTGAAACTTATCGGTTCCGCTCTTGAGCACGCTGACGACATCGCCTCCGTTGACGTTGCCGTACTCGGCGGGGGCGTTGGCGGAGATGACTTTGATCTCCTGAATTGCGTCGGGAGCGGGGTTGTAGGCGATGAGGTTGTTCTGGCCCTCGTTCATGTCGATGCCGTCGAGGGTATAGTTGTTGGCCTGATTGCGGTTGCCGTTGACGGAGGCGATGCCGTTGTTATAGGTGTTGCGCTCGATAGCATTGTTGCCGGTCATGCCGGTGGGGTCGGTGTTCACGGCTCCGGGCACGAAGAGGGTCACGCTAGAGAAGTTGCGGCCATTGAGGGGGATGTTCTGGATCTCATTTGTGGAGAGGACGAGACCGCGCGAGCCGTCGGTGGTGTTGAGAATGGGCGCGACTCCGCCTTCTACGTTCACGGTCTGCGTGGCTGCACCGACCTGCATTTTCCCGTCGAGCTTGACGGTCTGGTTGATTTCGAGCTGAAACGGCGGGTACTGTGCGGTGACAAAGCCGTTGGCTGAGACGCTGACCTGGTATTGGCCGATAGGAAGAAAGCGGATGGTATATGCGCCGGAATCGTTCGTGGTGGCCTGTGTTGCGATTCCTGTGCCGGTATTGGTGGCGGTGACGCTTGCGTCGGCGATGATGGCGCCGCTGGGATCGGTTACGGTTCCGGTGATGTTGCCGGTTACGGTTTGGGCCTGGGATTTTGCAGTGATGAGAAGCGCGACGAGAAGCAGCAGGCTACAACAGAGCCGTCTGCCGATGGGGGAGTGAACTGGGTCGCACATTTGAAAAGTGTCCTTTCGCTATTGCCTTCGGTTGAAACAAGTTTGCCTCGTACTGTTATCTGGGTAGAGGTTAGCTGTGTAGATAACCCATCGTCAAACACGGTGGTATCGATACCGATTCCATAACTTCTAGGGATTTTTGATTTAAGTAGAAGCGCCTCTGTGGGCAATAGGTGATCCGACTGGCGGTTGTCACTTACACAATTGCTTAACAAAAGAACAGCCGGAGTGACTGTCTCTTTATCCACACCTTTTGTAATGGCCGGAATCGATGAGATCCGACCTTTGATTTTGTGTAGATTGGCCGAGCGTTTCGAGAAAACCCTTTTGGAACGGCCTTAAGAGTGCGGTGAACCATCGTTCGTGAGAGGCGGTGGGGTCTCAGTTGCGCGAAATCACTAGTGCCGTTTCGACAGCGCTCCGCACGCGGAGGTTCGGCGCTTTTTTTGGATTGCGGGCGTGTCACCGCCTAACCGTCACACTACCTAACCGTCAATAACTACTTGATTAACATCGCAGCTTGGCTCCCGCGACATCGACAGAGGTCAGCAGACGAATTCGGCCTGCCAGGGAGTCTCACGTCCCCGTGTAACTTCTCCTTTCCTCTCGTGAACAGATTTCACGCTGTTTGGCGGACTCGAGATTCGAATGTTTGGTCAAGGATACCTCCGCAGAAAAGCGGTAATGTATTTCCGAAATCCTGCAAGAAAATGCTGCGAGAATCACGCCGGGGATTATGCGAGAGAATCTTGCGCTCTTCTCGGAAAGGATTCGAAATGCAAAACGGCAGCTTAATGCGCAGGAAGCGTCTACATGGTCCGGAAGTTTGGGAATTCCGCTGGAGGGAGCTAGGACCAACGGGTAAACGGCGGCATCGCCGGATTGTTCTCGGGTCGACCGAACAGATCAGCGAGGAATCTGCCGCCAGAGAAGCGGTCGCGGGTCTTCAACTCGACATCAACAGGAATGACATCCGGATGAAGAATACGGCCATCACATTAGCTGAGGCCTACAACCATTTTCGGCAACGAGAATTGAACACAGATACTTCCTGGCGAACCTACTCAACGCGAATGGGATATCAAGGCTACCTAAAAAAGTGGGTCACTCCTCGTTGGGGTCAACGGACTTTGGTCAGCATTCAGGCAGGCGAAGTCGAACTGTGGATGCGATCTTTGCGGTTGGCTTGATCAACTTGCGCCAAGATCAGAAATGTCATGAGTGTCCTGTTCAACCATGCGATCCGCCACGGCATCTGCAGCGCGAATCCCATTCGGCTCGTTCGGCAGAGCGCCAAGCGAAAGAGGATTCCACTGGTACTGACACCGCAGGAGATTCATTCTCTGATTGCCGCGCTTCCACTCAGGGAAAGTACGCTGATTCTTCTGGATGCTGGAACCGGGCTCCGAATGAGCGAGCTGTTCGCGCTCAAATGGCACGACATCGATTTCGAGACCGGCGAGATCAGCGTGATTCGGTCAATAGTCATGCAGGTGGTAGGTCCATGCAAGACGGAAGCATCTCAGAAGCCGATTCCGATGGATTCCTCCCTGGCGCAGGCGCTGAAGATCTGGCAAATGGAGTCGAAATTCACAGCTCCTGATGATTGGGTCTTTGCCAGCCTGAAGCTCCGAGGCCGCCGGCCGCATTGGGGGCAATCGTTGATGCGGCAAACCATCCGCCCCACTGCCGTGAAAGTCGGCAGCAGTCGGATTGGTTGGCACACATTCCGCCACTCCTTCTCAACACTTTTGCGGGCAACCGGAGCTGACATCAAGGTCATGCAGGAACTGATGTGCCATGCTTCCACTCGCGTAACGCTCGACACCTACACTCAGGCCATCACCGAACAGAAACGTAAAGCTCAGAGTGCTGTTGTTCAGTTACTCTTGAAGCCCAGCGAATGGGTGGCCACTTGACGGTACAAACAGTTGTGCCCACGCAATGCACGGCGATAGCCGCATAAAGAGGGGCAATCTGAATTGTCCGGGGTAGAGACAGAGGAACTTTTGTGCCCATTTGTGCCCACGCCAATTAGACAGATGCACTGTAAGCTTATGATTCTAATTGGCGTCCCCGACGGGATTTGAACCCGTGTTATCGCCGTGAAAGGCGTCACCTTGGAGCACTCGGCGTGGACGCTGGATGCGAGGACGAATCAGTACTACTACCACTATTTCTACACACAGCAGCCGGACCTGAATTGGCGGAATCCGGAAGTGCACAAAGCGATGGATGGCGTGCTGGAGTTCTGGATGAACCACGGGGTGGCGGGGTTCAGGATCGATGCTGTGTCGCGGCTGTTCGAGGACTCGGGGCTGCACGACGATCCGTATCTACCCGGGTACAACGTATACGGGGACAGGAATATCGAGCATGAATACACGGATAACTTACCGGAAGTACACGACGTGCTGAAGGAGGTACGGCGCGTGGTGGACCGCTACCCGGGTGATCCGGTTCTGGTGACTGAGGCGGACGAGCCGAACATTGAGGAACTGACCAAGATGTACGGCAGCGGGGACGAGGTGCAGCTCCCGATGGACTTCCAGATTGCCGATGTGAACGAGCTTTCGGCGACGCGCTTCCGGGACCTTTTCAACCAGGTGGAGAACAACTCGGCGCACGGCCAGCCGGAGTACTTCTTCAGCAATCACGATCAGCCGCGGCAGTGGGACCGCTATGGTGACGGCAAGCACAACGAACAGATTGCCAAGCTGATGGCGGCGCTGCTGTTGGCCACTCGAGGCACGCCGCAGATGTACTACGGCGAGGAGCTTGGAATGCGGACGACCGATCCGGTACGGATTGAGGACGTGCATGATCCGATCGGAAAGATCGGCTCGCCGAAGGAAAAAGGCCGCGACGGCGAGCGGACTCCGATGCAGTGGGATGGGTCGGCAGAGGCTGGCTTTACTACATCGGCTAAGCCCGGGCTGCCGGTACCGCCGAGCGCGGCCCAATATAACGTGGAGACGGAGCGGAAAGACACGGACTCGATTTTCAACTGCTATAAGCGGCTGCTGGCGCTGCGGAAAAGCGAGCCGGCGTTGCGGGACGGTTCGTACGAGTCTGTGAGTGATACGGATCCGAATGTCTTCGCGTTCTTGCGCAGGAGCGATGATTCGACGGTGCTGGTCACGCTGAACTTCACTGCCGAGGCGCAGACGGTCAAGCTGGCCATTCCCGGCAGGGATCGCAAGGTCAAGACGCTGCTGAAAACGCCGGGGGCGGCCGATCCGGAGTCATTGGGGCAGATTCCGTCGGGACCGTTCGGGGTTTATATCGGGAAAGTGCACTAATCGCCCACGAGCCCACCAAATGCGGCGCAGGCTGTTCCGGCTGTTCCCAACCACTGGAACCGCCAGCTGAACGCGAAGTAGCGCACGCTGTTGATTGAGCGTGGTGATGCTCACAGACGCCGGTAGCGGTTGTTTGCGGGTGACCGCCCAACCAGAAGTAGCCCGATTTCGGGTGGGGGAAGGTTGGGCGAGTATTCGGACATGTGGAAGCCCACATTCCAATAATTCTGTCGACGGGAGTTGGTGAGAGGCGTACCTTTCCTACACGTCAAGAACAGGATAGGCGGGCCACCTTTTCCGGAGGTGCTATGGAAGGTATCAAGGCAGCTGGTCCTTCTCGGTACAGACTAGTCTTCCTGTTGGGCGCGGCGTGTCTTCTAGCGATTCTGACAGCGGAGCTGTTGCTGTCGTTGCGGCAGATGTCGCTCACGCTGGATGAGGGCGCGCACCTTTATGCGGGTTACCCGCACTGGCGTGCGGGGGATTTCGGGGTCAATCCAGAACATCCGCCGCTTGTAAAGCTGGTGGCCGCCCTGCCGTTGTTGGGAATGGAACTGAAGCAGCCGCATCCACCAAATCCGTTCTTCATCGTCGAGGAGTATGTGGGCGGCGGAGAGCTGATGCAGGCCAACAACATGGACCTGTTGGTGGTCCGCAGCCGGACAGCCGTGTGCGTCTTCACGCTGCTGCTCGGGGTGCTGGTATTTGCCATGGGGTACGAGATGTTTGGGCCGGAGACAGCGCTGCTGGCATTGGCGCTGTTTACGTTTGAGCCGACGGTACTGGCGCATGGAGCGCTGGTGACAACGGACATGGGTCTGGCTGCGTGTTTGTGCGCCGCAGTGTATGCATTCTATCGGTATGTGAAGCAGACGAGCGTTGCACGCCTGCTGGTGTTTGGCGTTACGGTGGGGCTCACACTGGCGACGAAAATGAGCGGCGTGCTGGTCCTGCCCATCGTGTTAGTGTGCGCGGCGGCAGAATTGATTCCCGTTTGGAACACGAGGCGCGCCTTACGGCTCGCAGGCGCGATCTGCGCGGGTGCTTCGATCGGGTATTTGATTCTGTGGAGCTTCTACGGATTTCGTTATGCGGCGCGCCCAGCCGGACTGGTGATGATGCCTGCACTCGCTCAGTTCGTACACATGATGCCTGGTAAGACGCAGACCTGGGTGGTGGTGCACCTGGCGCAATGGCGCCTCTTGCCGGAAGCGTACCTGTATGGCTGGACCAAGCTGCCTGCGGGCGTAACGCATGTGTCGGGATTCTTGTTTGGGAGACTCTATCCTCGAGGCTCGTGGATGTATTTTCCCGCGGCGTTATTGATCAAGAGCAGCCCTTACACTGCTATTGCTGACGCGTCTTACTGGGGGCAGGGATCCTGGTGTTTTTGGGCGCGAGCATGACATCGGACCTGAACATCGGCGTTCGTCACGCGCTGCCCGTGTACCCGTTCGCGGCGGTGCTGGCAGGTGCATGCGCGTGGACGATTGCAAAATCATCGAAGATCGCAATGTATGCCGTTGCAGCGATGCTGCTGTTCCAGATGGTTTCGTCGCTGCGTACCTATCCCAACTACATTCCATATGCCAACGAGGCGTTCGGCGGACCAGACAAATCGCATCTGTATCTTGCGGACTCGAACGTTGACTGGGGGCAGACGCTGAAGCAGGTGGGTGCTTATCTGCGCGCGCACCAGATTACCGACTGTTGGATTGCCCAAACGGGCATTACTGACCTGGCTGCGGCCGGAGTTCCTTGCAAGCCTCTTCCCAATGGGCTGGCACTGATGGCGAGACAGCCGCAGGCGGTGATCCCAACACACATCTCAGGAGTAGTGCTGGTGGGCGCGCAGGATGCCTCCGGCATGCTGTGGGGTGCGGGCGATCTGAATCCATACAAGCAGTTCCAGGAGGGCATACCGGAGGCGATTGTTGCGAGCGCGGTTCTGGTCTATCGCGGAAATTATGACGTGACGCTTGCGGCGGCGCAGAGCCATATTAGCCAGATACCGATGCTGCTGCAGCAGGGCATGGCCGAGCGTGCGGTAGAGGAGGCTCGGACAGCGGTAGCGCTTGTTCCTGACAGCGCGAGCTTGAAAGCACAACTGGGCGGCACTTTGATGAAGGTGCATCGAGACCAGGAGGCGAGGCAGCATTTGCGGAAGCGATGCAGATGGCGAAGATGCATCTGCCGAATGATCAGTCGAAGCAGATTACGGATTTGATTGCGCAACTTCAGCAGCCGGAGTTCTGACGCGGAGGTCTTCCTAGAGTACACGATGACGGCCACAAACGAATCCTGCCGAGCGCCACTCCAACGCGGTGTTGTTGCCGGTCCGGTTTTATCGTGTGAAATGCTTTCCCTTACCCGCTCACTTGACCGGAAAGCGGGCATTCTGGACGGTTGCCTATCAAGTGTCCGATTAGGCGACAATCCACTCAGAACCCAGAAATAGTACAGCTTTCTCGCGCCTCAATGAGCGCGTTGGCCTGAAGTCGGAGATCGAGCATCACGGGCTCAGCGTGGGGCAGCTTGCGCTCGCTTACGAGCCCTCCCACTTCTCGCTACCGTTTAGATGTCTGCAGGTCACCGGGTGATCTGTGGCTGAATTTTCCTAACGCAGTAGACCGGGGCGCTTTGGATCGAATTGCCAATTCGGTATGAGGAACTGCATGGCCGCGGCGTCGTCGCGTCCTCCGAGACCGATCTTCACGTAGAGTTGATGAGCCCGCTCGATCTGTTCCATATCGAGTTCGACGCCGAGGCCGGGACGATCCGGAACGGAGATCTTTCCGCCTGCGATCTGCAGCGGTTCGCTGGTGAGACGCTGGCCGTCCTGCCAGATCCAATGCGTGTCAACGGCTGTCACCTTGCCGGTAGCGACCGCAGCTACGTGCGTGAACATGGCCAGTGAGATATCGAAATGGTTGTTCGAGTGCGAACCCCAGGTCAGGCGCCAGTCGCGACAGAACTGCGAGGCGCGAACCGAACCCTGCATGGTCCAGAAGTGCGGATCGGCCAACAGTATGTCGATGGCATGCAATTGGGCAGCATGGTGGAGCTGGCGCCAATCCGTGGCTACCATATTAGTGGCGGTCGGTATCCCGGTCGCGCGGCGGAACTCGGCCATGATCTCGCGGCCGGAGTAGCCGTGCTCAGCTCCGCACGGGTCTTCCGCATAGGCGAGCACCTGCTGCCTGCCGCTGCACAGAGCAATCGCTTCGTCGAGCGACCATGCTCCGTTAGGATCGAGCGTAATGCGCGCTTCCGGGAATTTTTCCGCGAGTGCTGTCACCACTTCCATCTCACTCACGCCCGAGAGCACGCCTCCCTTCAGCTTGAAATCACGAAAGCCATAGCGGTCCTGAGCGGCTTCGGCGAGGCGAAGCACAGCCTCCACTGTGAGCGCCTCCTCATCGCGTAGACAAAACCACGGATTCGAAGGGTGTTCGTTACAGCGATAGGGGAGACTGGTCTTCTTTCGGTCTCCGATGAAGAAGAGGTAACCCAGCACATCGACGCTGCTTCGCTGTTGCCCTTCTCCGAGCAGCGCGGCGACGGGCACTTGCAGAAACTGCCCCAGCAGATCCAACAGCGAAGATTCAATTGCAGCAACTGCGTGGATGGTGGCGCGCTGATCGAAGGTCTGCAGGCCGCGACCGGCAGCGTCTCGATTGGCAAATTGCTGCCGCACAGCATTCAGAATGCGATTCCAGTTGCCAATCCTCTCTCCGACGACCAGCGCTTTCGCATCATCGAGAACTTCGCGGATCTTCTCTCCGCCCGGAACTTCTCCGGCGCCAGTTCGCCCGGAGTCGTCTGTTATGAGAACTACATTGCGCGTGAAGAACGGCGCGTGCGCCCCACTGAGATTGAGCAGCATGCTGTCATAGCCCGCGACAGGAATGACCCCCATGCTCGTGATCCGGGGAGAATCGATATTGGCTGATTCGGATGTCATACGCCGGTTCCCTGGATTAGAGCAGGATTCATCTCCACGCGCTTGATCTCCCCTACGATCGGCAGGTACGCGATGATAGCAAGCAGCGCTGTCGCGCCTACAAAGATGAGCGCATCATGGAATGAGCCTGTGCGCTTGACGATATAGCCGATGATGATCGGCGTCGTCACTCCCGCCATGTTGCCGATCAGGTTGAATAGGCCGCCATTCAGTCCGACCAGCCCTTTTGGAGACGTATCTGCGATTACCGTCCAGCCCAGGGCTCCAAAACCCTTACCGAAGAAAGCGAGTGACATAAACAGCATCACACCTGTCTGTGTACTAACGTAATTGCAGGCGATCATCGTCATCGACAGCGACATGCCAATCACGATCGGAGTCTTGCGCGCAAAACTCAGCGTTCGCCCGGCGCGCAGCAGCCTGTCCGAGACGACTCCTTCTAGGATGCCGCCTGCGCAGCCGCAGAGCGCAGATCGACCAGCAGACAATGCTGACGCCATAGACGTGTTTCGAGCCGAAACGATCAAGCAGTCCGCCGGCCGGCAGTTGCGCCACGACATACGCCCAGCTAAACCCGGAGAAGAGATAGCCCATGCGGAGAGCGTCAAGATGCAGGTCGCGCGTGAGCGCCACGCCTGCAATGGAGAGCACGACACGGTCTCCATAACTGAAGGTGCTGGCGATAAATAACATCAGCACAATCAGGTAACGGACATGCGTTGTCTTTGTATCGGGCATGCAGAATGAATCCACGTTCGCGATGTTCAGGAGCGTCCCGCGATCAGCTTCTTCAGGTCTTCCAGTTCGTTCTGGTCGAGATCTGTAAGCGGAGGGCGTACTGGCCCCGCCGGACGGCCCACCGCCTTCATTCCGGCCTTCACAATGGAAACGGCATAGCCCTTGCGGCGGTTGCGGATGGCAATGTAAGGCAACACAAACTCCCGCAGCTTTGCGAATACGGCCGGCTGATCCTTGCGCCGTACTGCGGCGTAGAACTCCTGCGCGAATTTCGGCAGAAAATTGAAAATGGCAGAAGAGTACGTCGTAACCCCCATCTCCAGGTACGGTAACGCGAAGGTCTCGGCGGTGGGCAGGCCGCCAATATATGTGAGGCGGTCTCCGAGCCGCGCATAGATGCGCGTCATCAGTTCGTTATCGCCGACTCCATCTTTGAAGCCCACCAGATTCGGGCAGCGTTCGCATAGCTGTTCAAGCGCTGACTCGTTCAGGACGGCGTTGTCACGGTTATAGAAGATAACGCCCAGCGTCGTCGAAGCGCATACAGCTTCGGTATGCGCGATCAGTCCCGCGGGCTCTGCATTCACGAGATAGGGAGGAAGCATAAGCAGCCCGTCGGCGCCCGCCTTTTCGGCGGCGCGGGCAAATTGCTTTGCGGTCTGCGTGCCGTATCCGCATCCAGTGAGGACCGGAACTCTTCCGGCAGTCTCGGAGACCGCGGCACCAACGACGGTAGAAAATTCTTCGAGTGTCAGGGAGAAGAACTCGCCGGTGCCACCTGCGGCAAAGAGCGCTGCCGGGCCATGCTGCAGCAGCCAGGAAATGTGCTGACGATATGGCGGCTCGTCGAACTCATGCTGTGCCGTGAAATGAGTAACTGGAAATGAGAGCAGGCCCTCGCCGATTCTCTTTGCCAGTTCCTGTGGACTCATATTGCTCATTGCCGATTTCACCTGTCGCTGCCACTCGGAATATGCGCGCCGAAATATGCGCTGTACCAAAACTATAGAGGAACTGCGAAAGAATAATGGGCAGGCGTCCCGCGGAGCGGGCTGCAGCAAGTACCTGCGCTCTCTGAAGCTTAGAGAAGCTGCCGGGCCCCTCCGAGGTGTAGAGGAGAAGTGGGGACAAACATAATGTCGGTCATACTTTCGGCAACTGCGAGGTATCCCAGTGTTTGGTCCAGGTGCTGATGGATGATCACCTTGCATCCAGCCAAGGTGGGGCGCCACTCGGCACGCTCGATCTGCATGACCAGGTTGTGAAAGCGTACGGTGTTATCCTCAGCCTTCGCCTTCGGCACCCGCCGTCGGCTCGGTGTCCCTCGCCGTTGGTCCAGTAATCCCTTGTGGCCTTGCTCCTCCAAGCGCTGGCGCCAGCGACGCATCTGCCGCGGGCTGATGCCCATCAACTCCGCCGCTTGCCACCACTTGACCTTCCCCGCTGAGGCTCGCAACAGCACTTCGTGTAACTTCATCGCCCGCTCCGCAGCAGTCCTCGATAGATCTCCATCCTCGCTTGCATGAGTTCCATCCTCGCTGCCCGTTATGCGGACATTTCACTTGCTTAAAACAGCGGACATATTATGTGCTAACGACACTGACGGTTTGGCGGTAATACGGCCAGAATGCGCGGATTCGCGTGGATGAGCGCCTCGGCGATTTGCACTAACCCGCTAGCGCGGGAGGTTATGCTTTTGTGGCACTTGGATAGAGTGTTGGGCACCGAAGGAGGTGTCCATGACACATCTACGCCAGCGCATGCAGGAGGATCTCCGGCTGCGCAACTTCTCCGAACGCACGATCCGTCGTTACACCGAGATCGTTGCTGAGTTCGCAAAGTACTTCCACAAGTCACCTGATCAGCTTGGTCCTGAGCACGTTCGCACCTTCCTGCTGTACCTGCTTAATGAGCGCAAGCTTGCATGGGGAACGATTCAGGGCGCTCGATCGGCGCTGAAGTTCCTCTATTTACGGACACTGAAGCAGACCTGGTTCGATCAGGAGATCATCAAGCCGAAGATACGCCGCAAGCTGCCCACGGTCTGGAGCCGGGAAGAGGTCTGCGCTCTGCTCGATGCGACGACGAACACCAAGCACCGTGCACTGCTGGCCCTGTACTACAGCGCAGGACTTCGCTGTCAGGAAGCGCTGGATCTGAAGGTCACCGACATTGATAGCAAGCGGATGATCATCAACATCAGCGAGGGCAAGGGCAAGTTCCCGCGCCAGGTCATGCTGTCCGCCAAGCTGCTGGAGTTGCTGCGCCTCTACTGGCGCTGGCGTAAGCCCACGGATTGGCTCTTTCCCGGAGAGGAACCGGGTCAGCCTTTGAAGGCCAACACGGTGCGTGTGACTTGTCAGAAGCTGCGTAAACAACTGGGCATTTCTAAACCGCTCAGCCCGCATGTGCTGAGGCACTCCTTCGCTTCCCATCTTCTCGATGCAGGCACCGATCTGCGCAGCATCCAGTTGCTGCTCGGCCATCGTGATCTGGAGACCACCTCCCGCTACCTGCACGTCTCCGACGCCAGACTGCACGCCACCGCGAGCCCGCTCGACGATCTGCCTATTCGCGACATCCGCACTGCTCAGGGAGGGAACAGAACTGCATGAGTGGACATCGGCTCGAAGTGGCCGATGTCTTCCACGCATATCAAGAAGAGTTCCTTCAGCGCTGGGGCCCTGCTCTTTCGGACCAGCAGCGGAAGGTGCTGCGCGATATCGGCCTGTGCCGCACGGCCGCGCTGGGCACTCATCTCGAACGATGCGATCGCTGCAGCTATGAGACTGTCGCGTACGACTCATGCCGCAACCGGCACTGTCCCAAGTGTCAGTCTTCAGCACGCGATCGCTGGCTCCTCAAGCAGGCTCGAAGTCTGCTGCCGGTGCCCTATGCCCATGTGGTCTTCACCGTACCCGAACAACTGGCGCCGCTCGCGTTGCGCAACCAGAGGCTCTTCTACACCCTGCTGTTTCGGGCAGCTTCCGAGACCCTGCTGGAGATCGCCGCTGATCCTTCCCATCTGGGGGCACGCATCGGCGCGCTGGCGGTGCTGCACACCTGGTCGCAGAACTTAAGACATCATCCACACCTGCACTGCCTCGTTCCCGCCGGCGGACTGGCTTTTAATAACTCCCACTGGATCCCAACCAAACGCCACGGATTCTTCCTCCCCGTGCGCGTGCTCAGCCGCATGTTCCGCGGCAAGCTGCTCGCCCTCCTCAAGCAGAGCTACCGGCGCAGCGAACTATGCTTCGCCGGCAAGCTGGCCGAACTATCAACACCACGTGCATTTCACTCTCTGCTTGGCACCTTGCGCCGAAGAGAGTGGGTGGTCTACTCGAAGCCTCCGTTCGGTGGACCCGAGCATGTGTTGAAGTACCTGGCCCGCTACACCCACCGGGTCGCTATCTCCAACGGACGACTCCTCAGCCTCGAGAACGGCCAGGTGCGCTTCCGCTGGCGCGACTCCCAACATAACAACCGCAGTAACGTCATGAAGCTCGATGCGGTGGAGTTCATCCGCCGCTTCCTGCTCCATGTACTGCCCGCCGGCTTCGTCAAGATCCGCCACTTCGGACTGCTTGCCAACCGCAACCGGCGTCAGGCCCTCGCCGTTTGTAGGCTCCGTCTCGGCGCCTCCATACCGGACATCGATCCACTGCTAACCGCGCAGCAGAAGGCCGCACTCAGCCGGTCATGCCCACAGTGCAGATGCGGCACCCTCCACGTCATCGCACGTTATTCGGCCGTTGAGCCGGTCAGTTCCAACTCAGCACTTCTCTGCGCTACCTTCGACTCTTCCTGAGACAACGATGCAGCCGTCCTTCCCAATTCGACTGCACGCTACGGTGGTTGCTTACCCCACCTGCGCCGGTCTATGCGTCGAATCGGCTCCGTCCCCTTCACGACCGCCATCAAGCCGAGCAATCAGGGTCGCAACGGCATCGCAAACCCCGACAGCCATGGCTAATTTTGGCTGCCCTCGTGCCCCATCAACCGTGTCGGCTCTCCGCAGGAGCTATCCAATCCCCATACATCCACCGCGCTAACGGCTTACTGCAAATCGCCGTATCAACACCGCTCCGCAACAGCAATCCGGTCGCCGTTAACTTCTGCCTGGAGCGCTGTCGATACGGCACTAGAGATTTTGCGTCAAATGACCTGGCTGAATGGAGGCGCACTTACGTGGGTTACAGCAGCTCAGGATGAATTCCCCGCCATTCGAGGGCGCGGCCTCGAATGGGCCGCGCCGGCTATTGCCCACTATTCGTCTTCTCTTTCTCCGCCGGCGGCGCGGGCGTCAGCCGTTTCGTAATCTCGTCCACATAATCGGGTGTGCCGTCGATCCGCTTAAGATGCGGAGAGCGTTCGCCATCGTGGGTGTCGTTCTGCACGGTCAGATTCATCGGACCGTCAGTTTTCGTGCCGTGCACCGTAGGTACTACACGAAAATATTGCAATAACTTGTGCGATGTTGCTGCACAAGAGTTGGAGCAGAACGCCAATGGAACGGCGTGTCTGTTAATGAGGTTGTTGCAATGGAAGAAATTCGAAGCTCTCGATCACGGCCTCATTCGGTTGATTCGATGAATCTTCGAATGATGGAAGTCGTACAGGTCGATGTGTACTTTCTCGTTCGCAGGCGTTGGCGTTCCCGAGGCAAAAACATGCTCACTGATTAGCTTCTGGCGGTCGGGGGAGGAGTCGCTCGTCGTTTTAAAGGACACCTTTCCAGGCTCCCAACAAAACACATGAGTCAGAACCCCGCCAGGTACGTTGAAACGAGCAAGGTTTTCGGTAGCGTAAAAAGGCTGTACGACATATTGCGCGTTCTCGCTCTCCGGATTTCCCCAGCGACTAAGTTCTATGTCCATTTCGTTGCGAAAATTCGTCGATCGTGCATCGTCCCATGTGAACATCCCGATAACCGCAGATGGTCTTAAGTGTGCGGTATCCTCTACTACGAATTTGTAGGTGCCATAACCAAGGCTCTGGTTGAGACTGGTCTCTGCGCAGGACCACCGGCCGTTGCGATACTCCATGCGCAGATGCAGATATCCCTTCTCGTCTGTCCATGCATTCGCTGAATCGTATGCGTACGGTTGGCCGCCATGATCGCTATCTCCCGTCTGGACTGACCAGTCGTAGCCACTGAAGTGAATCGTGGGTGTTTCGACCGCAGTCCCTCCTTTGCCTTTCATAACAGCTACGGCCAGCACACCATTCCCCTCCGAAGGCAAAGTGACAAGCTTCGAAGCTGGGTGGTATTCGGGTTCCACAAGCAGGGCCGCGTATTCGGAACCCAAATGGGTAAGGTTTTTCCATGTGAAGTCGGCTTGAATTTTGGTGTAGGGCTGGTCTGTCAGTGGCTGGAGCCACCAAGCGCCGCTGCGCGCGTACAGAACGACCTGCTCACCGGGTTTCACATTGCTCACTCGTCCCTCGATCGAGTCCATCTGTGCCGGACCTCCGAGGCTTGCAACCGGCACTTGAGTGATTTCGACAACCGGTTTACCCTGCACGTTTTGCCATCGACACCCGATAAACAACAAAGGTGCAATCACCAGCGGATAAAGCAACCATCTCTGTCCCGAGTTGCGAGTTGCACCGAAGCGGTTCATAGACTTTGTCGTGCGCGTGATCAACATGGGTGGATGCCGAGTCGTTTTGGGACTTAGGTACAGGCTTTCTTCAGCTCAAATCCTTGCGATCAATCGGGATCTCTACGGTCATCACCGTACCTTGACCTGGTGCGGATCGCACGCGGAAGTTACCTCCAAGCGAATGAGCTCGTTCTTCCATTCCAGTTAATCCGAAGCCGCTTTTCCCTCCTTTAGAAGGATGGCTTGCCAGATTGAATCCGATTCCATTATCGCGGATCGACAAAATCACGCGTTCTTTGTCGCGTGTTATGTGAATATCCACGTCCGTAGCCTGAGAATGTTTCATGATGTTGTTCAAGGATTCCTGAACAATCCGGTAAAAGTTGATACGCAGGTCCTTTGGCAAAGCGTCGTCAATATTGTCGATTTCCGAAGCGATGCGAATCCCCGAGGCAGAGCCAAGCGTGCGTGCGACGATTTCCACGGCCTTTGTCAAGCCAAGGCGATCCAATTGAAACGGTCGCAAGTTATACGAAATCTCGCGCGTTTCCTGGATTGCCCCTCCCACCTCGTCACTGATCTCTTGCATCGCGTCGACGCTCGGAGTATTTCCTTTGTTCTGAGACTTTATTGAAAGCAGAACCAGATTGTTGATCACGATCAATCTTTGTCCCAGGCTGTCGTGCAATTCGGACGCTATACGTTTACGCTCGTTTTCCTGGGAAGCAATCAATTGTTGCGAAAAGGCCTTTTGCACGGCCTGCGCCCGCTGAAGCTGGGAGATGCGGTAGTACAGGGCCAACACTACCAACGCTGTCGCCAGCAGCATCTCGATGGTTATGAACCACCATGTTCGGTAGAACGGCGCTAACACAGTAATTTTCAGGCTCTGCCCGACATTGTTCCACACGCCATCACTGTTATCGGCAATCACATGGAATGCGTATGTTCCAGGGGGCAGATGAGAATAATAGGCCGTGCGTCGCGAACCGGCATCAATCAAATTCGAATCCAGCCCTTCCAGTCTGTACCGAAATCGAATCTGTTCCGAATGAATAAAGCTGAGCGCGGTGTATTCAATCTCCAGATTCTCTTTGCCTGGCGGTATTCTCAGCGAACCCTGAATGGCCGTTCGAACACGATCTAGAAAAGCCGCTTCAATCACTACAGGAGGGAGCTGTGGATTGATACGGATTGTCTGTGGGTTGATGACTGCAAGTCCGTCCTCCGTGGGAAACCATAGTTTTCCGTCTTTAGTTTTGATGCCAGCGGGCCACATACCGCCGTTGCATTCCACATTTAGCATGCCATCGGCTTTTCCGTAGTCAACGGACGTGATCGTTGCACGTTTTCCGTCTGCAAACGCATTCAAGTCCTGTTTGCTTACACGGTAGATGCCGCGGTTGCAGCTCATCCAAAGGTTTCCCCGCTCATCCTCAAGAATTTGAAATACCCCATTATTGAAGAGCCCATCGCGTTCGGTGTAGCGCGTAAACTTTCCGTCCTTGAACCGCCCGAGTCCACCGTCGTAGCTTCCAATCCAGATGACACCATCGTGGTCCTCGTAGATTGCTCTGATGTTGTCGCTGGGTAAACCATCATGCTCAGTCCAATGCGTGAATTGACCATCGTGAAGTCGCGTGAGGCCGCCATAGCCTCCGATCCACAAATCGCCCGAAGCGCTTTCGATGATCACCTTCACATCGTTGCCAGCCAGACCGTCCTGCACCGTGAGGGTCCTGCTGGGCCCGTCTCTGTACGCTACAAGGCCGTTCGTCGTTCCGAACCACAGTGTTCCACCCCGGTCCTGCATGATCGCCTGGGCTACAGCGTGTTCCGGAAGAAGCGTATCGGGCTTTCGAATCTGGCCATCCCGGACAATTGCGAGACCTCCATGCGTAGCTATCCATACATTGCCGTCGCTGTCCCCACCTAGTGCGCTCACCAGTCGGCCTGGCAGACCTTCAGCGGTCGAATAATTTGTGAATCGTCCGTCGCGGAAACAACTAAGGCCTAATTGCCACGCCCCTATCCATATCGCTCCGGAGCGATCCTGATAGATCGGATAAATATCCTGATCGATAAGGCCCTGTGCCTTGGTATAGACCTTAATCGATTGTTCCTGGAGCTGGTAGAGTCCATTACCTTCTGTACCAATCCATAAATTGCCTTCTTTGTCTTCGAGAAACCGGGTGAGCGCGATGGTGGCCGGCTGCCCGGAGGATTCAAAATCGAGAAACGGCGTCAGATGTGGACCTATGTGAATTGTCCACGAATGCCCAAGAGCACCGCGGTAAGAAGCAGCATAAGGATGACTGGGATCCACGCGCTCAACTGCCTTTTTGCCTGTCGGAATGACGCACTGTTGACCATCGAAGCCTTCCAGCCAGATGGTCCCGCTCCCGTCAATGCCTACGTCCCAAATCGAATTACCGGAAAACCAGTCGGGCAGAGGATAGCTCTCAAAACGCCCTTGAACGAAAATATGCAAGCCGGAGTCATCCTTTCCCCAAAATCCGGCGTTATCCCAACGCAGGGGCGAGTATTGCAGCCTGAGATTGCCCGGTGTAACGTCAAGGAACTCGCCGGTCGCTTCGTTCCATTTCAAAATGGAATCTTCGGATAATATCCACAGGTTTCCAGCAGGATCTCTCGTGATTCCACGAACGCCGTTTGCCGGGATACCATCTTCGGGGCCGTAGGTGTGGAATGAACCATGGTGATATCGGGTAAGGCTCCCGCTTTCATTGGCTAGCCATAGATCGCCATTTTGGTCCTCCACCATCGAACCGAACCGATTCGAAGTAATCCCGGACGTGTTGCTCTTGTTGAAGACGGTGAAGCGTACTCCATCGAAGCGCGCAAGGCCATCCAGTGTAGCAATCCAGAGGTAACCATCCGGAGTTTGGGCAATGCCGCGAATGACGTTTTGAGGCAGGCCGTTTTCCGCCGTCCAATCCTTGAGGGCAGTACTGCGCAGCCATGGCAGCCACGACGCAGTTCGAAAGAAATAGCCCGGCTAGACAAGCCAGCCAGCCCTGACGAACTGGTCGTGTCGACCTTCTACGGGTTCGATTCATTCTCCGGACCAAGACAATGAGTGCAGGATGCATAAATGAAGACACCAACGATGGCCAGTTCAACGAATGCGCCGATACGGTGTAATGTCAAGTAGAGAGTATGAAAAGTGCAGATGGAAAGACAAGAGGGCGCTACACAGACAATGGATCGAAACCCTCTCGATGATTGCCTCAGCGATTACGCACTTATTGAGAACCCAAAAGACGCGAAGCACAGATTGTCTGAAGTGGAGCCCGTTTCAAGGAACCTATCCGGCCAAACAAAATCGCTTATCGAGCATGCCTTGCCGGATGAAGGGTAGGTAGGCTCCCCGGTCAACACCTTCGCGTCGGGGTCAGCGCACAGAATTTCTGGGCGGATCGGCTGCCTGGTTATCATCGGTGTGGCCCTAATCGCGCTGGTTCCGGCAAGAAAGACGCTCGGGCAAACGTCGGCGGTTGCTGTAGTACGTGCTTCAGAAGCAAACGTGATTCTTTGCTTCTCTATACGTAGCTAAGCGCGCAAATTGTGCTCATCAACCGCTGCATCCTCCGGAATTTGTTAAGTGAAAGCTGAATGACCACTTTGCGTAACTGGTATTCTGCAAGGGTCTTGTGCTATTAAGGAAATAGGAAGGTTCGGCCTTCTGGTTACGCGGGGAGCGAAAAGCAGCAGTGCTGTTCGGTGATAAAACCCGGCTTAGTCCGCCATGGGGCGGTGTTTTCATCGGAGTCGCGCTCTCGGTCTTTCTGTGGGGCGCGATATAAGGTTTCGCTCTACGATGTACCGCAGTCCACCTCCCATCAGATGCCTGCTGCGAAACTCCTGGCCGGAAAAGAGCAGGCTCCCGCCAATGGAAGTCCATTGATATCTGGAAGCGAAGTAGGCAGAGCGCACATCGGACTCTTGTTTGCAGTCTTTGCTGTCTTCTGCGCTTTAACACTGAATCTCCCCGCCAGTCTTCTGTTCCTTCGTCGCAGGTGCGCAATAGAACACTCATTGCGCTGGCGGTTTGATGTGGCTCTCGCCTCCCGCTTCTTCCGACCTCCTCCCGTACTCGTTTAAGTTCTGCAACCTCTGTTCCGAGCAAAGGCCGCCGCTTTGTGAGTGCGCTGCCTATTGTGGCCGCTGCCCCGGCAGCCACGGCTCGGATTTCCGCGAGGCATATGTTGCAACTTGAAAGAGAGTATCTATCTCCATGCGAAAGCGAAGCGCTCTCGTTGTTTCCGCAGGCGCTGTTCTTTTGGCGTCAATTGCCGTAGCCGGCTGTAGTTCCAGTGAAAGCGCAAAGGACAAGCCGTCTGATCCTCCTGCTGCCAGCGTCATCCAGGTGCGGCGCGGTTTCGATCTCCCATATTCTCAGTTTGGCAGGCCAGTTTCAGCCGTATCAGGTCGTCGATGTCCACGCAAAAGTTTCGGGATACATCCGTCATATTTACGTTGACATTGGCGACAAGGTGCACGCCGGAGAAACGTTGGCGGTACTCGAGGTTCCGGAACTCGATGCACAGTTGAAGGGCAGCGTCTCGGAACTGAAGCGAAGCCAGGACGAGATCAGTCGCGCGAAGCATGAGGTGGCGAGGGCAGAGTCGGAGTATAGCGCGCTTCACGCCGACTATCATCGCCTCAAGCAGGCGGCAGCCGCGCAGCCGGGCCTGATTGCGCAGCAGGAACTCGATGACGCTCAGTCGAAAGATCTCTCGAGCGAGGCGCAGGTCGATGCGGCGAAAGCGGCGCTTTCGGCTGCAACCCAGGGCGCCGATGTCGCTGATGCCAATCGTCAGCGAGTTCGGGACTTGAACAACTACACCCAAGTCACAGCGCCATTAAACGGAGTCATTGTCTGGCGATATGCCGATACGGGAGCGCTCATCCAGGCGGGCACCGCATCGGAGGTGCAATCGCTGCCAATCGTGAAGGTCTCACAGAGCGATTTGCTTCGGCTGCGCGTGCCGGTTCCGGAGAATGCGGTGAGTTACGTCCATGTCGGTCAGCAAGTCCAGGTGCGGGTCGATGCAGTCAATCGCTCATTCGCAGGGATGGTCGTCCGCTTTACTCGGGATGTCAGCCTCGACACGCGCACCATGGAAACGGAGATCGATGTTCCCAACAAAGATCTTTCCCTCACTCCGGGAATGTACGCAAATACCGAACTGCAACTGGAGCACAAAAGCAACACGTTGACGATCCCCGTCACAGCGGCCGTCCGGGAAAACGACAAGCAGAGTGTGCTGGTGCTCGACGGGCAGGACCGCGTACAACAGCGCACGATACAGACCGGAGTTCAGGGATCGGAACTGCTCGAAGTGACCTCAGGTCTGTCTGAAGGCGACCGCGTGATCGACGGTGGCCAATCTAAATATCAGGTCGGTGAAAAGGTCACGCCAAAGCTCAAGCAGGAAATGGCAGATGAGATCCTGCGCCAGCAGAGTGGCGACGGCGGTTCGCAAGCTGATGGGGAGGATGGCCACTAATGCCTAAGTTCGCGCTTCGTTACCCCTACTTCATCATCATGGTTTGCCTTGTCGTGCTGCTGGTTGGCGTTGTGAATGCCGCCAGGATGCCGGTGGATCTCTTTCCTAAGATTGATATCCCCGTGGTCGTGGTCGCGACATTTTACTCGGGGATGCCGCCTTCAACAGATTGAAGGCGACATCACAAACACCTTTGAGCGCTTCTTCACGCTGGGCAGCAACATCGACCACATCGAGTCGCGCTCGCTGACCGGTGTCAGTCTGATCAAGATATATTTCAAGCCGGGAACGGATCAGAACGCGGCGCTTAGCAACATCGCGAATCTCGCGATGGCAGACCTGCGACGATTGCCTCCCGGCACACTTCCGCCTGTTGTTCTTGCCATGGACGCCTCGAGCCAGCCAGTCTGCCTGGTGACGCTGAAAGGCCAGGGACTGAATGAAACCAACCTCAAAGACCTCGCGCAATTCCAGGTAAGAAACCAGATCGCGAATGTATCCGGCGCATCTGTCCCGCAGCCATTTGGCGGAACCTACCGGCAGATTCAGGTATTTGTCGATCCGTTGAAGCTCGAGGCCCACAACCTGAGCCTCACCGATGTAGTTCACGCGCTGAACAACTCGAACCTGATCCTTCCCGCTGGTGATGTCCGGATCGGGGCACGAGACTACAACATCTATGCCAACAGCCAGGTCCCAAGCGCAGAGCAGATCAATCGGATCCCGTTGAAGTCGGTCGGCAACGCCTCGGTATTTGTGGCAGATGTTGGCAAGGCCGAAGATGCCGGAGCTATCCAGACAAATATAGTTCGCATCGACGGCCAGCGCTCTGTCTACATTCCAGTACTTAAACAGGGTGGAGACAGCAATACGATCACCATTGTGAACGGCATGAAGGCGGCAATCAAGAACCTGGTCGACATCCCGGCTTCACTCAAGACAGCGATTGTCTTTGACCAATCGCTGTTTGTGAAAGGTGCGATCCGCAACCTGCTCAAGGAGGCAGGAATTGGGATCTTCCTCACCGCGATCATGATCCTTGTCTTCCTGGGAAACGCCCGCGCGACCTTTGCAGTTCTGCTTTCGATTCCACTGTCGGCACTGGTCTGCCTACTGGTGATGAAGACAATGGGTGGATCGATCAACACCATGCTCCTCGGCGGACTGGCGCTTGCTTTCTCCCGGCTTATCGATGACTCGGTTGTAGTGCTCGAAAATATCTTCCGCTATATGGAGATGGGAGAAACTCCACGCAATGCAGCGGAAAAAGGTGGTATGGAGGTGTCGTTGGCCGTCCTCGCTGCAACTTCGACGACCTCCATCGTCTTCTTCCCTGTCAGCTTTTTGTCTGGCGTGAGCAAGTACATCTTTAGCGATCTTGCGTTGGGCGTGGTGATCTCCATCTTCGCGTCTTACATCTTTGCGATGACGGTCATACCGCTCTACTGCTCCACTTTCATCCGCCTCGATCATCACGAAGAACAAGCTCGCGGTGAACACAGGGTCTCTTACTTCCAAGCATGTGTCGCGCAATTTAACGAGTTCTTCAATCGCCTGTTGGACATTTACGAATCTGCGGCCAATCGTGTTCTGCAGCGACCAAAGATCACCGCGGCTGCCATTCTCGGCGGAATCGTTCTGGTGTTAGCAGCCGTCTTTCCGTTTCTCGGTCGGGCTTATTTTCCTAGGACCGATCCGGGCCAGTTCGTCGTTAACATCAAGTGTCCCAGCGGCACGCGCATTGAGATCAGCAACCGATATATCGCACAGGTGGAAGACGAGATTCGTCAGGTCATTCCTGCCCGCGATCTGGGCATGATCGTATCCAACATCGGAATTACACCCGATCTTTCCGCGATCTACACCAGCAACTCCGCGATGGATTCAGCCTTCGTGCAGGTCAGCCTGAAGGAAGGTCACAGGTTTGGCAGCTACGCATACATGGAGCGCGTCCGAAGAAAGCTGGCCTCCGATATCCCGGAGTTGACGACCTACTTCCAGGCAGGCGGTCTGGTCGACTCTGTCATCAATCAGGGATTGCCGGCTCCCATCGATATTCAAATCAGTTCTAACAACATGAGCGGGGCTTATGCCATTGCTCAGCAACTCGCGCAGAAGATCCGTGGACTGAAGAGCGGTAGCGATGTCTATATTCCGCAGGACCTCCAATATCCGGGGCTGGAAATGAATATCGACCGCCAACGCGCCAGCCTGATTGGATTGTCGCCGAAGGAGGTCGTCGACAACGTCATTACCGCGTTGACCTCGAACGGCGTGATCGCTCCAAGTTACTGGATCGATCCGCACACTGGAAACAACTACATGCTTACGGTGCAGTACTCCAACCAGAAGATAGGCAATATGAACATGGAAGACTTCCGCAACATTCCTCTGCGCTCAGCCAGCTCGCAGAATTACACGCCACTGCAGTCGGTAGCCGATATCAGCGAGATCAACACAGCCACCGAGGTCGACCACTACCAGATCCGGCGGGTGATCGACATCTATGTCATGCCATCGACGGAGGCTCTCGAAGGAATCAATAAAAGCGTTCACCATCTTATAGCCGAGGTGAACAAGCCCGGCAATATGCGGATCGCTGTCCGAGGCGCGGTGGTGAGCATGAACGACTCATTTGTGCGTTTCGGTATCGGATTCTTGCTCTCCGTTGCGTTGGTCTACCTGATCCTGATGGCGCAGTTTACTTCCTTTATCGATCCTTTCATCATCCTCATGGCGATTCCCCCGGGTCTGGCGGGCGTCGTACTTATTCTGTTCATCACGCACAGCACTTTGAACATCATGTCGCTGATGGGCGTGATCATGATGACGGGCATCGTCGTTTCGAACAGCATCCTCATCGTGGAATTCGCTACCACCCTTCAAGAACAAGGCAAGCCAGCGCTCGAAGCAGTCGTGCAGTCCTGCAAGATCCGGCTGCGACCCATTTTGATGACTTCCCTCGCTACGTTGCTGGGCATGATTCCGATGGCTCTGGGCCTTGAGGCCGGCAGCGAGCCGTATGCTCCGCTCGCTCGTGCAATCATCGGCGGCCTTGGCGTTTCTGTCGTTGTCACGGTATTTCTTGTTCCCGCTGTTTATCTGCTTATTCATGGGCGACGCGAACCGCGGCACGCAGTTACAGGAGAAATGGATTGATGCGAACACAAAAGATTTCAGAATGCATTCTCCGCGCATCAGCCCTGATCATGGCAACGCTGGTGTGCAATGGTCTCGATGCACAACTCAAGGGATCAGGCTCTCTCCCAGCTACGCCTTCTGCACATCTAGTGAGCG
>Ga0206862_1052_pt1 | contig 34270 bp, 19 predicted proteins | sample Alteio_BWOrgCont_43_FD_152625 | JGI IMG/M metagenome (GOLD analysis project Ga0206862, IMG submission 152625) | Enriched cells from forest soil in Barre Woods Harvard Forest LTER site, Petersham, Massachusetts, United States -... | ecosystem: Environmental > Terrestrial > Soil > Temperate forest >... | reverse complement strand
AGCGAGCTTCGCGTTTCACTGCAAGAGCAAAAGAGCAAAAGAGCCAAAGCGCCAAAGAACCTAAAAATTCTTAATGCTATTTTGTTATGTTATTTATAAAAAATTTACAAAAAATAAATTGAATTACAAGTTTAATTATGATACTATAGATCTTAGTTTTCATATTTTATTTAATAATATTAGACATATGAATATAGAATTATCAAAAAAATTACTTTATGACCTAAACAATAAAAGAGAGACTCAGACTCCTCTTATTGATGCAATTCCTCGCCTCTATATTCTCTCTTGGGATCAGAAAACTCTCCTTCAAAAGAAATCCATTCGAGGAAGGATCAGAGATCTTATGACGCGCCGGGGACCTCAACAAGAGCTGCGCAATCGAACAATCAAAGTAGTTATACAAGCCTTCTCTACTCTTAAGCAATCCAACCAAGTTAATGATCTACCCGTCCCTTTTTATCAGGAGCTTGATCGGTTAGAAAAGAAGCTGGCGCCGAAACCAGCACTCCCTCGAAATGCTGAATTAGAGATATTGAAAGCAAATCAAGAGGAACTTCTTAAAGAAGAGAGGAGAGAGCAAGCCGCTAAATTTGCTGATCTGCTCGCCGCACGAGCGCGTGTTCTTCCGGAAAGCTCCCAGGAATCCTTCGAGAAATTCTTTATTAATGATCCCAACTCAAATGAAGCTGAAGCCATTCACTCGCTTTATGATTTTGCAAAGAAGTATCCCGATGAGATGATCCCTGATTTTGAAACCGAAGCGAAGTTTTTAGAAAACTCCTTAGAGACTTCTCAAGTCTTTGAACAAACGCTTCTATCCGACCTTGAAAATAATCAAACACTAGATAAAAGAGAGGCTCAGTACTCTAAAGAAGCCGCCAAGATGGCTGATCAGATCACGAAGCTAGGAGATCGGGAAAGATGGCTTTATTGCGGAGAATCCTCAGATACAAACCATTCACTAGCGGGTTCTCTCCACCTTTTTCATTCAGCCTTAAATAGCTTTCATAATGGAATTCCCCCTGAAATAAAAAATATTTTGGAGAAGCTAAAAAATAGAAATGATTTGGAAATCACTGTCAGAAAGCTTCTTGACCAGAACCTCTCCTCTTTCTTCGACCAGACAAGGCAAATTTCATCCGTTGAGGCTCTAAAAACATCCTTTATAGGCTTTATTCAGCCGGTCATGAAATCTGTCGAAGAATTCTTTGGAAGGGCTTACCCGGAAACGTTTATAAATAACTCTGCAAAGACCGTTTATACAGTAGCTCAAGAAGAGATAGAACTTTTGGTTAATGATAAAGATGCCCTCCTCAAGTTTCTACAGCTTCTTAAAATAGATCAAAAAAGCCCTGAAAGAAAAGATAAAGAAGCAGAAGTAAAAAATGAAATTGTGAAAATGATTCTCCCAAGAATTAAAAAGATTCTTCATCGTATCGAGGATAACTTTAGCAAATTTGCGGAGCAGGTCGATAAGTCCATCCCGTCGTCGATTCAGGCTATTTTTGATCTGCGTTTTAGTCGAGCACTTTTTTGGATGGAAGTTGTTAGGGAAGATAAGAACGCGACAATTCATATCTATGCTACAGGATATTTGAATGATGATTCCGCGGCATCCAGTGGTAAAGCAGAATGGCCTAAAACCTTCAAGGATATTCCTTTAAAACAGTTGTCAGAAGAGTTTTTTCATCGGCTGTTGTTTCTATTGATCGAGCCGGGTTTCAGCGGTTTAAAGGTAGACAAAAAAGCGCTCTATGAAGGGTTGCTGCCCTATTTAGGCGGAGTTGAAGCTTCTCAAACAGTTTTAAAATCAACGATTGAACAGATAAATGCCCCCCTCGGTATGATACAGCAAAGATTGCTCATACACCCTGAAAAAATGCAAGAAATCCTCTGGGAACAGTATGAAGCTGCCTTTATTCATAAATTAAAGACCTTTTATAAAAAGGATACGCAGACATTGGAGATCAGCGCTGCAGATGGACTCATCCTCCTTAACGCCATCGATCAGCTGATGAAAAAAAGGGGTGAGTTCAAAAATGCTCCTGGAATAAGTGCGGGTGAAATCAATATGATTCGGGCATTCATTGCAAGCTCCATGCCTAACCCTGGACAAGGTGAAAACGGCACAGCAGGCTATCGCGTGCTAATGGATCTTGTCGTCCAGATTTTTTCAGTAGATCAATTACGTCAATCAAAATCAGCCTTGACATGGGCTTTTGGCGATGAGGCAGCTGAATTTATTGATTTTCTGGTAGAGGAGATCGAAAACTACCCCGTTAAAGAAGCAGGTAAACCCCCAGCCACACTACCGGTGTCTTCCAAGAAGAAGAGAAGTCTCTTGGATCGGAAGGAGTTCTTTAAATTAAAAATCGCCTACACCATTATTTCCGGAACTATGACCCTGGTTCAGTGGGCCTATTTCCTATCGAAACTTTATCAGCTCAACACGACACTTATTTACAGTCTATTAATGAAGGCCTTCTTTTATTTTGGGTTGTCCAAATATATCCCAAAAACATTGAAGAATTACTATTATTCTTGTTTGGACGTCTATCAAGAATGCATGACAGAAGTAAAAATGAAGGCCTTAGAATGGCTGGTCAATCACTTTGTAGCCTTCTTTCTTGATAAGGAAACTCAGAAAGAAGTCTATTCCAAAATTGATCTTGTTCGAGGATCAGGAGCCTTTCTCTTTAAGCATTTACTAGGAAAGCAGCCGGTAGACCTGGAAATCTCTAACTACTCTTTTAGGGAAAATTGTCCAGAGATCGACATCTCAAGCACTGAGATAACGGTACCCCGTCCAGAGAAAGTCTTTTTAAATAAGTCGATTTTATTCGATCATCTTTATGAAGATAAAGTGTTGCATAATTCCAACCACATAGTCACACACATCGATGAAATCGTTGAATTGTGCAAATCTATGAAATTGGAAAATGCTTCTCTTGAATCACTAGGAAACTATTTTGAATTGATCTCGAATAAACTCTTTATTTTGCCTTTTCCTCTTAAGAGTGATAAAAAACGCGATCATAAGACTAGCGACGAATGGGATAAGTTTGCATGGCCAGAGGCTTCGGCTATTGTTGAGAAGTTGTTGTTTGTCTCATTTAATTATGCTGCCGTATTTGAACGATTAAGCGATATTAAAAAATATGACCCTTCTGAATTTAGATGCACCTCAGGTGATTACGTCAATGAATATTACTTCTTGCCAAAGCTGCTTGCCGGCCTGGGATATAACTTAGCAATTGTCGACAAGCTCGCCAGAAAATGTCCAAGAATATTATGGGCGCAAATAAAAATCTACACACCTTTTTTATTTGAGACCTACTCCTCTATCGATGATCCTCAATTATCTGAACATTTTGCAAAACTTCATGATTATTTTGAATCGGATTTGCAAATGCCAAAAACTGAAGACGAAAAAATAATGCTAGGTCGCAAAACCCTCTTCTATCCCATTTATGATGGGAGAAACATATTAAGTGTTTTCAGCAGTGATCGTGCTGTAGAATGCCGGTTTCTAAAAAGTTGCCTTCCTCTATTGGAAAAACCAGAAAATCAGAAAATATTATTGAGAGAAGAAATTGAATTCCGTAGGGATACATTCTACTTTACGAAAAAAGAAGGAAGCCCGACTGAGGCTTATCTACTCTCCATTCTTTTCCGGGAATCATTTAAGGTTAAGGATAGCTGCCTTCCTTTAAGTTATTGCAGTTTGAATCTGCTTTCCAGACTATGCCAAAAATTTGCTCGCAATGACATTATTCCGCAGAGTGAGAATGCGATTTCCTTTGATCAATTGTCAGAAAATAATCAAGAGAAGATATCGGATCCCAATAAAGATCTCGAAACTGGTCTTTTCCCATTCACTTTAGTTGACTACATTTTTGTGCCTAAGTCAAAAATGGAAAAATACTTGCAATCAGCCCTGCTAAGGGAAAGTCATTATTCGAGGCTGCATTATTCGTCTCATTGGGTGGAGGATCTGTTTGGAAGCAATGTGTATAAACCAGGTTATCTTAATTTCCCCATACGTGAACAACCTGGTATTTATGAAAGGCCGAATAATCTTCTTTTTTTTCGGGAAGAGACAACCAACCAAAATGAGATGTATATCGATGATCAATATCATAAACAGCAGAGTAAACAATTCGAGCTAATCCATGTAAATGAGATTGACATGCCCTTACGCGTCATGGGGTATCTGAAAGCTTATTTTGCAAAAGAGACTGCTTTCGAAACTATCTCAACTATAGCGTTCAATCAGCATAGCGAGGATTTCCTCAACCACTTTAGATATTGTCGAAGACTCCTATTTATGGGTCCTTCTTTAACACGCTTATTACAGTCACATCCACAGGTTGCACAACAGTTCGGAACCATTTTATCTGAACTTGTTTCTCAAACCCCCGTACATAAAGATGCTTTTTACCATCTAGCAGACCTCACACTGTCTTTAGAGCAATTTTGCAAAGTACATGCCCCTTCATACTGTTTCACATTCCCCGATTTCAGATCCATCCTGAAAAACAATGTAGAGGATGCAAACTCAAATCGTCTCTGTTCTACGATCCTAAATGTGCTTTGTATCGGCGAACCAGAAATTATCGACGATTCATTAAGAGCTGAGTATGCTATGGAAATTGCCAAGGCATACTTTCAATTTCCCGATGGCTTGAATATTCGACAGGAACAAGGAGCGCATTCGGTTTTTCTTTTCGGAGAGATCTCCTTGGAACGTAAATGGTCTCATCAACTGCGCCTGCTTTATTGGAAGTGGCTTCCATGGATTAGTGAAGCGGCCGCAAATCCACGGCTTCGGGAACGGTTTTTTTCAGAACTGATTGGATCCATTTCTTCTGAGGACGGTTCATCCAAATGGACTCTTGAATATGGAGATTGCTATTCAAACGGAATTTATAAAATCGACTTCAATCTTGCAAAATATTATCGAGTGATTAAAGACGAAGATCTTCCTACTCAAATCCACGTGAAGAAGAAGGTTTCAGATAATCAGACCTCTTTTTTTCTTAAAGAGTGGTATCAGGGACCCTATGGCAATGTGATGAAAGCAGCCAAAAACTTAGTGCGGGCAGAGGTGCTGCTTGTAAGAGAGATCCTGGAAGAGTATGGAGATGGGGAGATAACTGATAAGCTGAAAGTGCTCTTGCGTGATATCATCGGGGAATCAAGGGCCATTTACCCTCGTTCCGATGGACATTACGAGGATTCATCACGGGAATTTCGCATTGAGTTTTCTCTCAATTACAAGATCAAAGTGACAAGACAATATAAAGACAAGACATATCGTTTCCTTAGAACCACAAGTTCTAAAGCTTCTTATTGGCTAGAAGAAACAACTCAATTAAAGAAAACTTTGCTTATCTTTGAAGAGATGAAGCTGAAAGCTTCCTATCTTATTGATGAGAAAGCTTCCAAAGTTCTAGCTGTCATAAAGAATGACCTAGAATATATTCCGGTAGATGATTTTAAAATCACTGCTACGTTCAGTAAATTTTGTCCAGCTAATCAAATTGTCTGTTGGGGATTTGCTGATTCAAATCAGCTCCAACGCATTGATCTGATTCCTTATAACCTTAGCTTTCAGATTGTTCTAAAGAATCGTCAGCCAAGAGCTACACTTCCTGAACTGCTGCCTGGGTATTATATTGCTAACGATCAGGCACATTCTGCCCTAAAGTATCATTCTACCTATCTGCTGTTGGAGGACGATCATAAGCAGAAAAAGGTCATATTATCCAATGAACAATGGAAACAATCTCTCGCAACCTTTTTGTTGCCTCAAATAGGGTCCTTGAAAACGATGCTTTCTCCTTTTCTGCTGATGCTTTTATCTCAAGGCGAAAAGGCGGAAGGAACACTTCCCTTTTCTCATTTCTTCTCTGAGACACAAGCGACTTCTCAGTTGAAATACATGATTGTTTCTTTAGAAGAAAATGGAGAGCTCACCAGTGAATCCCCTGAAGTCCTCTCCAAGCTGATCATCTTTGCGGTCCTTCAAGGGAATATGGAAGGAGTGGAATGCGCTAGTCTTCAATTGGAGAATCTTCTTAAGCGGCAATATATTCCCACGGATTCACTAAATCTATTGGTTCAAATTCTTGCGGTCATCCCCACAAGTTATTTAAACATCTCTTTGATCAGAAGAAGGTTGTTTTCCGCCATTGAGGAGAATCGCTCTTTGTATCCTGAAAATAATTCCAATGCATTTGGAATAGCTATTTTTACTACATTGGCGGTCTACATTGATTTGAAGAATAACGATCAAAGCGATCCGCGTTATCGATTATCTCTTGAGGATGAATGGTCTCTTTACCAAAGACTCTCTCAATCTATTTATAAAGTTATCCTGTCAGAATCTAGTATCAGTTCAGTGTCAGGGATCTTTAATACGCAATATGTTTGGGAACTCTTTTTCACTCAATTTGTTTTACACGACTCTCTCAAAGAGCGTTATGAATTTCTGAAACATACATTGCATAAGAATAACTCTCTCCCCGAGCAGCTTTTCAATCTTATCGTCTCTACAGCTACAGATGAAGGTAAAGTTGTAAAAATACCCTTGGAATTACCTGCAGCTATTTTCAATCCTTTAAAAAATCTTATACCCAATATAAACAGCAGAAATGAGTGGATAAATCTCTTTAAAATACTGATAGGCTATATACAGTCAACTAAACAACCCATTTCAGATAAAATCGAATTTAAGCACACGCCTACAGCTCCAGCAGAAATAAAAATCAGATGGAACTCTGCCTCGGAATTCTATGAGGATTTCATTAGCGCCTACCTGATTGCTCAAGGAAAAGGGACCGAAGAGCAGAAATCCCAGCTGAAACAGCTGCTTAAACTGAATAGGGGTGGATGGGATAATGATTCAAAACGGCTGATCGAATATCTTTTTACCATACTCTCTCCACATCATTATCCATTTCCGGCTGTACCTCACCTATCTGCCATTCCAATATGGATGGCTGAGATCAATCGTCGCCATCATATAGTCAAAATGGGCAGCATCATCACCCGAATTAGCTTTAAGTATGGAGTCAATACAGCCATATCTGCAACAGCTCAAATGACTCTTCCGATGTTATTTTCTGGTTTAAAATACTTTCCCTTAGCTAATTCCATTCTTAAGAATAGCGGGAATATCATTTCCCATCTCCCAAGAGGGATCAGCACAGTAAATACTCTCTATTTCGTTAGCTCTGTTGGGAGAAAGTATATTGAAAACAAACCCAAAATAGCCGCAAGTGAGAAAAAACAAAATCGCTTTCTGCAACCCGATCTTCAAAAGGCTCTGAAAAATGAAGATCGCTCTTTTGATTCGATCCTAACGCAATTGTATAATCAAACTTTTGAGCAGATAGAATATGACCAGGAAAAAATCGCCGCTTTTCCTGAGGCGCAGTCAACATTGAACCAATCGGTTGTCGATTACTATAGAAGAGAGGGTTCAAAGAAAATTGCTGTGCAACTTAGAGGCGAGGAGCAGCTAAGACAACTGTATCAAAATATAGCCGATCGTTCGGATGAACTTCATACAAGCTTGGATCAAGAAATCAGCTCTTTGCTCACAATCCTCAATACGCGAGCGAAAGGGCTTGCCCGGCCTCTTAACTTAAAAGATTTACTTAAATTCTTACTAGAGGGGTCTTTTAAGGGTTTATTGCCTAATCTTTCAATAAAACCGGATGATCTTTTGCTGATTGAAACAACCATGCAGCTTTATGTGATTAGAAAAACACGATTACAGCAGTATCAAAGAATCCTAGGTGGATTTGAAATGCTTAATCGTTATCCCTCGAAAAGCGAAGAATATGCTCGCCAGATGGAACAGATCATTGCGGAGCTGAAATCGAGACGCAGTTATGCCGATTTGAATTTCCCTTATAGAATTTTGAAACACACATTGCTTCTCGAGCTGTTTACCAATAAAATGATCTGGCCAAGGCAGGCAAATCGTATTAAAGAAAGGTTTAAGACAGTAAATCAGGTACTCGAATTCATTATGGGTATGGGTAAAACAGAGCTCCTATCTTTGCTAGAAAATTTTGTCGATGCTAATGGAACAAAAATCATTTTTAATATCTGGCCCTCTTCGCTAATTGACACCAACATTCGCTTTCTATCAAAGCAAAATCAACCGGTCAATCATCTTGAAATTAATAGAAACCCTGCTAAGCGATCCTATGTCATCGTTCAGAATATCCTCGAACGTATTCAAAGGAAGGGCGAGACAGTCAGTCAAACCAAGGAAGAGATGCAAAGCTTGGAGTTGATGTTTATTGACTATTTATACCAAGCCTTTACCAAAAATAAGAATCAAGCCTTCCAGCTAGCCAAAGACATTGGATCGGTTCTATTAATGATCCGTCAGAAGGGAAAAGCTGTTGGTGATGAGGTCCATCAACTATTTGATGAAAAGGAGGAGCTCTTAAGAGCTTCGGGTAAGGCCACACCCATGAACGTAGACGACTTCAATGCAATCGCAGATTGTTTTAAACTTTTATCTAAAGACGATTTTGTAATGAATGTCATTCGCGCCAACCAACTGAATGATTTGACTCCAAAAAAACGCAATGAGATCATCCTCAACCTAGCTGAGAGTATAAGTTCAATCTACTTTCCGGAACAGAATAGCGACTCGATGAAAAAGGAGTTACTCGACTTTCTTACAAATCAGTCTCCAAATATTCCTCAATGGATACAAACATCTAAACAGTTTCGTCGGCTTTCCATGATGAAGGGGGTGATCACCGTTCATCTTCCACTGCTTCTTGAAAAAACTGTCGATGTGGATTTCGGGCCTTCTATAAAAAAAACTTTGGAAGAGTTTGCGCGTCCTTATGAGGCTAATGCTTGCCCTAGAGAACGGTCGACAATTCGAAATCCTCACGAAGCCGCTTGCAAAACGATGTTGATGTTCCTTTACCATGGTTTATCCCCTAGGCAAATTAAAAGATTGGTCGATCAGCTCTTGTATGAAAGCTCTGGGGAAGCTAAAAAAATGAAGTTGAGTGTCGATGATACGCCTTCGGGTCGCCTATTTTTTGAGATGACGGGTAAAACGATTCCTCTAAGCATATGTTCAAAAAAGTCTCAAGAGATTGAATCCATCCTAAAAAATAGTTCTAAAGCCATCTTTTGGTATTTGGAAAATCAGGTGCACCCTCAAATGCGCTTCTGGGAGATCAACTTCAGATCCAATTCCCATAATTTTGATGCAATGTTCAAATCTCGTGATTACAAAACGGGCACTCCCTTCAACGAAGGAAACTACCCTGATAATACAACGATGGCTCGAGAAGCTGGAACCATTGGGGAAGGACTTCATATTTTGGAAAGCAAATGTTCGGACACTCCTGTACATCATCTGGAGAATGCACGTCCTCAGAATGTCCTTCAGGAAGTTCTTGTTAAATTTTTCGGGGATAAGAAGTCTCGCTTTACAGCTCTCATTGACGGCGGAGCGAAACTTACAGGAATGGATTCCTTTACCGTTGTCAAACAGATGCGTGAATTTGCTGCAACGCATCGTCATGATATCACTGTGATAGACTTTTTCCTGCGCGATGATTCAGGTGTCGATAGGCTGATGAGCTGGCCTGTCGGGGCTGCTGATACAATCCCTTATGATCAATGTCATGTTCCTTTGGATCAGCGGTGGGCTTATTATGATCAGTATCATGGCTTTGGAGCTAACCTAAAGCAAATGCACAATGGAAAATCTCTAATTTTAGTCGGTCTCAGACATCATCTCTATCGTCTACTCCAGGAAGCATTCCGTATGCGCGGCTTGAAGGAATTCCGGTTCTTTCTAAACAAATCTTCAAGTGATATTGTGAACGAACTGTTAGGGCTTAATAAGGAGACAACCCAGTTGGTTGAATTTGCTCTGACTCCTCCCGTTACTGATGCATTGGTTCAATTTACAAAGAAATCTGTTCCTGAAATTAATCTCAGAGATATCTTTGCCTTTTGCGAGGAGAATCAGAAAAATGATCTTAAGACGAGTCACTTTGTCTCTTACAAGCAAAAAGTCTCCAATATGGTCAGGTCAAAGGTTCTTGATAAGTTGCTCAAGGCTATAGTATACCATTCAAAACAGACAACCTTTTCTATTTTTGAATCTGTACAGGAGATTCTCATCTCAAAGGTTGAAACCAACCCCGTTAAACTCTACATGCCTCAAAAGCTCATTCCCATTGACAAGGTCATCGAAGGAGTGAAAGGAGCTTCTCTAAAACTTGCCGAAAATACAGGAGTGTTTAATTCAGAAGAAAAAATGCAGTTGAAGCAGAGTATAGACTCTATTCCCAATATTTCTCGCTTTCCTATGCCGGATTCCATCCCATTTCCTATTGAAGGCGGAATCGTAAATTTTGATAAATGCGAGGATCTCGATTTAAGTGTCGAGGTGGAACAAGAAAATGAAGTGGAGCAGGAGCAAGAACAGGAGCAAGAGCAGTTGTTGCAAGAGCCGGTAATAGAAAATAAGGACAGTAGTTCCTGGAATGTCCATTTTGAAAGCAGCTGGGCGGATATTAACCCATTTTCTTTATCCTGGCTAACATTTAGCGAACCTGGAAAAAGCTATGTTTTGGAAGCCCTGAAAGGTGCTATAGTCAAATCTTTTAATAGGGATTGTTTAGAGAAATTGGAGTCGAAAGAATGTCTTACTCCACCCTTATATCGAGTGTTGGATTTGCTGAAGGAATCAGAGTTTAGCAGCATTTCGAAGGCTTTCTCTAATGTAATATGGCTGACCGATAACTTTCTTCCTACACAACCTTTACTTCCTTGCAGAGTTGTTCCTATCGGATCTGATAAGCAAAGGGAACTGTTTAAGATCGTCGTTCATATGAATAAAAAGACAGGTGATATTCTCTCAATTGGGTGTCTCTCGCAAAGTGATATGTCTTGGTGGGAGCAGCAGTTCAAGAAGTCATGTAATAATGCCACCGACGAAATGGCTGCGTTTCTCTACGATGTCCCATGCAGAGCTGTTGTGGGTGGGGATCCCTATGATGTGACTATTCTGCATAAGAATCCTCTGTTTCTTGAAATCGAAGTGCAGTTAAAAATTCTTAATGGAGATGTCTGCTTTAGTGGCAGTCAAATTCCTCATCTCGAAAATTGGCTAAGCAAATACGATCCTCATGAGATGCTCGAAGCTTTTATGACCATTCATAAACAGCGGGGAAAAGACGATTTTGTTGGCAGCATCGTAGACAACATCCTTAAATCCATGATCAAAGAAAAAGAGAAGCGCAGCTTATAACCTATTAATCTTAGGTGACAATTCTTAAACACAAAGGCACTAAGACACAAAGACAGGAAGATTGAAACAGATTAAATGTCTTTCTTTTAGTGTTTTAACCGCGGAAGCGGTCTAAGACGTCAGCCCCGCGTGATGAAGCCGGAGGCTTCGAACGTGGGGAAAATGGTAACAATAAAAATGACAGCCGCGGTAGCGGTGTAAGGGGTGGGTTTCATTATCCTACCGCCGAAGGCGATCCTGTCTATCCTGTTTTAAACATATATAGAACAGGATATGCAGGATCGCCTTTGCCGGCAGGATAATGAAACCTATCCCTTACACCGCTACCCTAACTGATCTTTAGCAAGGTCTCGGATAGGTGTTCGATTTTAGATGGTCTTTCCGAGAGGAATTTCCTGGAAGCTTCCTTTTGCCGTAAGAGCTGAGATTGGCGCACAGTGGACTCTGAAATGCGACTTTCAGCCTCGCATAATGTCTGTTTAAGCGAGCGGTGTCTGATTCTTAACATGCGGTTGATCTGGTCAATGTTCAATAACGTGATCCCAGGGATCCTTCCGAGTAATGGATCCACATTTCTCGGAACCGATAAATCCATAATCAGACGATTTTTCTGCTTCAGAAGGCCTTTAGGATATTCAACTGCAGTAATCAGATATTCGGGCGATTTTGTTCCAAGTATGATCCAATCGTAGTCTGGCCAGGAGGCAAGCTGACCCCATTCAACCGCGGTGATATTATTCTCTTTTGCCACCCTGAAGGCAATCTCATCAGATCGATTGCATAAAAATAGCGACGCCACTCCCTTTTGATGAAGATAATGAAGGATTTTCTGATTAATCTCGGAGGCGCCCACAAATAGAACTCGGAAGTTTGTGCTTCCATTGAAAAAACATTTCCCTGTTTGCAAAACAGCCTGCTCTAGAGTAGGCATTCCTCGCCCTAAATTGAGTTGGGTGCGAATTTTTTTTGCGATCCCTAGTGATTTTTGAAAAAGAAAATGGAGCTCTTTCGGTAATGTCTTTTCTTCCGAAGCCTGTTCATAGGCTGCTTTAACCTGACCTTGAATTTCAGACTCAGCTAAAACAGCGCTGTCTAGACCTGCAGCTACGCGAGATAGGTGTGTGAAGCAATCAACCCCAAAAAAAGAATAGAGTTTTTGATCGAACTCCTCTTGAATATCGAGTCTCAGCATTCCAAGTAAAAATGAGTGAGTAAACGAAAGATCATGAGAACTAAAGTAGAGCTCAGTTCGATTACATGTGGAAAGAAGGACGAAATGATGCTCCGGAAAAGAATAAATGGCTCCAAATCGTTTTTGACAACTCTTTGCCAATTGTTCTCGAAGCTTAAGATCCGCTAATTTGTAGTTGATTCCCAAGACGCCAAATTGCATCGGGTGCCACTCCTTTTCGAAGATATGGCACTCTTATAAAAAAAAAAATATTTATTGCCTACTGGGGATCAATCTTTTTCTTATTTTTTTCTTAGAATTTTATCAAAGCCGCAATAAGGAATCAGTGCATTGGGCAATAGGATAGATCCATCTGCTTGCTGGCCATTTTCAAGAAGGGCAACAAGTGCGCGGGAAATGGCTACTGCAGTTCCATTCAGGGTGTGGACTGGGACAGCTTTTCCTGCTCCGTCGCGATATTTGATCCCCAGTCTGCGTGCCTGAAAATCCGTGCAATTGGAGGTGCTGGTCACTTCGCCATAGGATCCGCCTGCTGCGCCTCTGCCGGGCATCCAGGCTTCAATATCAAATTTTCTGTAGGCAGGATTTCCCAAATCAGCCGAAGCAATATCTATGACGCGATAGGGGAGCTCCAATCCTTGAAAAATTTCTTCTTCGATTGCAAGGATCTCAGCATGCATTTTTTCTGATTCTTCAGGCAAGGAAAAGACAAATAATTCCACTTTGGAGAATTGGTGAACACGATAGAGCCCTTTAGATTCACGGCCTAAGGCCCCGGCTTCCGTCCTAAAGCAGTGTGAGATGCCTGCTATTCTTAAGGGCAGTTCTTTGGCGTCAAGGATTTTATTTTTTAACATGCCTCCGATGGTCATCTCGGATGTTCCAATCAAGCATAAATCATGGCCTTCAATGGTGTAAAATTGAGATTCATTGCCTCGTGGAGCATACCCAGTGCCTTCAAGAATTTCTATTTTAGCTAGGTCTGGAGTAATTGTCGGACTATATCCATGCTTGACAGCTATATCTAGAGCATAGCGAATGAGGCCCAATTCCAAAAAGACGGCTTCGTTTTTTAAAAAGTAGAATTTCTGACCCGTCACTTCTGTTCCAGCATCGAAATCAACAAGATCCAAATTTTGTCCTAATTCCAAATGGTTTAAGGGTGTAAATGAAAATGTAGGAATTTTTCCGAAACGCTTGAGCTCCCTTGCATCCTCTTCTCCTCCTTGAGGGACATCAGGATGCGTCATATTGGGGAGCTGTTGCATTAACGCATGCCAGGTGGTCTCTTCCTCTGAAAATTGCTTTTCTAATCGACTAATCTCATTTTTCAGGCCTCTTCCCTCTTCCACCAGCTGCTTTTTTGTTTCAGCGGATTTCTCCTTAGGGATCTGCTGAGCGATCTCATTCTGCTTATGGCGTAAGTTCTGCAATTCCTGAGAGGTACTATTTTTTCTGTGGTAGGCTTCAATAACCGAGTTAATATCGATGTTGACTCTTCGATTCTTACAATTTTTTTGGAATGCCTCTGGATTGGTCAATATTTGCTTGATGTCTAACATAAATCAACTCCGATTCTTAAATTGGGTTTGGTAAGCGAAATCATAAGCATTCCGAAGATTTCCTGGTAGGTAATTTCTTCTAGATCTCGAGTAGATAATCGCTAATTAATACATATAAATTATTTTAAAATTAAAACAACTAGATCTTTATGTTTATTATTTGCTATAATTGATTTCAATATTTATATTTAAGATTTAAAAAGAAATGAAAACTAATAATAATTATTTTAATTCTATAGTAAACAATTCTGCGATTACCAGTTCAGGCGATTACGACGCTTCTTTTTCCAAACTCGAACCCTCGGCTTGGTTCCCTATAACAAAGAATGAACGAGGAAATTTCTCCATTTCTATCCCCAATGAATTTTCCAAGAAAAGCAATTTGATTTATGTTTTTAAAGATTCTAAAGAAAATAAATTATTAATTGGAAAAACAGGAACTGAATTAAATAAAAGAATTAATGTTTATCTTTCCACTTTCAATCAATATAATGCAGGGAATCATTCGGAAGAATCGGAATTTGTCAAAGCAGTCACCGAGCGATGTCATGATTTTGCCTTAGGGATTTTATATCATGTAAATTCTCATGAAGATATTAATCAGTGCGAAGATAATCTGATTAGAGTTAAAAGCAAAACGCACGCGCTTTATAACCAAAGAAGCGGCGGCGGCGGCGGAATCCCAAGAAGTGAAGAGACTCCCTCCCCCTTTAGTTTTATTTCATCACCCTCTGATCCAGTATCCCCTCCACAATATAAAAAAATTAAAATAGACAAGAATGGAAACATCAGACCGCTATTCGAAAAAAATTGTCTAAAGACTAGTCTATTTAAGGAAAATGAGCAGGGGGATTCAACTTCCTCAAAAACATACTTCTATCAGTTTAAACATATAAAATCGGGACAGAAATATATCGGCGTCACCCAGCGTTCTGCGGAAACGCGCATTTTAGAACATTGTTACCAAGCAGAGCAGTTTTCCAAAAAAAGTAGGAAATATAGTCCATCCAATAAAGGCACCCTTTTTCATGAAGCTTTGGGGAAGAACCCAGAGCAATTTCAGGTGGGCATCCTGCCTATTTCACAAGCCGATCCCGATGAATGGTCTCCGAAAAGTCGAGCTAAAAGACAATTCTGTTACTCATCGGGAGAAACAGAACAGACCTTGATTAACTTGAAAAAAACTCTCTTCAAGGAAGGGGGGTTAAATTCAAATCAGGGCGGCGGAGGTCCCTCAGCCAACCACTCAGCAATCAGATCTTTTGAAGACAAAGAGAATTTCTTTCTTAACTAAATCCCTGTAATCCTTTTCACCACGGGGTACTTTTCGTGCCCGTGCCCATGCCCATGCCCGTGCCCCTGCCCGTGCCCATGCCCGTGCCCGTGCCCATGCCCGAAAAGTACCCCGTGGTGAAAAAGAATTAGCGGAATAACTGAACCATCTGCAAACCTTTCTTTTTAAGCGGAAATCTGTAATAGTGGTGTCTCATTTGCAAGATGCTTTATTGAATTTATCCAAACTGCAGGAAAATAGTGACTTTATGGCAAAGCAATATGATGAAACATCCGTTCAAACCTTGGATGCTCTCTCCCATATACGATTAAGATCCGGCATGTATATCGGCCGTTTAGGAGATGGGTCTAATCCTGAAGACGGCATCTATATTATGGTGAAGGAAGTCATCGACAATAGCGTTGATGAATTTATTATGCATCATGGAAAGCGTATCATCGTCGGATTGGATCAGACAGACCAAAGGGTGACCGTACGGGATTTTGGACGCGGTATTCCTCTTGGTAAAGTCATCGAATGCGTGAGCCAGATTAATACCGGTGCTAAGTATAATGACGACGTCTTTCAATTTTCAGTAGGATTAAATGGCGTCGGAACCAAGGCTGTGAATGCACTTTCGAAAGATTTTCTTGTAAAAAGTTGCCGCGATGGCCAGTTCATCGAAGCGCATTTTCAGCAGGGACGCCTCATTGATAAAAGCGAGGGAGCAACTTCAGAACCCAACGGGACCCTCGTCTCATTTATTCCTGATCCAGAAATTTTTAAAAAATACCATTTTCAAAGCGAGTTCATTTTAAAGCGATTATGGCACTATGCCTACCTCAATGCCGGGTTAGTGATCGAATTCAATGGCGAGGAGATCATTTCAAAAAATGGCTTGCTGGATCTCTTAAATACCGAAGTCACTGACGACCGCCTTTACGAACCGCTGCATTATCGAGGAAAGGGACTGGAATTTGCTTTCTTGCATACGCATAATTATGGCGAAGGTTATTTCTCCTTTGTAAATGGACAGTATACTGCAGACGGGGGGACCCATCTCTCCGCATTTAAAGAAGGGATTTTGAAGGGGGTCAATGAGTTCGCCAAAAAGAATTTTCAAGGCGTCGATGTGCGCGAGGGTATCTTTGCCACGATTTTGGTCAAAGTTAAGGATCCTATATTCGAATCCCAAACAAAAAATAAACTTGGCAACACTGAAATACGTACTCCCTTAGTGCAAGAAGTCAAGGAGGCTGTTGTTAACCTGCTGCATAAGAATATCGACATAGCGAATCGTATTATCGAGCGGGTAGTCTTTAATGAAAAGTTGCGCCGCGATTTAGCTGCTGTTAAAAAAGAAGCCAGAGAAAAACAGAAGAAGATTTCCTTTAAAATCCCGAAGCTGCGCGATTGCAAATTCCACTATCAGGATGAGTCCAAGCGCGGCGATGAGACCATGATTTTTTTAACGGAAGGAGACTCTGCCAGCGCCTCTATAGTTGCTTCAAGAGATCCTTTAACGCAAGCTGTCTTTTCGCTTCGAGGCAAACCCTTAAACGTTTTTGGAATGAAGCTGGATCAGCTTTACAAAAATGAAGAGATGTTTAACTTGATGAATGCTCTTAACATCGAAGATGAGATCACCTCCTTGAGATATAATAAAGTGATCTTAGCCACCGATGCCGATGTGGATGGAATGCATATTCGTAATTTGTTGATCACCTTTTTCCTGACCTATTTTGAGGGGCTTGTGCTTAACGGCCATCTCTACATTTTGGAAACACCTCTCTTCAAAGTGCGTAATAAAGAGACGACACTCTACTGTTATTCAAATGAGGAAAGGGATGCGGCAATAAAGAAATTAAAAAAAGGGGTTGAAGTAACCCGTTTCAAGGGTTTAGGTGAGATTTCCCCCTCTGAGTTCAAACAATTTATAGGTCGTGATATTCGATTATTGCCGGTAACAATACACGCATTTTCAGATATCAGGCACACCCTTCAGTTTTTCATGGGAAAAAATACACCTGAGAGAAAACAATTCATCATGAATAATCTGACGAGTGATTTAGAAGAGGCCAAGGAAGTCACTGCAGTAACTGCTAGAATATAGCAAATCAGAGAGAGTATAGCGTGGAAGATATCAGACAGATCATGCAGCGTCATTACATTAATTACGCTTCATATGTTATTTTGGATAGAGCCATTCCTCACGCCATTGACGGCTTAAAACCCGTTCAGCGGCGTATTCTATATATGCTTTGGCAGATGCATGATGGGAAAATGCATAAGGTCGCCAATGTAGCCGGTCAAACAATGGCTCTGCATCCTCATGGTGACGCCCCCATTGTGGAAGCACTGGTCAACTTGGCCAATAAGGGCTTCCTTATGGATACACAAGGAAACTTCGGCAACCTTCTTACCGGCGACCCTTCAGCTGCTGCGCGTTACATTGAAACGCGTCTAAGCCCTCTTGCTAAAGAGGCGATGTTTAATCCCGACTTGACCCAAACGATAGATTCTTACGACGGAAGGCATAAGGAACCCATCGTCTTGCCAGCTAAAATCCCTCTGGTTTTAATGCAAGGAGCCGATGGGATCGCTGTGGGGATGTCTACGCATATTTTTCCTCATAATTTCAAAGAGCTGCTAGAGGCCGAAATCGCGATCCTGGAAGAGCGTCCTTTCTCCGTCTTGCCCGATTTTCCTACCGGCGGGATCATGGATGCCTCCCATTATGATAAGGGCAGGGGAAGGGTCAAATTACGCGCTAAAATTGATATCCAGGATGCTAAAACTTTAGTCATTCGCGAGGTCTGTTATGGAACGACAACAGAGTCCCTTATTCAATCCATCGAGGAGGCTGCTAAGAAGGGAAAAATAAAAATCGATGCGATTTACGATTACACCTCCGATAAGGTCGAAATAGAAATCAAGCTTCCAAGAGGTCAATACGCTCAGGACCTTTTAGATGGTCTTTACGCCTATACGCAATGCGAGGTTACCCTGCATTCGCAAATCATGGTGATCAAAGACCAGCTGCCTTGGGAAACCGATGTTGACTCTATTCTTCGGCTTCACACTGAGAAATTGCAGGACTATCTTCGTTTGGAACTAGAAATTGATAAGGGACAGCTTCTTGAGAAAATCTTTGAGAAAACGCTCGAGCAGATCTTTATCGAGGAGCGCATGTATCAGAAGATTGAGAATCTGGCCACCTATGAGGCCATCCATCAAACGATTGCAGATCTATTCACGCCTTTTCATTCTCAGCTGATTCGTGTTCCCACTCTTGAGGATCGTGAAAGATTGTTGAATATTCCAATTCGTCGCATCACTCGCTTTGATAGGACTAAAAACCAAGAGGAAATTGCGGGCTATCAGACTCAGCTAGTGCGGATTGAAAAAGATCTGAAATCTGTTAAAAAGGTGACGATTCGTTACCTCGAAGGGCTCATAAGCAAATATGGAAAGAATTCCCAGAGAAAAACTGAGATCCAGCATTTCCAAGAGGTTAACTTACGGGCAATGGAGACAAAGAATATACAGGTCGGCTACGATCCCGCATCAAGCTTTATTGGAACCAAGATGCCCGGTCCCGTCCTCATCTCCTGTACCAATTTTGATAAGTTACTGGTTCTCTATAAAAATGGCAATTATCAGATCATCAATATCCCTGAAAAGCTATACCTGCATAACGAGAAGGCTTCCGTTGCGTATATCGGGGTGGCAGATAAAAAAACTGTCTTAAATGTTATTTACAGCGATCCAAAAACGCATTTTTTCTATGCGAAACGGTTTATCATCAGCAAATTTATCTTAGATAAGATTTATCAGTTCATTGAGGAGCCCTTTCATCTAGAAATGATCTCGTCCGAACCAAAAACTGTGGTCGAGCTGCAGTATTATCCCAAGGCAAGGCAAACAACAAGCAAGAAAATTGTCGACCTGGGGACAATATCAGTTAAAGGGGTAACTGCAAAAGGACTCCGCCTGGCCAATCGTCCTGTAAAGAAATGGATCACACTAAAAGAATAAAATGGGTTTGGACATACAAGTAGTGCCGAATGATCGGCCAAAAACCCTCTCTCTTATTATTGATGGCGAGGTTGTTCGACTGCTGCATCTGTCCATTTTCGGGAAATTTACCCGCTTTCCGCCTTGCGAGTCTATTGAAAAATGGAATGAATTTTTCGAATCCATCGAATATCAATATGTGAAAAAATACCTGCTGCGTCTTCTTTCTCATCAAAACTATCATTCAAACCGGCTGAGAGAGCTCCTCTCAGAAAAGTTTGTTACGCAAAAAAATATTGACAGGGTTTTGTCTGAGTTTCAAGAACGGGGTTTTACAAATGATCAGGCCTGGATTGATGCTTTTATCCGGCCGCGTATCAAACGAGAGCCCATAAAAACTATTTTGATGAAATTACGCATGCGCGGGATCGCTGACGATGAGATCAGAGAAGCCGGAGAGCGTTGGAAGGAGGAGTGCAATGAGGCAGAATCAGTGAGCCGCCTTCTTAAAAAACGCTTCGCACATAAAAATTTGGATGACTATAAAATCAGACAGGGGGTGATCGCTGCACTCATCCGGAAAGGATATAGCTATCATACCATCAAAACCGCTCTCGATCATGAGACGGAAGAGTGAATTTAACGACGTCAAAGGACAAACATCGCATTTTCGTAAAAAAAACGACACCAAAGACAATTCCCGTTCTATGAGACCGCAGGTCTTTGGGAGTGTCAGAGCTTTAGCTCTGCTTTAACATCGACACTTTAGTGTCGATGCCATTCCTTTTCTCGACACTAAAGTGTCGAGAGGAAAGCAGAGCTAAAGCTCTGACACTCCCAAAGACCTGCGGTCTCATAGAACGGGAATTGTCCTTGACGTCATTTTTAAAGAGACATAATCTGCAACTGTCCAGTAGTTTTCAAAATTATTCTTTGTGACAATTAAAATTTTTGATACCATCTAGACCTATAATCTTAGGAAAGGAGGTAAAGGCATCTTTCTCACCGCCCCGGAGAAGGGAAGATGCTGATTCATTATGACTACAATAACATTAGACCAAACTCAACCTGTAGACCAAACCCAACCTGTAGCGGCTTTAGATAGCTCTTTTTGGATTGTCACACTTATGGTCTCAGGAACTTGCATAGGAGGTGGTATGCTAGCCCTTCCCGTGCAAACAGCAGCCTCAGGCTTTATGTATTCTTTGATGGGTATTTTCCTCTGCTGGTCTTTTATGACTTATACAGGCCTTCTCTTAGTCGAAGCGACTTTATGGGTGAAGAATGAAACGCATTTTTCTTCTCTTTCAAGAATCTTAGTGGGCAATGGCACTCGCATTTTAGCACTTTTAGTCTATCTAGCGATGAATTACCTATCACTTGTGGCTTATACTGCAGGCGGAGCAGCGCTTATCAAGCATCAGGTACTGGCCCACACAGGCTTAGAGTTGAATTATGAGATCGCTTGCCTTCTATTTACTCTGTTTTTCGGCTCTTTGATTTTTCTCGGAGCACAAATTGTTGGCAAAATGAACCTCCTTTTCATGGTAGGGCTGGGAGTCACTTACTTCTGCCTCGTGGGACTTGGTATTAATCATGTCGAGATGTCGAGATTGGCTTTCAAACCTTCTTGGACTGAGGGCTTGGGAATTTTTTCGATCATTCTAGCTACCTTCAGTTATCAGATGGTCGTTCCTTCGGTATGCTTGCATTTAAATTATGATGCACAAAAACTCAAAAAGGCGATCATTTTAGGGACATCCATTCCTTTTGTCGTCTATTCCCTTTGGCTCTTTGTCATCCATGGTGTGGTGCCTCTAGAAGGGGAACATGGTTTGCTTGCAGCTTTGGACCGGGGAGCTTCCGCTACAGAACCTTTAAGAGCTCACTTCGGACATTGGTCTCTGGCGGCTCTTTCAGATTTTTTTGCCTTCTTTGCAATCGTTACTTCTTATCTCGGGTTATCGCTAGCCCTGTTCTATTTCCTTAAGGACTGTTTTCAAGAAGTAAAGATCAATATGAGCAGGAACGGCATCATTATCGCTTCGATAGTTCCCACTTTGCTACTAGCAATGATGTTTCCAAAAGCACTCGTACAGTGCTTGGATATCAGTGGTGGGTATGGAGACACAATTCTTTCTGGATTGATCCCCATTACCATGGTGTGGGTTGGACGTTACAGAAAAAAACTAACAGGCGAGTTTAAAGTCCCTGGAGGTAAATTGGGGCTCTCTCTTGCCGCAGCGTTCTATCTGTTCATCTTTCTCCTGCAATTCTGATAAAGGTAACAGGCGGTCCTGGCGAGCCTCAAAGGCCTGGTTACCTTTTAGGCGCGTCAGGACGGTCTTATTGTGCAACCGGTATGCCGTTAAACTTAGTGCCTTTGTGTTTAATAATTTGTTATATATGCTTAAATAGGTTGTAATTATTTTATTGAAGTAAAAATTTTATTCGTGTAGATTGTTACTCTAGAAATGCTCGTCAAGTATAAGATTTGATGATTTTCCACACTGATAACCTGAGGCATACACATGAATAGCGACCACTTTCTGATGTTTTCTGGTGATAAATTAGTTTCTCCCACTGAGGGCAGCACAGGCCCTTCCACCGCAGCTCAATTTGTTCATTCACAATTTCGAGCCATGGTACTCAATGCTCAGTTCCCATGCCCAGGCGCAAGGACAGCATTTACCAAAGGAACATATCGTTTCGGTCTCTTCGATGAAATTGGCACAAGGGATACCGCCATTGCATTAGGTTCTTCTTTGAAGCGGTTCATCGAAGAACGCGTCACTTGGAATTCTAACTTCACACCCTTTGTCTCCTGCTATAAGGCGCCCATTCCTATGAGTCACGAACAATTTGCCCATCTTCTCTGGGCAATGCTCCAAGAGTTGCATGTGATCGATTTCTCAGAATGGGATCCGAAATATTCACCGGATCCGGACTCGCCCGACTTTGCTTTCAGTTATGCCGGAACATCTTTCTTTGTCAATGGCATTCACTCAGGAAGTCCTCGTTTTGCAAGGCGATTCGGTTGGCCAACTATCGTTTTTAATACCCACGAACAATTTGATAATCTACGCCGAGAAGGCATTTTTGAAAAATTCAGAGATGGTGTCCGCAAAAAAGATAAAGAACTTCAAGGGTACGTCAACCCGGCCGCTGAGGATGTTGGAGTCGTCTCAGAGGCAATCCAATATACTGGAATCATTGACAATCCGTCTTGGAAATGCCCATTTAAACACAAAACAAAAGGATAGAAAATGCAGTTTCTAGTCACAAATGCAGCGCGTGAGTGTGGAGTAGTTAATCCGGTTATATGCGTCATAGAAAATGTCAAAATGATTGAGGATCCAGAAACAAATAAAGTTTACGATGCTCAAATTACTGAACTCATGGACCGTATCGCAGACATTCGGAAAGAAATATTGAACACCGACGAGGTACAGGGTTTTAGGGAATTGTTAAAAACAATTGGCAGAGAGGTCGTTCCCGCTGCTGAAAGATTGCTCAACAGTTGCGAGAAAAAAAAGAACTTTCCTCGATACGGCAATTTAGTGGATGCCTATAATATCGTCGCACTTAGAACACTCCACTCTTTTGGAATGCATGATGCTAAAGAGCTTCTCAACGGGGAAAGAACTCTGATTTTCCGCAGGGCTTCAGGGGATGAGAAAATTGTCCCTTCATATAAGACTAAAGAAGAGACCATTCCCCAAGGTGATTTCACCTACGGCATTGAAGTGGAGGGGAGATTTATTCCTTTTGCATGGTTGGGTAAAAAAGATGTCGATAGTGATAACCATAAACTTGGTCAAGGAACGACATCTATGCTTTTCACTGCCATAGGAAATAAACATACTTCAATGGAACGCAATATGCAGCTTTGTGATGAAGTTTTTCAGTTAATCCAATTAACTTCTTCAGAAGCTTCTATGCAGATCCTTAAACCTACTTTTTTTAACTAGGAGAGTTTTTGCATGATTCCAATAATTGGAATGGCTTCCGGTCTGGGGGCTGGCATGGGCGGATGTAGCGAGGGTCCTAAAGCTATTCAAGAAAGTACTTTATCAGGCGTCGAGTGGAAAAATATTTTCCACCCGCAACTCAAGATTTCAGATAAGAAAAGCGAAATTATTGCTCTCAACAAAAAGCTAGCAACTGAGGTTTATAGCTCTGTTTTGGAGAATCCTTTTACAATGGTAATAGGGGGTGACCACTCCTGCGCCATAGGAACTTGGTCAGGTGTAGCCGAAGCTTTACGCTCACAAGGCGAAGATTTAGCTCTTCTGTGGCTGGATGCACATATGGACTCCCACACACCTGAAACTACTCCATCGGGTAATATCCATGGGATGCCGCTAGCAACCCTTCTAGGGTGTGGTTCCGAGCAGTTAACCGAGCTCCTCTCTCCTCAACCAAAGCTTAAACCGGAAAACGTGTTTCTTATCGGTATCCGTAGTTATGAAGAGGCTGAAAAAGATTTTGTGGAGAGACATAATATACGTGTTTACTACATTGAAGAGGTACACGAAAGAGGTCTTGAAACAATATTCACAGAAATTATTGAACACTTGGAAGCCAGAAAATTATCTTATGGGCTTACAGTAGATATCGATTTCTTTGAGCCTGAGGAGATGAGCGCCACAGGGACCCCAGAAAAAGATGGGATACACCCCCAGGAGTTCCTGGATAATTACGCGATATTCGAGAGGCACCTTCCCGTTGCATTCGAATTTGTCGAATTTAACCCTTCGAGAGATAGGGAAAGGCAATCTTTAAACTGGACCGTAAAAATTCTAGAGCGTGCTCTAGAGGCGAGTGCACTCGTTTCTAAAGAGGCGCTTGTTGAAGCTAACTAAGATCGTATGATCTGGACGAATTGCATAACCCCTTTTCGTGCCCGTGTGCGTGTCCGTGCCCGATCTAGCGAGATTTTTTGGCCATTTTAATTAACATGGACACTAATAGCGTTTGAATTGAACTGAAGAATTTTCGGGCACGGGCACGGGCACGCACACGGACACGAAAAGGGTTATGCAGTTCGTCCATTTTTTCACCTAATAAGGTCATGATGACAAACTCTAAAACTGCTGCTTTCTATTTATTAATCGTCGCTGCCTTATGGGGACTTACGTTTCCTTTAATCGGCGAATCGATGACGACACAGGATCCTTTTCTTTTTGTCGCCTTGAGGTTTTCATTGGCAGCACTCTTTGTTCTTCCCTACTTTTGCCGCCATCTCACCAAGAAGATCTTCATCGTTGGAAGTATTCTAGGAGTCATTCAAAGCATTGTGTTTATTTCACAAACAATTGGACTCCAAACCATCGATCCCTCCCGTGCAGCTTTTTTAACCGGTATTAACGTGTTGGCTGTTCCATTTCTGTCACCGCTATTAAAAATGGGGTCTCCAAGCCGGCATGATGTGCTGAGCGCTATCATATGCTGTACAGGGATTTTCATCCTCACCGAATGCGATATAGGGCAGGTTTCTCGAGGAGACTTCTGGATTATCGGCGGGGCTATATTCATCGGACTTTCGATTGTTTACATTGGCCAGCAATCGAAAAACGATATGAACCCCTTCATGCTTTCTTATTCGCAAATTGTGTTTACGGCTTTGTTTGCATGGATTCCAGTGATCTTCTTTTCTGATATGAATCTGGTTCCTTTCACATCCTCTCAGGCTTTAACCTCTCTTTTTATCTGCAGCATTTTTGCCACGATCCTAGCGATCACTCTCCAAGCCAAGTATCAAAAATATGTCTCTCTGCAGAATGCAGCCTTGATCTTTAGCTTGGAACCTGTTTTTGCAGCTGTGTTTGATATTATTTTGAGGGATGCGACACCAAAAATTTATACACTTATTGGCGGGTTGGTCATTATGGCATCTATCATTTATTTGGAAGTATGGAAGCCAAAAGAAGTTATACCTCAGCTTAAAACCTAAATAGTGCTTGTAGTGTAGTGTATAAGGATAATGTTCGGATGTAAGCCTGACCCAATCTCGCGGAGCGTTTGGAGTGCGCAAGGCCTCTTGCGCTTTGGTATGAGGCCATGACGTATTTTGTAAATTCATCAGTGTACTCCTCATAACAAAGCGCAAGAGGCCTTGCGTACTCCAAACGCGTTGCGCAGCCTAGAGGAATCTCCGGATGTGCGACAGAAAGTGGAACATATATTGCTGTAAATTGGGCAACTGGATACCTTGTTCGCGAAAAAAAGAAAACAGTTGCCGGACATAAACAGGCGATAAAACGATTGACATTAAAATTGCTGTTGGGATATCATTGATATTTTTCAAGGATTTATAAATGAAAGCTAATTGTACCATTCTCATTTCTATTGTCGTGATTATGTCATCTAAGATGAGGTGTGGTCCCATTTAGTGGAAAAATAAATCTACGGTGGTTGACAAAGCCGCACCTCATCTGAGGTGCGGCTTTTTTTTTGTAAGGAAGGATTAAAAAAAAGGAGCGTTATGAAAAAGAATTGGATGGTGGCTAGCACAGGTTTTGCCTTCTTTTCCATGTTTTTTGGATCAGGAAATCTGGTTTACCCGTTAATTGCAGGCAAGGCTAGCGAAGGGCATGTTGCAGAAGCTGCGATTGGATTTCTCCTCACCGGCGTGCTCGTTCCTTTTTTAGGGGTGTTGGGGATGATGCTCTTTCAGGGGGATTTACAACAATTTTTTAGACCATTTGGTAAAAAGGGGACCTGGCTATTTTCACTTTTTGCTTTGTCTCTGATGGGACCTTTTGGCGTCTTGGCGCGTTGTTTAACAGTGGCGCATGGAGCACTTTCGCTGTTAATAGATCCGCTTTCACTACCGTTAACCAGTCTGGCCTTATGCGCGATTGTTTATGTTTTAACGGTCAATAAGAGCAAGATCGTGTCGCGTTTGGGAGTCCTTCTGACACCCTTTTTACTGGGCTCCATCGCACTGATTGCAGTTTTTGGGTTAAATCAGGCTGAAAGCATGCCGGCCCAAAATATAGAGAAGCTGGCCTCTTTTAAAACGGGCTTTTTTCAAGGCTATCAAACGATGGATCTTTTGGCTGCCTTCTTTTTCTCTACTTTTATTATCCAGCACCTCTATCAGACGCTCTCCACAGAATGCGGCGGCAAGACAGCGTTATCGATTTTCTGTCGTGCGGCGTTTCTAGGGGCAGGACTCCTTGCACTTGTCTATGTGGCCTTGGTCATGCTTGGATGGAATTACGCCTCAGTGTTATCTGAAAATCTTCCGCAAAAGATGTTGGGAACGATCGCTATCGCGTCGCTAGGAAATTTTGCCGCTCCAATTGTTTGCATTGCAGTAGTTTTAGCCTGTTTGACAACAGCGATTGTGCTGACTTCACTTTTTGCCGATTTCTTGAAGAGAGAGGTGTTGGCAAATAAAATTGAGCTGCCTTCATCGATTGTCCTCACACTGCTGATCGGCTTTAGCGTATCCACGCTTGATTTTAATGGAATCGCGCAATTTTTGGGTCCGATTTTAGATGTCATTTACCCAGCTCTTATCGTATTGACAGTCGTGAATATAGCATGCAAATTATGCGAAGTGCGCGCTTCTCACTGGCCCTTTACGCTCACAATTGCAGCAAAGCTCTGTTTGATTTAAGCATCTATCTTCTTAGATGTTTTTGATGCGCTGTTTCTCTGAGGGCGAGGTAGGAGTTCAATCGCAAGGGGGAAATGGACCCCTCCTCTACAGCTTTTTGAACTGCACATTGCTCCTCATGGGAGTGTGTGCAGTCAAGAAACTTACAGGAAAGGCTGCAGGCATGAATTTCCGGAAAGTAAGCTCTGATTTCATCCAAGCTGAGATCCCAGACGCCAAAACTTTTAATTCCCGGTGTATCGACGCACCAACCTCCTCCGGGCAGGCGAATAAGCTGAGTAAGAGTAGTTGTATGGGCACCTTTTCCAGTTTTGGTCACTGTCTTCCCTGTAGTGAGCTGTGAACCTGTGATGGCATTAATGAGAGAGGATTTCCCTACCCCTGATTGACCTGAAAATACGGAAGCCTTCCCGTTCATAGATTGGACAAGTAAATCCATGCCTTGGTTTGTTTTAGTGCTCACACAAATAAGCGGAATAGCCGCTTGCTGATAGATGTCGATTAGCTCCTCCAGGAGAGCTTTCTCATTCTCAATAAGCTGAGGGTCCATGTCACTGCTTTGTAAAAGATCGACCTTATTGATGACAATGATGGGGTCCATGCCTCCTTTTTGGGTGGCAATAATATAGCGATCGATCAAGGGGGGTTTTAAAGAGGGGTCCACAACAGATGTTGTGATGATCACTTGATCGATATTCACTGCAATCAACTGCTCTTTTCTGCGTGAAAGGTTATCCGCACGGGAGAGGATAGTTTTACGAGGAAGAATTTGTGAAATCACCCCTTCTGTCTCGTTAATTTTCTCAAACAAAACGTAATCGCCCACTGAAACAAGATTTTTTAGATGCGTACGTTCCTTTTTGAGTAGCCCTTTTAAGGTACATATAGATGTTTCGCCGTCCTTATCTACAACAATGCCTTGAGGAATAATTGAGAGCACGCGTCCTTCGAGCCAGTCTTTTTTGGAGATTTTGATCTCTTGTTCGCGAGCGATTCCCTTCAAATACTTTTCCTGATCCGTCTTCTTATATTTAGATCGATCCTTGGCAATCAGCCGCTTGCGTTCGATTTTGCCATCTTTTCGATTCGGTTGGTAGTGCCACTCATCCGTGTCGTCAGCATCGGAAGGTCTCATAGCCTAAAGCTCCTGTTTTGGGAATTTAAATAATAAAGCAGAATGGCGCCTGCGCACGCAACGTTAAGCGACTCCATATTTCCTGACATGGGGATAGTGATAGGGGTGCAAAATTGACGTATTGTCTCCGATGGGCCATGGGCCTCATTGCCGAGTATGAGGAGGCGAGGAGAGGTTGAAGGTGAAAGCGTCTCAAAATGTGTTCCGGTTGTATCTGCAGCTAGGCATTGAAAATTTCTTTCAAGTGCCATTTGTTGAAGGTGCTGCGCACTAACTTTTTGGAAGGGGAGTTTAAAATGCGCCCCTCTCGCTGCTCGGATCACTTTCTCATTGTAGGGATCGCATGAATTCTCCAAAATATAGCAACCCTCCCAACCAAAAGCTAAGGCCGTTCTCAATAACGTTCCGAGGTTTCCGGGGTCATTGATCCCATCTAAAGCTAACAGCAATGAGTACTCATGCAAGGAGTCATACACAGGCATCTCCACTTCAGCTACAATGCCCTCAGCTTGCTTCATGCCGGAAATTTTTTCAATGACCTGATCGGATACGGTCCACATTTCAGCTGCTTTAAAATCAATTCTTAATACCATTGAAGGGGTGCATAAAAGCTTTTTTACTCGGGTATGTACCTCTTGAATCGGTTTAAAGCCTTCTAAAACAAGCGATCGCTGCTGGTCTCTGTAATGGGAGTCGTTTCTTAACTTGACAAGATGTTTTACAAGCGGATGCTGTAAACTACTGATCGACCTTTCTAAACTCATCTTAAGGACTCCATAAATTCGATCGCTGCAGCTTTTCCAGGATGACTTGCTTATCCAGAATATTCTCATTGACAGCGCTCTTTTCAGCCAATCGTAATAGGTCTCCCATCTGTTTTCCTGGACGGATACCAAGGCTCATCAACTCTTCCGAGGTAATGATCGGCTTTTTAGCGCGGTGGCGAAGGAGATGAGGGCGCAGCTCCTCCTCTTTTCTTTCTAAGTGGACTCTCAGAGATTCTCTCTCTTCGTTAGGATAGCTGGCTGTGAGTATCTCCACAGTCTTGTGAAAATTGGGTTGAGCCATGAGCAGAGTCCAATCAAAACGGTCTACAGACTGATTATTGGCTACCCTGTTGAGGAAGTTTGCAACTTTATCAGCAAACTCCACTTCGCTCAGTTCTTTATTTGAGGCCCTCAATCTTCGTCCGATTTCTAATTTTTCACCCACTGTTTTGTCTGGAAATAATTGCAGTAGATAAAAAATGGGGTGGCACTCCTTAGGGAAATTTTTAAATGAGGAGACGTAATGGCGCAGATCCTTCAAATGGGTATGCTGGAGTTCAGGGAAAATAGCTTCCAATAATCCGAGCTGATGCATCTCAACAAGGGCCTCATCGAAGCGTGGGTATGCAGCCATTTTTTTAAATTCTTGGTAAATTCTCTCCATGGCAACCGCCGGCAATAGCCTAGAAGCATATTCCCGAATAGCTTCCAGTGTGTCTGGATCAATCGTAAAGCCAAAACGGGCGGCAAATCGAAAAGCGCGCAGCATGCGTAATCGATCTTCAAAAAAACGTTCGCTCGGATCCCCTATTGTACGGATGATCCCCAGCTTAATGTCCTTTTGACCATGCACAAAGTCATGGATCTCTTCGTTTAACGGATCATAAAACATGCCATTAATGGTAAAATCTCTTCTAGAGGCATCTTCCTGAGGAGTGGAGAGAATGATCGCATCAGGCCTCCGGCCATCTTGATAGGAGACGTCTTTTCTGAAAGAGGCCACTTCAAAGGTGTGTCCTTCGATGACAACGATGACAACGCCGAAAGCTAACCCCACCAGTATAGTATTAGGAAAAAGGTCCATGATCTGAATAGGGGAGGCATTCGTTGCGATGTCAATGTCTTCAGAAGGATGTCCCATGACAAAATCCCTCACCCACCCTCCTGCAAAATAGGCAATAAAGCCTTCTCGGGAAAGTTTAGAAACAATAGCTTTAGCATGATGGTAATGATTCATAGTATTAACAAATGGCTTTTTCTGTTATAGTATCTGATAGCGTAAAAAGAGACATCTAAATAAATTGGCTTTTATGACAGCTTCCAATTATTCAAAAATCAGAGTCCTTAGCGATCACACAATCAACCAAATCGCTGCCGGTGAAGTCATCGAAAACCCTGCATCAGTGGTCAAAGAGCTGGTGGAGAATTCCATCGATGCATGTGCGGATTCAATCACAGTTGAAATTATCTCCGGTGGTCGTCAACTGATTCGTATTTCGGATAATGGCTGCGGGATGTCTCCGGATGATGCGGTGCTCTGCCTTGAGCGTCATGCCACATCGAAAATCCGCAGCGTGGATGATATCGAAGCTCTTATCTCCATGGGCTTTAGGGGAGAGGCCATCCCCTCCATTGCTTCGATATCCAAATTTACTCTCCTCACCACTCCAAAACTTGATGAGACAGATTCTCAAGAGGGTACTTTAGTCATTGTCGAGGGGGGAAGGCTCGTCTCCGTAGCCCCTGCGATCAGATCGCCCGGTACAACTATCGAAGTCAAATCTCTCTTTTATAATGTTCCTGTCAGAAGAAAATTCCAACGCTCTCCCACTTACGATGCTCAAGAAATTCATAAAATCCTCTCCTCGTTAGCTTTAGGGAACCCACACATTCAATTCGAACTCGTTAGCGATCAAAAAACTGTTTTTAAAACGTCTCGGAGTAAGAAGGATTCCGTCTTTCTGGAGCAGCTAAAATGCCGTATCGCAGATGTCTTAGGGGGAGAAGTAGAAAAAACGTTTGCTCCTCTTTATTTCAGCCATGAAGGATATCAGCTCCAAGGATTTATTGGCAGGCCTTCGGAGCATCGACCCAATCGCACAGGGCAATTTCTCTTCATTAATCGTCGCTCTGTCGCCTCTTCTTTAATCAGCAATGCAATCCGAGAGGGATATGGATCCATGCTTCCAGCAAATCGTTATCCCGTTTTTATTATGCATTTAAGTCTGCCCGGGGAACTCGTTGACGTCAATGTCCATCCACAAAAAAAAGAGGTGCGCTTGCGGCAGGAATCGATGCTTAGGGGGTTGATTGCAAAAGGAGTCCAATCTGCATTTGGAATGACTTTTTCTGCGCCGGCTTCCATAGATTCTGAAGGATTGCCTCCAGCCGCTCCTTCCGGTGATTCCCCATCAGCTTTTTATGAATCGCTTCTATACCCTGCTTTCAAGCAGAAGATTGCTCCTCCAGTGGAAGGTGACTGGGAGTATCGTCCCGTTGTCGCTAGCAAAGAACCGATAGTGCCGCCTCAGCCGCTTTCCTTTTCCCAGGAACCTGTAAAGTTTGCTTCCCCGATAAGGCAACAGGTTTCGTCTACCCCAGCGATTCCTCAGACACAAGAAGTGGAGATTCCTCTTTTTGAGATAAAGTCTCCCGTTGTAAAAATTGAAACAACAATTGCGGGATTTTTAGTGTTGAAACATCCGCCTGACTCACTCAACGCCGAAAATGAGACGGGATTGTGTCTGGTAGATCAGCGAGCGGCCTATGCTAGAATTTGTTATGAGAAACTCATGGGACAGGCGCAGGGACCATCGCAACAGATGCTGCTTATCCCTCAGACCTTTTCGCTCTCTTCCTATGAAGCCTCTCTTCTGAGGGATATTCTCGGAGAGCTAGAGCGGCTTGAGTTTTCAATAAGGGAAATCGGAGAGGGCTCTTTCCTCATCGATGGGTATCCCATCGGAATAAACGAAAGGGAATTGATTCCTTGTCTCAATCAACTGATCTATGAGCTAAGAGACGGAGTAAGCAGAAATAAGCTCCAAGAGAAGAGAGAAGCTTACTTTGCTTGGGCTGCTTGCAAAGCATCTCTGCCTACAACGCGAAAAATGACCATAGAGGAAGGGGAGAGGCTTGTTGAACAACTTCTTTCTTGTAAGCATCCTTTTCTATGCCCTTTAGGAAAACCGACGATTGTTCATTTAACAACAAAAGAGTTGTCAAAACTGTTTAATTGAGGCATGCAATGGACTACAACCGCAGATTCATCCAGTTAAAACAATTATTGCCAACACTCAAGGTTGAGGCGATTCTAGTGGAGAATCCGATCGATCTCCTCTATTTAACCGGTCTTTCTCTATCTTCAGGGCAGCTTCTTATAAGCGAAAAGGATGCTTGCTTGATTCTAGATGGAAGGTATTTCGAGAAGGGAGGCGAGCAGCCTCTCTATCCTGTGGTTAAAAAAAGTCCAGAAGCTTTGAAGGAATGGCTCAAGGCTCAACGGATTGCAAGCCTTGGCTTCGATGCTGCACAAACCACATTTCAAGGTTATCAGCAGCTGCAAGATTCTATTAATGCATCGAATTCTTTTACATCTCTTGTCCCTTTAAATGCTCCTATACATCATTTAAGACGTGTTAAAGATCAAGATGAAATTGCCTGTTTACGCAAGGCCGCTCTTTTGAATCGGAGAGGCTGCCGCTTTGTAATAGAATCACTTCAGGAGGGAATCACAGAAAATCAGCTTGCAAGGGAATTGGAAATATTTTGGCTGAAAAATGGGGGACAAAAGTTGGCTTTTGATCCTATCATTGCTTTTAAGGCAAACGCCTCCCAACCTCACTATCGTGCAGGAGAAACTCCACTTGAGAAAAATATGCAGGTGTTAATCGATATCGGCGTCGTGGTAAACCAGTATGCTTCTGATATGACACGAGTAGTCTTTTTCGGCGAGCCTTCACCTTTAATTCAAGAAATCTACACCATTGTAGAGCAGGCTAAAGCCTGTGCGTTTGCTCTTTGCCGCCCGGGCGAAAAAGTGAAAAATCTAGACATGGCTGCAAGGAAATTGATCTCCGACCATGGATATGGAGAGCAATTTACCCATAGTCTAGGGCATGGAATTGGCTTGGAAACACACGAGCCGCCCACGCTACGCAGCGAGGGTCCTTACAGCGAAATGACTTTGGAAGCGGGTATGGTGATCACCATTGAACCGGGCATCTACCTCCCAAAAATTGGCGGCGTCCGTCTGGAAGATACCATCCTCATTACAGACACCGGCTATGAAATCCTTTCCTAATTAGGGACAAACGATACTGTAGCGCTGGCTAGTGAGACAGCTGCAACGCAAACGGCGCAGTTTGAACGAGACCGCAGGTCTTTGGGAGTGTCAGAGCTTTAGCTCTGCTTTCCTATCGACACTTTAGTGTCGATTTAGCTGCGATAAAAGCAAGATTCCGCATTCAAGCTTTATGGAATCCGGATGAGACTTTGAAAGTCACCGGATGAACATTTAAGAGTGCTTTTTGTAACTATTAACTTATCGACACTAAAGTGTCGATAGGAAAGCAGAGCTAAAGCTCTGACACTCCCAAAGACCTTCGGTCTCATTCAAACAGTATAATTTTGCGTTGGTATTAACAATTGTCGTTGTGTCATTTTAAAGCGGAATTCTTTCAATTTGTTGAAAAATCGCAATTCTGATATTTTATTTTTTTTACAAACATGTTTTTTACTAAACTTTAAATAAGTGATTGTTTTTATGTCAGTGTCTTTATTCTCTAACATCAAGTTTGATTCTGCTTATGATGTCCCTTCCTTCTGCATAACTGTAGCGGAACGATTTGAGCAGGAACCGTTATTATGGCGAGAGTTGAGACAAACGTGTTTGACTGGGGAGAACGAGGTTGTGGAACATTTAAAAAGGGGAGTGAATTGTAGAGTTATAGATCTTGATTTTGATTCACAGAAATTTGGATATATAGCTGATTGTTTTTCGGTGAATGCCTCTAAACTTATAGGATCTAATGCGGCCTCTGATTCCTGGAATATCAGCTATATTAATGAGTGGATTAATGCAAATGCAAATGATACAAAGCCTATGTTGGTACGTATTTATCCTCAAGGAATCCCATCTCGTAGCCTGGAAAACTTAAGAGATAACTATATCCAAATTTATAAAAAATTTATATCGAATTGGGTTCAAGCCAAAGTTAAAGATCATCCTAATATGTCTAAAAAAATGGATCACAATGAATTTCTTTTATTTACCAAAAATAAATTTGTGTCCCTCGATTATGAAGACACAACGATTTACTTCATCGCAAGTCATTTAAAGATCGAGAGTGATATTTTTTGGATCTCTGATTCATAT
>Ga0206862_1035_pt2 | contig 34283 bp, 29 predicted proteins | sample Alteio_BWOrgCont_43_FD_152625 | JGI IMG/M metagenome (GOLD analysis project Ga0206862, IMG submission 152625) | Enriched cells from forest soil in Barre Woods Harvard Forest LTER site, Petersham, Massachusetts, United States -... | ecosystem: Environmental > Terrestrial > Soil > Temperate forest >... | reverse complement strand
AAGCGGCGCGCAATGTCGTCAGCCATACGCTTGAAAATTCGAGCGACGAAGAAAAGGCGGACTACGGCGTGATCAAGGAAAAAATCCGCATCGACCTGAAGCGCTACATCCAGAAGAACACGAGCCGGCGTCCGCTGATCATGCCGGTGATTCTTGAGATTTGAGGAGCGACGATGCGCGCAAAATTTTTCCTCTTCACGATCTGCGCCCTGTTGTGTGCGCCGTTTTCGCACGCACAGACTATGGCCGCATCCGGCGGAGGTCTACGGGCACATCGCCCATCTGTGGAGCACCTACGAGGTTCGGCCAACTCCGGATGGCAAGCCGGAGATACGCGGTATCAATAGCATTCAGGCGGTGTTTGACGGAAACAACTGGAAGATCATGCAGGTCTTATGGCAGGCCGAGACGCCGGATGAGCCGATTCCGGCGAAATATCTTCACTGATTCCCTGTTGGAGTTCACCATTGCTCGTTTCCTACAAAGAAATTCGTGAGGCGCAGGAGCGCATTCGCGGCGTGGCTGCACATACGCCACTGGTTCGGTTACAAATTCCGGAATCGCCCGGAAATGTTTATGTAAAAGCTGAGGGATTGCAACCGATCGGCAGCTTCAAGCTGCGCGGCGCGTACAACAAAATCGCGCAACTGAGCGAAGGCGAGCGCAAACGCGGTGTCATCACCTATTCGAGCGGCAACCACGCGCAGGGCGTAGCGTTTGCGGCGCGGGCTCTGGGCGCGAAGGCTGTGATTGTGATGCCGTCAAATGCTCCCGAAGTGAAGAAGCAAGCGACGGCGGCGCTGGGCGCGGAAATCGTGACCGTTGGCCCCGCGAGTTCGGAGCGCAAGTTGAAGGCCGAAGAGCTGGAAGCAAAGTTCGGCTATGTGATGATTCCTCCGTATGACGATCGGGCGATCATCGCCGGGCAGGGTACGTGCGGACTCGAAATTGTCGAGGACCTGCCCGAGGTCGACCTTGTGCTTTCGCCGGTGAGCGGTGGAGGACTGCTGAGTGGCGTCTCGACGGCGGTCAAGCTGATCAAGCCGGATGTTCGGGTGTTTGGCATCGAGCCGGAGCTGGCCGCCGACGCGCAGGAGAGCTTTCGCGGCGGCAAGCTGGTGAGCTGGCCAGCGGAGATGACCACGCGGACGATGGCCGATGGGCTGCGCACGCAGAGTCTTGGCGAGCTGAACTTTGAGCACGTGCGCGCCTATGTCGATGACATCATCACAGTGAAAGAAGAAGAGATTGTCGAGGCGATGCGCGTTCTGCTGTATCAGGCGCGTCTTACGCCCGAGCCAAGTGGCGCGGTGACGGCTGCGGCCATGCTCTTTCATCGCGAGCAGCTGCTTCCCTTCCGCAATGCGGTCCTCGTGATGAGCGGCGGGAACGTCGAGCCTGAAGTACTGCGGCGAGTGGTTTGCACGGATTAATCTGAAGAGATGCTGCGCACCGTTCGAGCGACCCGCTATGTCACTCCCCTGCGAGAGGGTGGCTCGCTGCCGGCAATTATCGAGGCCGATGACCTGGGCCTGTATGTTGTTAAGTTCAGGGGCGCTGGGCAGGGGCAGTTAGCCCTGCTGGCGGAGCTAGTTGCCGGGGAAATTGGCCGCGCGCTGGGATTGAAGGTTCCGGAGCTGGTCTTTGTGGAAGTGAACCCCTTGCTTGGGCGGAATGAGCCGGATGCCGAGATTCGGGACCTGCTGAAGCGGAGCGCGGGGCTGAACCTGGCGCTCGACTACCTGCCCGGCTCGACGATGTTTGACCCGGCGGCGGGCGACAGCGCGGATCCGCACGTGGCTTCGCTGGCGCTCTGGTTTGACGCGTTTGTGACCAACGTTGACCGCACTCCGCGCAATCCCAATCTGCTGAAGTGGCACCGACAGTTGTACTTTATCGACCACGGCGCGGGGCTGTATTTTCATCACAACTGGCCCAGCATCGACAAAGCCGCGAGGTCGCCATTCTCTGCGATTCGCAGCCATGTGCTGCTGCCGTGGGCCTCGGAGTTGAAGGCGGCTGATTTTGAGGCGCACAAACTGCTAAATACTGAGGTTTTTGCGGCGATTCTAGATGCCGTTCCAGATGAATGGCTTCTGCCCGAGGCCGAGATTGCAGCGCCTCCTGACAAGCGCGCCGCCTATGTGCGCTTTTTGAACGAGCGGCTGGCCGCTTCGTCGATTTTTGTGGAGGAGGCGTCGCGTGTCCGCGCAGAGCTCGTTTGATTACGCCGTGATTCGCGTGGTGCCTCGTGTCGAGCGCGAGGAGTTCGTCAATTCGGGGGTAATTGTCTTCTGTCTGGAGCAGAATTTTCTCGCCGCCCGGGTGCATGTCAACGTTGACCGGCTGAAGGCACTTTGGCCGGAGGTAGACGTCGACCTGGTGCGGCAACATCTTGAAGCGTTTCCAAAAGTTAGCGCCGGTGACCCAGCGGCTGGGCCGATTGCACAATTGAGCCTGCGCGAGCGCTTCCACTGGCTGGTTTCGCCGCGCAGCACCATGATCCAGGTGTCGCCGGTGCATAGCGGTATCTGTGGCGGCAATCCGCAGGAAGCACTCGACAGACTCTTTGACCGGCTGACATGCTAGAGGGAAGCGGGGTTAAACCGATGCGCGCGGGAATTCGTCAGACCAGTGTGATGCGAAAACAATTGCTTGCCTTCTCTGTCTTTTTTCTGATCGGCGCGGCCGTGGCATTAGCCCAGAAAAACATGCCGCACGGAGCGAAGGGTACCGTTGTGCACGTTGCCAATCTCTATGTTCAGGCGGATGAGTCGGCCGACAAGGTGAGTTCGGTGACGCCGGGCCGCGAGCTGGTGATCGCGGAGCACAGCGGAAAGTGGCTGCGCGTATTTGCCAACACCGACGTCGAAGTGGTCACCGAATCCGACGCTCCGGTCTTCGGCAATGAGACGAATGCCAAGCCGATCTCGGGCTGGATCATGGACAAAGGGGTGGTGACGGCGGACACGCAGAAGGGCGACGAGATTCTCTTCGGTGAAGCTGTGAGCACGGAGATTCTGGCGAGTGATTCGCATCCGCCTCCGGATGCGGCGCAGAGTGCGCGGCGTCTCTACCGCATGGTGGTGGACCTTTTCCCGCAGTCGCCGCGCGCGGCAGAGGCGATGTGGCGTGCGGCGGATATTCGCTGGCAGTTGCAGAAGGCTGATTCGTTCTCGCGGCCCTCCGCGCACGAGAAGGAAAACTATCTGCGCGAACAGATGGACGACACGGAAATGAAGAAGATACAGAAGCTCTATCCGCGCACGAAGTGGGCCGACCTCGCCGCCTTCACCATGATTGACAATAAAATTTGCGGAGACTGGCAGGGATCGGAAAAGTGTCCGGAAAAAGAGGCGGAGATTTATACGAAATATGCCGATGAGCATCCTGATTCGCCGAAGGCGCCGCAGGCCCTTTATCAGGCGGCGTGGCGCGAAGCCTGCGCCGGCGACATGTATCAGGCGGACAATGACGAAAGGAAGTCTGGTGACGCCCGAGGACGCGCGAAAGACCTTGCCGGGCGCGTGCAGACGAAGTATTCCGACAGTGATTATGCAGCGCGCGCAGCGGGTCTGGTATACAAGATGGAGCAGCAGATTCCCATTTACGGCAGCGAGAACTAGCCGTTCAGGCGATCGCGCTTCGCGCCAGTTCAGGCAAAGACCCTCGCTTCAACATAAAATTTTGCCAACGCAAACGATCGTAGATCCCTGCGTAGCGTGCCCGGGGATTCGGGCGTTTGGATATCATAAAAATGATCGAAGTTCACCGGAGGTTTTTTGAACGATTACCTGATTTCTGTACTGCTGGGCATTGTGGAAGGTTTGACGGAATTTCTGCCGGTTAGCTCGACCGCTCATCTGCGTATCAGCGAGGCTTTGCTGCACATCAATCTCGCTGATCCCTATTGGAAGATGTATACGATCGTCATTCAGCTGGGTGCGATTCTCGCGCTGCTGCTCATCTTTGCCAGCCGGATTGTCGAATTCCTGCGGACCTTTCCAGAAGGCGCGGAGCATGACCGCAACGTATGGAACCATCCGCTGACGCTGACGCTGATAGCGTTCGTCTGCACTGCCATCCCGGCGTTTCTGCTGACGAAAACAATCGGCAAACATCTGGAAAGCCTGAAGGTGATGGCGCTTTCTCTTCTGATCGGCGGCATAGTCATGTGGGTCGTTGATGCGTGGAGCGATCGCGGCGATCCGCCAACGAAGCACGTGGAGCAGATGTCCCTGGGACAGTCAATCTGGATCGGCCTGTGCCAGGTACTTTCAGCGGTCTTTCCTGGCACCTCGCGGTCGATGTCGACGATTGCTGCCGGACAGGTAGTCGGCATGTCGCGTCCTGCCGCGCTCGAATTCAGCTTCCTCGTTTCGATTCCAACGATGATCGCAGCCACCGGTTATGACCTGCTGAAAACCTTGCATCCCAAGCATGTGGAAGGCGCTGAGGCCATTGCTCCGCTTGTAATGACCGGCCATGGCTGGATTGTGCTGGCGATTGGTTTCGTTGTCTCGTTCTTTGTGGCGCTGGGCGTGGTGGAGTGGTTCCTGCAATGGGTGCGCAAGCATGGCTTTGTGCCCTTTGCCGTGTATCGGATTATCGTGGGGATTCTGCTGTTGGTGTTTGCGGCGAAGCTGGCCTGAACAGGGTGCAACGCTCAGGGTACAGCGTTCAGAAAACTCCTGATTCGGAACGAGAATGGCGAAATCCTATCAAGACCTTAGTGTTTGGCAACGTGCGATTCAGCTTTGTGTAGCTTTATATAAATTGACAAGTCAATTCCCGAAAGAAGAACTGGCAAGATCCCTCATTTCAGCAATCGCAGCTGCAATGTTCCTGATTATCGGCGTTGGGCAGGGTTCTGGACAGATTACTCGGGCTCTTCTGTCCGTTGACAACCTTAACCTTCCTGCCGACCACTCTATTGCCGGCTTCAGGATTGAAACTTGGGGTGTATCGCTCTTGAGCGTTTGTCACATCCCGCCAAGCTGGAATCTATCCCAGGAGAAGTACGAAGACCCAGCAGGCCTCCTGATAGGTCGCTCAGACGTTCACGGCGAACCCTTGAGAGAGCTCCACCAAATGTTTCTTGTGGACGTGTATAGCTATCAGCCTCTACCGAACGGCGATCCCAAAGGGGAGTACCATCCTGCATCCTTTTCTGGGTGGGTCGAGATTATCGAAGAGGGTTCGGATATGCACGGAAAGCGGAGGCCTTTACGCGCTAGCAACTTCCATCTGAAACCAGCCTCATACTGCCCAATGCCGCCTCCTGCCCAGCCATAAAGCAGGGAGAAACTTGAGTCAGCCAAATAAGTTGATACCATTTTTCTGCACCCTGAACCCTGAACGCTGCCCCCCTGAGTCACACTGTTCCCTGTCTGGGTTCCCCTTCCGAATTTTCCCTCAGAGCCGAAGCCGGCTTCTGGGATAATAGAGGTGCTCTGGGGGTTCGGAACGGTAGAGCCGTCCATTTCGGCAAGGCCGTCGTGTGTCTCTCATGAAACCCCTCAAACTGGTTCTTACGCCAACGCGCAACCGCCGCCTGAATGAGTTGATCGGGCTTATGGTGCTGGTGGTTGCGGGCCTCCTTCTTCTCGCCCTTGCCTCCTATCACCCCGCTGACCCATCGTTCGATACGGTGGTTGGCTCGACAACGGCCCGTCCGGAAAACTGGATTGGCGTAGTCGGCGCATATATCAGCGATCTGATGCTGCAGCTCGAAGGGGGCGCGGCCTTCTGCCTGCCCCTGCTCCTGGCCGCGCTTGGCTGGACATGGATGCGGTCCATGCCTGCCGGATCGCCGTGGGCCAAGGCCATTGGCGCTTTGCTGACTCTGCTCTTCGTTCCTGCGATTTTCGGGCTGTTACCCGGCCACCTGCACTACCTTGGCGGATTGCCCATGGAAGGGCTGACCGGGCGTCTGGTGGTCGACGCGCTGGTGCACTACCTGAACTTCCCCGGAGCCTGCATTTTCACCGTCGCCATGGTGGCGGTAGCGCTCTACCTCTCGACAACTTTCAGCTTCAACACCGCAAAGGAATGGCTCTCTATCCGCCTGGCCTTCGTGATGGCCTGGCGTGACCGCTGGTCAAACTGGCGGCAAGCCCGCGCTCGTGCCCGCGAAGCAAAGAAGTTGGCGCGCGCTGAGGCCATTCGTGAAAAGGAACTGGTCAAGGCACGCAAGGCGGATTCAAAACAGGAGAAGCTCAACTTCCGAAAGAAGCCCGATGCGGCCGAAGATGAGGCCGTTCCCGCTCACCGGCAAGGCGGCTTTGCCGAGACGTTGCCCGAGCCGGCTCCGCCGCAGAAGAGCGTGTGGGAGCAGATGCCGCGTGCAACTGTTCCCGATCCGGAGCCTGAGCCGGAACCGCCGGCCAGCATTGCCGTGAATGAACGCGCCGATGCGGAAGTCCATAAGGTTACGGTGCCTCCCAAGTCGCACAATGGCTACCGTCTGCCTCCGAGCACGCTGCTGCATCGCAGCGAAGACACGCAAGTGGTCCGCGAAGATGAGTTGCGGGCTGAAGCGCAGGTGCTGGTCGAGAAGTGCGCCGAGTTCGATGTAACCGGGCAGATCACACAGATCAACCCCGGTCCGGTTGTGACGACATTCGAATTTCGCCCGGAAGCAGGCGTGAAATACAGCCGCGTGACCGGACTAGCGGAAGACCTATGCCTCGCAATGCGCGCCGAGAGCATCCTGATCGAGCGCATGGCGGGCAAGAGTACGGTCGGAATCCAGGTGCCGAACCACGCGCGCGAAACAATCTGGCTGCGCGATGTGATCGAAGCGGAAAATTTCGGCCAGTCGAAGAGCAAGTTGACGCTGGCCATGGGCAAGGACATCAACGGACGCATCGTCACAGCGGATTTGGCGACGATGCCCCACGTTTTGATCGCAGGCTCTACCGGCAGCGGTAAATCGGTCGCGATCAACGCGATGATCATGTCGGTGCTCTACAAGGCAACGCCGGAGCAGGTGCGCATGATCCTCGTCGATCCCAAGCGCGTTGAGCTGGGCATGTATGAGGGCATTCCGCATCTGTTCACGCCCATCATCACTGAACCCAAGCTTGCCGCCAATGCTTTAAGAAACGCGGTTCGAGAGATGGAACGGCGGTTAAAGTTGCTGGCTTCGCGCAGCGTACGCAACATCGACCAGTACAACAAGCTGTTTGAGAACGGCACACCCAGCCTCTTCGATGATGAAGAAGAGCAGAAGCCGCTCCCGTATATTGTCATCATCATCGACGAATTGGCCGATCTGATGATGCTGGACAAGGCCAACGTCGAGGAATCGGTCACGCGGCTGGCGCAGATGGCGCGCGCTGTCGGCATTCACCTGGTGCTGGCGACGCAACGGCCTTCGGTCGATGTCATTACAGGCCTGATCAAAGCCAACGTACCCACGCGCATGTCGTTCCGGCTGGCAACGAAAGTCGACTCGCGCACCATTCTCGATTCAAACGGCGCTGAATCGCTGCTCGGACGCGGCGACATGCTCTTTCTGCCGCCGGGAACATCGCGGCTGCAACGCGTGCATGCTCCGTTCGTCACGGAAAAAGAAATCGCGGCGGTGACGGAATTCTGGAAGAGGCAGGGCGATGCTGAATACGTTCAGGGCTTCCTTGAATCGCCTAAGGACGACAAAGGCCGCGATCTCGATATGGAAGCTGATGGCGAGAATGCGAACGACGAGCTCTTTGAAGATGCCGTGCGGCTGGTCATGGAATTCGGGAAGGCTTCGACTTCCCTGCTGCAGCGACGTTTGCGCATTGGTTACGGACGAGCCGCGCATCTGATCGACATGATGGAGCGCGACGGGATCGTCGGGCCTGCCGAAGGATCGAAACCACGCGAGATTCTGAAGCCGCCGGACTGGCTGAACGAAATCGAACAGGCGATGCGGTAGTAGATCTGCATCAGGATTTGTTTCCGCGCAGCGCCAGCCAGTCGCGCTGATAGGCAAAGCTCACGGCAAGTAACAGAGCGCCCAGTCCAAGAAAACTGAGGATGCGGTATCCCTGGCTCAACTGCCGCGTGTCTACGAGAAATACCTTTGCGATGCTGAGGGTGAGCAGCGCCAAAGCCTGCCAGCGAAGAAAGGCCGACTTCTTCCAGAACCCTACGCTTAGCAGAGCTGCCCCAAAGACCATGGCCCAGGCGGAGTAGGTGAACTGCTCGTAGATATACAGATCGGCTCTTTGTACGGAGATCTGCGCTGCCCAGTAGGAGTGTATCTCCAGACAGACAGCGATCATGGCCAGCACGCTCACGGCGATTCCCGCCCCGACGGCAATGGGACGCCATTCGCGAGGAGCAAGCGCCGCAGTCCATGCGGCAAAGGCAAAGGTCGCAATTGCAATCAGATAAGTGGCAAAGCGCGCGTTGAAGAGCACGGGCTGTCCATTGCCGAGATGAATTACATTCACGCCGATAAAGGCGAGCGCCAGCACCGCGGTTGACAACAGCCGCAATTCACGCTCCGCCTGCTGCCTTGCCAACCACAACAACAGAGCGCCTTCGAGCAGCCACCCGATGGCGATGTAGCGCCCATTCAGTTCCAGCGGGATGGCCGCGGTAAAGAAGATGACGCTAATCGCCAGATAAACCGCGGGCAGCGCCATAGGGCCACCGCTCAAACTCCGCATGCGTGAAACGCCCAGCATGACCAGATAGAAGGCCGCCAGTGGAAGTGCAATCCATGGACGGGCGTACGTTCTGCCCGGCTCGCTGAGCAGTGCGTAGAACTCCAAAAAGGCGAGGCCCGCGTTCAACAGCGGCAGCATGATGAGAACACCATTGTCCTGGACGGACAGATGTTTCATTTGCGTTGCCAGCCGCAAATTGCGCAGAAGCTGGGGGGCAATGGCAAAGAGCAGGAAGAAGGCAACCAGAAAGAACGCGGCAAGAGCAAACTGCCGATCCGAGTAGTAGCTCACGTACCAGGCAATGGCATAAAAGCTGGTGCCTACAAAGGCAGCGAGCAGCAGCCGCGACCAGGGCCGCAAGGCAATCAACGTGATCGATGCAATATCGAGCAACAGAAGATAGCTGAAGAGCGCCAGCGCATGATTCTGCCCGTTTGAAAGCAGCAGCGGCGTAATAAATCCTCCGATAGCCGCATAAAATGCCAGCACTTCAGAGTTCTGCATCCAGCAAAGAATGGCGTTGGAGGCGGTGACGAGCACCATCGCAAGCAAGGCAACAGCGGTGGGGACGAGGTGAAAAACGGTGTAAGCGGCCCACAGCGAGAGATACAAAATGCCGGTGCCCAACGCCTTCATCGAATATGAAAATGCGCGATAGCTCTGCCGCCGGAATCGCTCCGACCATGCGATGACTCCCACGCCTGCGGCGAGACCAATGAGGACACGGGTCGAAGGACCGATCCACTGATTGTCGATGGCAAACTTCAGGAACCACGCCATGCCGATCAGCAAGGCAATGATTCCAATGCGATTGAATAGCTGTGAACCGATGCGGGTCTCGAGCGTTCTTGCCTGGGCTTTCGCTGCAAAGCGCGGCGCTGCGGCTATTGTTTCCTGCGGAGGGACCGGAATGTTGCGGGGTGGGGGCGCGGCATTTGCTTGCAGCGTCTGCTCCAGACGCCAGACTCGTGCAGTAAGCTCGGCTACCTGTTTCTGCAGGTCCTCAAAATCACTACTCATTCTCGTTCAATGTACAGGGAGAGTAGAGAAAATGGGAGCCGCCTCGCAGCTCCTGTCAAAGCGAATCCCAGCCATGAACAGGGCAGAATCAGTTGGTGGCGGCTGCCAACGGAAAGCGGCATATTTTCAGCAACTGGAGTTAGGCGTGAACTACAACTTGTCTCTCCGGACCGGGTTTTCAACTGTCGAGAGAGAAAATTCATTCCATTGAACTGTAAATGGAGGTGAAGATGTTCAAACCCGACGGCGAACGAGTGTACACTGGCGGGCGATGGAATGGTCAAAACGATTATTCCTGCTTACGTAATGCGACCCCTTCGGTATTCCATCAACGTCACATTGGACGGGTGCTGCGATCATCGAGCAATTCCCGCGGACGAAGAGTTGCATCGTCACGCGGCTGAGAACCTCAACCAGGCCGATGCCCTCCTCTTTGGCCGGGTAACCTACGAGATGATGGAGGCAGCGTTTCGGCCGCCGGCGGGGACGGGAGCGAGGCCTGATTGGATGGATCCCTTCGCCCGGACGATCGACGCGGCAAAGAAGTACGTCGTGTCGAGCACCCTGGACCGGGTCGATTGGAACGCGGAGCTCGTGCGCGGGGATCTGGAAAAGGCCGTGCAGCAGCTCAAACAGGAGCCGGGTAAGGGACTGCTCACGGGAGGCGTGAAGCTCCCGCTGGCGTTGGCGGAGATGGGATTGATCGATGAGTACGAGTTCGTGGTTCATCCCAGGCTGGCGGGCCACGGGCCCACGTTGTTCGCGGGGCTATCGAAGCATGTCGACTTGAAGCTGGTGGGCCGGCTGGAGTTCGGCTCGGGGGCGGTGGCGATGCGGTATGAGCCAAGAAGGTAGCCATCGGGTTTGTTAGCCCGAGTCGGCCGCATCATGGAGCAACTCGGGCCAGGCCTTCGAAGGTCTCGACCAACCTGACGATCGCCATTCAAAACAAGAATCGAAGGTGTTATGCCCCTTGGTAACTACGTCGATTTGTAACAACCCTTGAATTCTTCTCAGTACAGCTTGTTAAACAGCTAGAATATGGAGACACATGGCATCCCCCCACGTTAGCAAGACCATGACCATCCGTGTATTGGTTGCTGACCAGCACCCAGTCATCCGCATTGGAGTTGAAAATCTACTGCACACCCAGGCAGGGATTGAGGTAGTAGGAGAAGCGGGCGACGGCGACCAGGCGGTTACGCGAACGCGCGAACTCTCTCCGGACATTCTTCTGCTCGCTCTGAATTTGCCGGGGCTGGAGACCATGCGCGCGATCGTCAACAACTCGCCAGAAACCCGAACCATCCTGCTGACCAACGCAATTTCAAGACAGGAGATTCTGAAGGCAGTCCAGCTTTGCGCTTCCGGACTCGTATTGAAGGATGCGCTGATGGACAACCTGACATCCGCCATTCGCGCTGTCTTCGCGGGGAAATGCTGGATCGGCGATCACCGCGCCTCCAGTCTTGCGGATGCGCTGCCTGCCGTAGCGAAGGAAGCACCTGCGCCACCAAAAAAGAGCAATGGATTGACGCCGCGCGAATTGGAAGTTGTGAGTTGCGTTGTAAAGGGCTCCAGCAATCGCGATATCGCGACACACTTTCAGCTCAGTGAAGAAACAGTAAAGCGGCACCTCTCGAATATCTTCGAAAAGACCGGCGTTTCTACACGATTGGAGCTGGCTCTGTTCGCAATCGAACATCGATTGGTTGCCTCTGATTCATAATTTTCTCTGCCTGATTTTTTCCGCTTTGCCCGATTGAATTGATTGGGCCACCCTCATTTCTCACAATATGAAACAGCGAGTGTTACTTTTTCTCTTCACGTCTGCGTTGTGCGGTATAGCGTCCGCCCAGGAAGCGAATCCCACGGCCACCCAACGGTGGCCGCAGGATCAGCAACAGAACCAGTATCCGCAACCAGAGATGCGCGATGGCGTTCCGGTCTACAAAGTTCAGGTGGTGGGCCGCGATATTCCGGCGATCAACTACTTTCACCGCAGCGGCAGCACCAAGATTGGATTTCAGGGCACCAGTCTGTTGCCTGCAGCAAAAGGCTCGGCAGTGGTCGAGAGCCCGCTTCTGTGCGCGATTACCCCGGATAATTCCAATCCTCCACAACAGTAAAAGTTTCGATTCCTTCCGATCAATGGCTGCCGATTTTCGGCAGCCTGCTTTTTTTGCGCCGAAAAGGCAAATCTCATGGATGGCCGTGATCATCTAAAGTGGCAATTATGCGAATCGCATTTCTCGGCACAGGGCAGATGGGCTCAGCCATCGCAGCACTTCTCTTGAAGAGCGGACACTCGCTTGTCGTGTGGAATCGGGCGAAATCCCGTCTGCAGCCCCTTGTTCAGCAAGGAGCCACTGCGGCATCGAGCCCCGCAGAGGCGGCAAAGACAAGCGAAGTGATCTTTACCATGCCGATGGACGATGCGGCACTGGAAGAGATCGTCTTCGGCCGCGATGGATTACTGGAAACAATGCCGGAAAATGCTGCGCACGTTTCGCTCAGCACGATCAGCGTGCCGCTATCGCAGAAACTGACAGTGGAACATGCAATACGCAAGCAGAGTTTCGTCGCTGCGCCCGTCTTTGGGCGTCCGAATGTTGCCGCGCAAGGCAAACTGTGGATCGCCGCTGCGGGAAAACAAGATGCGCTGGACAAAGTGAAGCCGTTGCTTGAGTCCTTCAGCCGGGGAATCACCGTCGTTGGCGACAAGCCTTACAAAGCCCACGCGTTGAAGATTGGCGGGAATTTTCTGATCACCGCCATGATCGCGTCCCTCAGCGAAGGCTTTGTCTTCGCTGAATCGCAGAGCATCGATCCTGCTCTCTATATCGAAGCTGTAAACTCGGCGCTCTTTCAGTCGCCGTTCTATACGGCGTATTCCAAGGTCATGCTGGACCCTCCGGAGACGCCGGGCGCTACGATTGCTCTCGGACAGAAAGATACGCGCCTCTTTCGTGAAGCGGCGGCAGCCACAAACACGCGAACGCCACTCGCCGATCATTTTCAGGAACAGATGCAGCGGGCCAGCGACGCAGGCCTGCGCGATCGCGACTGGGCGGCCGGATACTACCAGTTCGTGCGCCCATCTCGCACCGAAGCGCGTAAACCAGCGTCACCGCCGCTCCCTACGAACGCGATGCGTGCTTGCTACGCGCGGGCTATTTTCTTCTTCAAAAGCAACCGTAGAAGCTATGGGATTAAAGCCAGACGTCCTTCGATCTCCGTCAGAGCAGCTTCAAGAGCCGCCCGGCGGTATGGGCTGGACGTGCGCTCATCGAGAATCCGTTCCCGCTGCAATTCCAACTCCTGGCGTTGACGCTTGCGCGCCGCCTCCGCAGCGACATTCGGTTTGCCGCCTGCGTGTTCCGGCTCTGCCTGCTTCTCTGCCACTTGTTCCTCCACGGATTTGCTCTCCCATCCTCTGGCCATACTTCTATGGTATCGCTACACCGGTGTATCTGCGAGCATGAATCGGACATCTAACTGCTAAATCCACGTTAGGCGAGACGGAGGCCATCATGAAACTGTGGCGAATTCCTGCATTTGGCATTGACAGACTGGAACTTAGCGAGGCGCCAGAGCCTAAGCCCCGTGCGGGCGAAGTGTTGGTGAAAGTGCGAGCGGTTTCACTGAACTACCGCGATCTTCTCGTCACTCTCGGCCATTACAATCCGAAGATGTCTCTGCCGCGCATTCCGGTTTCCGACGGCGCAGGAGAAGTCGTCGCCATCGGCGAAGGCGTAACCCAGGTGAAGACTGGACAACGCGTGGCCGGCATCTTTATGCAGAACTGGCTGGACGGCGCACCCAACGCGCAAAAACACAGAGGCGCGCTCGGCGGCGACATCGATGGCATGCTTGCTGAATATGTCGTATTGCACGAGAGCGGTGTGGTGCCTGTTCCTGATCATCTGAACTGGGAAGAAGCAGCAACACTACCCTGCGCAGGCGTGACAGCATGGAATGCAGTCGTGCACGCGGGCCGAATCAAGGCTGGCGATACAGTCCTCATTCAAGGCACTGGCGGTGTTTCTATTTTCGCGCTGCAGTTTGCCAAAGCGCTGGGCGCGCGTGTGCTGGGGACTTCTAGCAGCAATGAAAAACTTGAACGCGCAAGCAAGCTGGGACTCGACGCCGGAGTGAACTACAAGCAAACGCCGGACTGGGCCCGATGGGTGTTGCAACAGACGAATGGCGAGGGCGCCGACCTGGTTGTGGAAGTTGGAGGCGCGGGTACGTTCACACAATCGCTCAAGGCAGTCCGCATTGGCGGCACTGTGGCGCAAATTGGCGTGCTGAGCCAGACAAGCGAATCAGTCAACGTCGTACCTATCCTTCACGGACAGATTCATATTCAGGGAATCTATGTTGGATCGCGCGCTCACTTCCTCGAAATGAATCGCGCCATCACGCAAACTAAGCTGAAATCCATTGTAGATGAGATATTTGCCTTCAATCAGGCGCAGGATGCATTGCGTCGAATGGAATCGGGAACGCATTTCGGTAAGCTGGTAATCCGCGTTGCCTGATTACCCTTTGCCATTACCATCTAGCAATTGCATCATTTCTAAAGCAGGCGCATCTTAAATGGTGCAGGACATCTGGTTGAAACGGGTTTTTGTTCCTTATCACCATGGATGGGAAAGAGGCCTTTGATGAGCATTCTGCGTGCGCTTTTTGATTTTCTGTACGGAATTCTGCTTGGTTGCCGGCATGACCGCCTAACACGTCCTTTCACCATTGAACAGCAGACATATAAGGTTTGCCTTGATTGCGGGAAGCATGTCTTTTATTCTGCTGACACGATGCGTCCACTCAGTGGGCGCGAATTGCGGCGTATGACCGCGGTGCGATCGGGTGAACTGAAGGTTGTCCCTGTTGCCAGCGCGGCCGGTGCGCTCAAGAACGATGGCGATTCCAGGGCGGTTGCGTAAGCCTGGCATCAGATACTCCGTAATTGTTGTCGTGACAAAGTGGGGCGTTGGACTGTCTAATAGAATCTGACTATCCCCCCTTTGCGAATGTTCACATCCTGCAAATCCCGAATCTATACCGCGTGCGCATCGTTGCTAATGTTTGCAGCCGGATGCGGTACGATTCCAGCGACCAGCAGTGGCGGGTTTGCTATCTCTTCTTCTGCGGCGACTGTCGCGACAAGCGGACAACTGCGGTTCAAGGCAATGCAGCCGGACGGCGCGCCAGCGGCAGTGACCTGGTCAGTCCGCAAGACGCAAAACGAAGCAACGCTCGGCGCTGGCTCGATTGATGCGACCGGCCTTTACACGCCGCCCAATGCACTCTCCGCGGACAGCGCCTCGGTCGAAGTGACAGCGCATCTGCAAAGCGACCCTTCTCGAACAGCGAGTGAAACAATCACCGTCACACCGGGATTTCTTCAGCCGCTTCTACCCGAAAATGCTGCGCTCGCGCCGGGCGGAACATTGGAAGTCTCGGCGCAGATTGCCGAGGTTGATGCCGGCACCGTGCATTGGAACCTGAGCGACGGCACGACGGGGACGCTGAGCGAGCCAAGTTGTCTGCGTGGAAAGCAGCAGTACACCACCTGCAAGATGAGCTACACTGCCCCGAGCACTTTCTCGGCGCTGCAATCCGTACGCATAATTGCAACCGTAAATGGTACAAATACGCAGGCGGCGCTGCATGTGCTCTTGAATAACGCCGGAGTCAATTCCAGCGCGCTGACAAACCAGGCGGCGCAGACAGGCTTGATCGCGCTAGGAGCGTCCGGGAGCAATGACGGTGACTACGACGTTTATAAAGACGCTGCCGGTGACAGCTACGTCGCCGACTGCTGCGGCGGCACTCTCGGTGCGCTGGTCGAAGATACAGAGCACAACCAATTCATCCTTAGCAACAATCACGTTCTCGCTGAATCGGACCAGGGCAGGATCGGCGATACGATCGACCAGCCCGGCCTCATCGATGATGCCTGTCGTCCTCTCAGCCAGCAGGGTTCTACCGTGCGGCCCGTCGGCACGCTCCGCTACTTTGTGCCGCTGGCGACAAACGAATCCAACGTGGATGCGGCGCTCGCCGCGGTGACGCCGGGTGCCGTAAGTTCCGATGGAAGCATTCTGCAACTTGGGCAGACAGGCGCCGGCATCAACTCTTCGCTCAACGCTGCTCCCCCGGTTGCGGGTTCGGGAGAGACGCTGAATGCCCAGAATCTGGATGGATTGCGCGTGGTCAAGAGCGGCCGCACCACGGGACTGACATGCTCCACGGTTGAAAGCGTCAATCTCGCTGTAAAAGTTGACTATTACAAGGATTGCGCCGAAACGCAGCCTTACTACACCAAGACGTTCACCGGACAGATCGGCATCGGCGGCGACAGCTTTTCCGACAGCGGTGATTCGGGCTCGCTCGTCCTCGACGCTGCCAATGCCCAGCCCGTCGGCCTTTTCTACGCCGCCGGAACGGATGGGAATGGTAACGGACTGAGCATTGCGAATCCCATCGCCGATGTTTTGACTGAGTTGGGAAATCAGTCCGGATCAAAACTGAGCATCGTCGGCGGCAAAACGGGACACGCAATCAGCTGCCTCAGCTACGACAACAATACCGAGGCAGCTGCCCTGCCTGCGCTTTCGCAAGCCGCGGAAACACAGGCGAAGAACGCAGTCCAGAATGCCGCGGCGGAAATCGTGAATCACGAGAAGGGCGTTCTTGGCGTTGTTGCCGGAGAAAGCGCGGACAGCCCCGGCGAGGCGGCCGTAATCGTCTACGTCGACAAAACCAGGCCGAATACCATTGTTCCCCAAACCATCGCGGGAGTGCGCACCGTGGTCATTCTGACGGACGCGCAGAGCGTGGCGAACGGAACCGCCCCCAGGCTTCCCGCCAGCACTGCCGGAATACAACTATCAGCCGGCGCGCTCAGCAGTGCGGCCATTGTCGAGCGCGAAAACGCCTCGCAGTTCTTCGCCGATCCGGCGATCTTCGGCGTAGGGGTAACACAGAGTCGCGACAATCCGCAGGAAGCCGCCCTGTTGGTTTTAGTCGATCTGAACAAGGCAGCAAAGGCGATGGCGCCTACCGTCGGGGGCCTGCGCGTACGATACATGCAGATGCATCGGTTTCACGTAACCAAGTCGAAATCCGCAGGTGCGCGCCCTCTGCAGTCGATGAAGCCGGTTGCGCTGCGCTAGACGCTTTGCGAGTTAGCTTGCAGGCTCCCGGCGCGTATTTCTTCTCCGCGCACCAATGGGAAGAAGATCATAAACACAGTTCCAGAACGCAAATTTCCGTTGTTCTGGCTGTCAACTGCGGCACGGCTACGAATACGAATCGTGCCGTGATGCTTGCCGACAATCTCGGCGCTCACCCACAAGCCCAGACCAGTGCCGGTCGCCTCTTTCGTGGTGAAGAAGGGCTCGAAAATGCGACTGCGCACCTCCCCGGTCATACCGCTGCCTGTGTCCATCACGGAGATACGCACGCCTTCAACACCTGGATCATCCCAGGAACGCGAGCGGCGTATGCTGAGCGCGAGATGCCCTGGTCCGGGCATCATCGCGTCCAGAGCATTGCCGATCAGATTGGCGAAGAGCTGCCGCAGCTCCCCGGCGAAGCAGAAAAGCTCCACGTCCGGCTCATAGAACCGTTGCACTTCGACCTGCAGCGAATTTACGCGGCCCTGGTGCAATGTCAGCACGGAATCCATTAACTCGCAGACCTTTGCTGTGATGGGCAAAGTAGATTGCCGATAGAAGCGAAGCGTCTGCTGCGCAATCTCGGAGACGCGTGCCACCTCATGCTGCGCCAGTTCGACATAACGGCTCGTATCAAGCGAGAGTGAGTCCTGCAGACGAATCAGGTAGAGGAGGTTCGTGACTGCTTCCAGCGGGTTGTTGATCTCATGCGCGATGGAAGCCGCCAGCCGTCCCGCCGCCGCCAGTTTCTCGGTTTTTCGCAGAGCATCCTCAGAATTCCGGCGCTGCGTCGTGTCGACGATCACCGCGCCGACCCAGCGCACTGCATTCGAACTGGTGTGAACCGGGTAGATGTTCACCAGCCAGCTGCGCACCCGCCCCGGTTGACCATCAAGTTCTGCGGTCAGCTCAAGGTCCTGGACCGCCGTTCCGCTCTCGAAGACCGAGTCAATGGCATGCTGCAGGGGAACGGCAGCCGAGTCCGGGAAAAGCTCGAATACCGTGCGGCCCAGATGACGGCTGATCGAACTCTGGTTCATGCTTGCAAAAAATTGATTCACTCGGACGAAGCGAAACTTGCGGTCAAAAAATGCGAATCCGATGGGAGCATTCGCCAGCATGGAATCAAGGAGAGCGAGAGTATCGTTCAGCCCTGCGCGCTGCTCCTCAATCGAAGCGACCATCATGTTGAAGGCCATGGTGAGGTCCGCGGCCTCATTCGCCGAAGAGACCTGGAGCGGGAACGACGATGTATCTTCCGGATCGCGCACGATCTGCCGCGTAGCCTGCGTCAGCACATTGAGCGGCTTGGTAATCGTGCGGGCCATCAACGTCGCCAGCAGCGTGCAGCCAAGTATGGCCGCAAAGGCTGAGACCAGCGTGATGCGTAACAGTGAGTGCAGTTGGAGCCGGTCCGCTTCTTCGTTGGGATAAATCCAGGCCAGAGCCCGCAACTGTCCGTTGACCTTCACCGGCGCAACAATCTCCCGAAGATTGTCTTTCAGCGTAAAGAGCGTGGGTTTATCCAGGCTGCGGAGGTAGTTACGCTCCACCGACGTAAGATTCAGCGTGCCTTTCATCGCAGGGTCGGTGCCAACCAGGGTCATGCCCTGGAGATCGGTAATTTGGACGCTGCCTATGCTTGAAAATTGCAGCAGAGAATTGACAAGACCCTGCAGGACTTCTGTTTTGTTCTCGGCGAGCAAAGGACCTGCCTGCAAAGCAAGTTGCGACCCCTGGTACTCCAACCGCCGATCAACGCGCTGTTGCAGCTCGTTCTGCTGTTCGTGGACGAGAAAGACTGCAAAAACAGCCAGCACCAGCAGCTCAAACAGCACAAGGCTTGCAATCAACTGACCGCGGATTGTTCGAGGCCGAAGTGACGCCATAGTCCCACAGAAAAACCGCCCGTCCGCGCTTTTGCACCTGGCTCACTCGTCGGACGGATAGCTGCTATTCAGATTACGCTCTCAGGGCAGCCGAGAGCTTCTCCTTAAGGTCGGATGCGATTTGACGACCATGAAAACGGCCGTTCTCAATAAAGATCTCATTGGTTCTCTCGCCGGCAATAATTACGCCCGCGAGATAAATCCCGGGCACATTGCTTTCGAGAGTCTTCGGATCGCAAGCGGGGCAACGATCGTCGCCCAGGAGTTCGACCCCGAGCGCTGTCAGGAAATCGAAATCCGGGTGATACCCGGTCATTGCGAAGACGAAATCATTCTTGATCGTCACCGAACGTTCCGGCGTCTTCAAGCTGACAGAGTCTTCGCGAATCTCTTCAACATTGCTTTCAAAATGCGCGGTAATTTCCTGATTCTTGATGCGATTTTCAATATCGGGAAAAATCCAATACTTCACATGCTTGTGCATTCGAGGGCCGCGGTGCACCAGCGTCACGCGTGCGCCGTGCCGCCAGAGGTCCAGCGCAGCGATCGCGGCAGAATTCTTGCCCCCGATCACGAGGACATCGAGATCGTAGTAAGGATGAGGGTCGTCGTAATAGTGATGTACTTTCGGCAGATCTTCGCCAGGGATGCCGAGATAGTTCGGCAGATCGTAGTAACCGGTCGCCAGAACCAGCTTGCGCGCATGGTGGGCGAGTTTGCGCCCAAAACGATCGGTAACGTGGATGCGAAAATCGCCATCAGCACCTGATATCGAATCGACATGCTGGTACGGGCGAACGTCGAGTCGATAGTGCTCGGCAACCTTGCGGTAATACTCAAGCGCCTCATTGCGGGTTGGCTTCTGGTTTACGCTCGGGAAAGGCATATCGCCAATCTCCAGCAACTCCGGCGTGGTGAAAAACGTCATGTGCGAGGGATAGTGGAAGAGCGAATTGCAGAGGCAGCCCTTGTCCACCAGAACGCTGCGCAGCCCCGCGCGCTGCGCCTCGATCGCACAGGCCATGCCGGTGGGCCCTGCGCCGATCACGAGGACGTCAAAGATTTCGGGAGAGTGCGTGTTGCCGTCCATATTTCTAGATTAGACGATCAAACGGATTGAAGAATTCATTTTCAGCTTATAGACCGTTAAGCTTCCAATACGAATGGCCTGAGACACGATTCATTTATTCTGGAAACAGCAGAGGATTCTCAAGTTTCATGGCGACCATCAAGCAGGAAGACCTGATTCAGAGCGTAGCGGACGCGCTCCAGTACATCAGCTATTACCATCCGGTGGATTTCATCACTAATCTCGCGAAGGCCTACGAGCGCGAAGAATCGCCAGCCGCCAAAGATGCCATGGCGCAGATCCTCATCAACTCGCGCATGTGCGCGGAGGGTCATCGTCCTCTCTGCCAGGACACGGGCATCGTGACTGTTTTCCTGAAGGTCGGCATGGATGTGCGGTGGGATGCCGAGCTCACAGCCGAAGAGATGGTGAACGAAGGCGTGCGCCGCGCCTATTTGAATCCTGACAATGTTCTGCGCGCCTCGATTCTGTCGGATCCGGCAGGAGCCCGCAAAAACACTCGCGACAATACGCCGGCAGTCGTAAATGTGCAGCTGGTCAAAGGTGGAGAAGTTGAAGTCATCGTTGCGGCGAAGGGCGGCGGTTCCGAAGCCAAGTCCAAGTTCGTGATGCTCAACCCGTCCGACTCAATCGTTGAATGGGTGCTGAAAACCGTTCCCACGATGGGTGCCGGATGGTGCCCTCCGGGTATGCTCGGCATTGGCATTGGCGGAACCGCTGAAAAGGCTATGCTGCTGGCGAAAGAGGCACTGATGGAGCCGATCGACATTCAGGATGTGATCGAGCGCGGGCCGCGGAACAGGATTGAAGAGTTGCGGATTGAGCTGTACAGGAAGATCAACGACCTCGGTATCGGAGCACAGGGGCTCGGCGGCTTGACGACTGTGCTCGATGTAAAGATTCGCGACTACCCAACGCACGCAGTGAATCTGCCCATCGCCATGATTCCCAACTGCGCAGCCACGCGGCATGCGCATTTTGTGCTCAATGGCTCCGGGCCCGTGGCGCTCGATCCGCCGTCGCTCGAAGACTGGCCAAAGCTCACCTATGACACCTCGGCGGCTCGCCGCGTGAATCTCGACACGGTGACGCGCGAGGAAGTGGCAACATGGAAGCCGGGTGAAGTGCTCCTTCTCAACGGCAGGCTGCTCACCGGACGAGACGCCGCACACAAGCGCATCACGGACATGCTCAACCGCGACGAGGCGCTGCCCGTCGACTTCACAAATCGATTTATTTACTATGTCGGTCCGGTCAATCCGGTGCGCGACGAAGTCGTCGGCCCCGCAGGCCCCACAACGGCAACGCGCATGGATAAGTTCACTCGGCAGATGCTGGAATCCACCGGCCTGCTCGGCATGGTGGGCAAGGCAGAACGCGGACCAATCGCAATTGAAGCGATCCGCGATAACAGCGCTGTGTATCTGATGGCCGTTGGCGGCGCGGCATATCTGGTTTCGAAGGCGATTAAGGCGTCCCGCGTCGTTGCCTTCGAAGACCTGGGTATGGAAGCAATCTACGAGTTTGAGGTCGCAGAGATGCCCGTAACGGTTGCCGTAGACTCAAAAGGCACTTCGGTTCACCAGACCGGACCACAAGAATGGCAGGCACGGATTCAATCGCGCCTCGGTGGCGTTCCCATTCTTGCCTAGGTCCAAAGTAAAAAGGCCGCGCACATGAGCGCGGCCTGTCTGCATTTAGCCAGCTACTGTCTACCCCATCGCCATACAACACCAGCCGTAAAGCCCAGGTTGTTCTGCGTCGAGCTGCCATATCGGGTCATCAGGTAGCCCGGCGTCAGGCGCAGGGCCAGCGTGGGGCTCAGGTTGTAGTCCACCGATGCGCCCGCGCTTAGGTTAAATGAGTTGCCGTCGCTGTAAAGTCCAATCAGCTCCGGAGGCAGGCCGCCGGTGCCAGTGCCGAAGTTGCCGTGGCCGACGCCGGCCAGCACCTGCGCCGTCCAGCCCCAGTGCACACCCTCAAAGAAGCGCACGGTTGGTCCGCCCATGAATGTGTATTGGCTGATGCTCGGCTTATAAACGCCATATTGATTCGGTCCGGTGTATGTCGTCCCGTAGTATCCGCGTCCATCGACAGTGATACCAATCTTGCCGAAGGCGTAATCCGTAACGCCGGCATGCCAGCCCGCCTCATTAATGTGCTGCAGATAATTGCCTGGTCGGAAACGCAGGTAGTTGCCGCCGAAATAGCCCTCATATTTGTGCGTGTACGTATCCTGAATCGTCTGCTGATCACGCAGCTTGCGGCGCGCTTTTACCCTCTCCTGCGCCTGGCGCAGCACCTGGGCGCGTTCCTGAGGCGAAGACTGCGGCTTTCCCGCCTGCGTCTGCTCAGTCGATTGCGGTTGAGATGCGGTTTGCTGAGCTCGCGTCTGAAGCACTGCGAAAGAAAAAATTGTGATTGCCAGAACCGGGGAAAAACGGTTGGAACGAAACATGAACCTGAATGCCTCCACTGCCGGGCGAAACAAAAATTGAGACTGTCAAAGTTCCTGCAAAAGACTGGAACGGGTCTCTAAGGCCAAAGCTCTTTTTATTCTATTGCACCAGTGCCTAATTGACTCCATCAGGAGCATTTTCGGAAGCCGGTTTTCCCGGCATCGCGAAATGATGCCCCCTCGCGACGAAAGCACTTGCCCTACTCCCTGCCTGCCTGCTTTCCTAGCTATGCTGGCTGCATCCAACGTGGCAGCCTTGAGCAAGCATTTATTTCACTGTTGAGGACAGAACCTGCATGAAATTCTTACTAGGGCTGATTCTGGGGCTGCTCATCGTGCCGGTGGCCGGGCTGCTGTATTTCCGATGGGGATACTTACCGGTCGCTGTGGCGGATCAGGCTTTTCCAATGGAGCGTCAGATCGTCCACGGCCCGCTCGGTGCTCGTATTCACAGCGAAATGCCGGCGAAAGCGCCCATTTCGCCAAGCGAGACCAACCTCCTCATCGGTGCGCATATCTATCGTGAGAATTGCGCCGCATGCCACGGGCTTTATGGACGCCCTTCAACCTTTGCCGAGCACATGTATCCCGAAGCGCCGTCGCTCTGGCAGCCACATGGAGCCGGCGTTGTCGGCGTCAGCGACGATCCCCCGGGAGAAACCTTCTGGAAAGTCAAGAACGGCATCCGATTGACGGGTATGCCGTCGTTTGAGCACGTGCTGAACGATACGCAAATATGGCAGGTATCGATTCTGCTGGCCAGTGCCGACAAGCCACTCCCTGCCAACGTGCTCGATCTGCTGAAACAGCCCTTGAATTTCAATCCGCCAGGACAGACGCTTCCGTCTGTCACAGAAACAAAATAATGGGGCGTGGTGCAGTCACGCCCGGTTCTCGGTTCTAGTAGGTCGACTTGATTGTGTAGGTGACTCCAGCCGTGAATTGAAACGAATTACGCTTTGTTGGCGGATAGGTAAACGGCACATTGTTCAGATAGGTATCCAGAGTACCCAGCGTGAAGCCGAAGTTCTTGTACGCCGGGAAGGTGAGTGCGTCCGTCTCCGCCACCGAATAGGCGCGCGTGTTGTTCCACGCGGGGATATATAGCACTTGTTGCGTGAAGAGCATGCTCTTGGGCAAGTGCAGCGTGTAGTACCCGCCGAAGGTCGAACCGATCAGGTTTTCATTATTGTTCGTCGCCGTGTTGAAAAAGCTCTGACGCTCGTATTGCACCGTAGCCTTCACATCCAGTTCCTGCTTCTCTGTCTTGATGACGGTGTAACCGATTCCGCCGCCATAGATTTGCTGCAGATCGAGGCTCTGGCTGTAGTTGTGATCAAACGACACCTGGCCCAGGAAGTAGAAGCGCGACGAAACATACTCGTCGCGTTCGGCATCAGCATGGAAGATCGAGCTCTTCGTATAAGTGGAGGGAATAAAGTTGCCATTCGCATCCGTGTACGAAGGATCCGTGATCTTTCCATATGACTGCGAATAGTCGATCGTCGTGCGGTTCCGTGGATCGAGCCAGCTCACGGTTGGCACAACCCGCGCAAAGGCAATCGCTCCGTTAAAGGAGTATTGATTCTGCGTAGCCTGCACGAGTGTCAGCCCAGCTGTAGCCGCTCCATTCCATCCCTGGAAAAATCCCGGGTGGCCGTGCAGCTGCTTGTTCATGGTCGTCTCATCGATGACAAAATGCGCATTCTTGATGGGAATGGGGGCGATCGTAGCATTGGTCGCCGACTGTACGGTGATCTGCTGGTCGGCCACCGACATGGTGCCGACCGGGACGCCGGCTGGAACCTGGTGATGTGTGAACTGCACGCTCTTTTCAATCACCGCCACTTTCTGGCCGGTGTGCAGCTCCTTGATCTTGCTCCAATCGACAGTGATGTCGCCCACGATGTCGCTGTGAAAGGTCACACTATCGCCGATGGCGTTCACAAATTTTCCGGAGAGCTGATCGCCGTTCGTGAAAATGATTACGTCCGGTTGCGGCTTGTCGTCTGCAGCAAACAACCTGCCGGTCGAGATGAAGATCAACATCGCAACCAGCGAAAGTGCTGCCAGGCGCACTGCGCGGTGAGTGAGATTCGGCATACGGAACCTTTGCTCCTGAAGAAATTTCACATCTGCGAAACGTAATCCGGGACCGGGGGCCTGACTTACAATCTCTGAAATCTCTGATGCAACCTACAGGACGAGGCAGTATGAACAACAGGTCTCAAGGGCATCATACCGCGATGTGCCGTTTGTCTGCCGCCATGCAAGAAATTGACCTCCACCAGGACGGGCTCTGGAAGGTTGGGCCAAGACCCTCTAGAATCGAAGTATGTCGATCACTCGCCAGCAAGCACTCGATTATTTCCACTCCGACGACCTCATCGGTCTCGGCATGGAAGCCGACGCCATGCGCAGGAAACTGCACCCGGAAGGCGTAGTGACCTACATCATCGACCGCAACATCAACTACACCAACTTCTGTACCGAATACTGCACCTTCTGCGCCTTCTATCGCCCGCTCAAAGGCAAGATGGCCTCCGAGGGCTACATCCTCGACTTCGAGACGATTTACAAAAAGATCGCCGAAACAGTCGAGATGGGCGGGACCGGCGTGCTGATGCAGGGCGGCCTGCATCCCGATCTCAAGATCGAGTGGTTCGAGCGCCTGCTCAAAGGCATCAAGCAGCGTTTCCCACAGGTGTGGATGCACTGCTTCTCTGCTTCCGAGATTCTCGCCATTGCCGAATACAGCAACCTGAGCGTGCGCGACACCATCCTGCGCCTGCGCGATGCTGGCCTCGATTCCATCCCCGGCGGCGGCGCTGAAATCCTCGACGATGAAGTACGGCACCGCATCGCGCGCCTCAAGTGCTCGACCGACGACTGGGTCCTGGTACACCGCACCGCCCACCAGCTCGGCATGCGCACCACCGCAACCATGATGTTCGGCGTCGGCGAAACCTTCGAGCAGCGCGTCAATCACTTCGAGCAGGTACGCCGTCTGCAGGAAGAAACCGGCGGCTTCACCGCATTTATTCCCTGGAGCTTCCAGCCGCATAACACGGCGCTCGGAGGTCGCGGATGGGACGAGGCTACCTCCGTCGAATACCTCAAAGTCCTAGCCATCTCGCGCCTCTACCTCTCGAACATTGAGAACGTGCAATCCAGCTGGGTCACGCAGGGATTGAAAGTCCTGCAACTCGGCCTGCGCTTCGGCGGCAACGACGTCGGCTCAGTCATGCTCGAAGAAAATGTAGTAAAAGCTGCCGGAACGTCCAATTGCACTACAGAAGAAGAGCTTCGCCGCATCATCCGCGATGCAGGATTCAAGCCAGTGCAGCGCGACACCCTCTACACCACCATGTTTCTGAACTAGGAATGTTGTCATCCTGCCCCCTGACTCTGAGTGCATCGAAGAGGAAGGGGACGTATCTGCTTCAACTCGGAGCACCGTGAATGCCTCCATCAATTGAACCGCAAATCAAATACAATTAGCGTTTTAGGTGCGTGGAGGCAAGGCCCTGCTGTCGACATCCTTTACGAAATCCATCTTCGCCTCTGCGCCCACATTGCTGGCGCAAGCGAACCAGCACAGCCTTTCGCACTATCTCCGCTCCCATTATCGCGACCGCACCTTTGAGCACCTTTATCGCTGGAACTGGTTCGACACAGCGCTGCTGATTCCCTACTTCCTGGTGATGATCATCCTGGCGTTCTACGGAATGCACCGCTACCAGCTCGTCTATCTCTACTTCAAGCACCGCAAGAACGCCGCCAAAGAACCACCGCAGCATTTCGAGCAACTGCCACGCGTCACGGTGCAGCTGCCCATCTTCAACGAGCAGTTCGTTATCGACCGCCTCATCGAATCCTGCTGCAACCTTGAATACCCACGCGAGCTTCTCGAAATCCAGGTGCTCGACGACTCGACCGACGAGACCAAAGAAGTAGCCCGCAACATCGTCGAGCAGTATCAGGCCGCGGGCCATCCCATCGTCTACATTCACCGGACAGACCGCTACGGATTTAAGGCCGGAGCACTCGACCACGGCTTGAAAACAGCAATCGGCGAGTTCGTCGCCATCTTCGACGCTGACTTCGTCCCGCCGCGCGAATGGCTGATGCAGGTCATCCACCACTTTGCCGAGCCCGACGTGGGCATGGTGCAGACGCGCTGGACCCACCTCAACCGCGATTACAGCTTCCTCACACAAGTTGAGGCGATCCTGCTCGACGGCCATTTCGTGCTCGAACACGGCGGCCGCTCGCGCGCCAACGTTTTCTTCAACTTCAACGGCACCGCCGGCATGTGGCGCACGTGCACCATCGGCGAAGCCGGCGGCTGGCAGCACGACACATTAACCGAGGATACCGACCTCAGCTACCGCGCACAACTGAAGGGCTGGCGCTTCAAATACCTGCAGGATGTCGAATGCCCGGCAGAAGTGCCCATCGAGATGACGGCCTTCAAAACACAGCAGGCGCGGTGGGCCAAAGGCCTGATCCAGACATCAAAAAAAATCCTGCCGAAGGTCTTCGAGAGCGACGTACCCTTTCACACCAAGCTAGAAGCCTGGTATCACCTGACGGCTAATATCAGCTATCCGCTCATGGTCGTGCTTTCGACGTTGTTGATGCCCGCCATGGTCATCCGTTTCTATCAGGGATGGTTCCAGATGCTGCTGATCGACCTCCCGCTCTTCATGGCATCGACCTTCTCGATCTCGTCGTTCTATCTGGTCTCGCAAAAAGAGTTGTATCCGCGCAAGTGGCTCCGCACCTTCCTCTACCTGCCATTCCTGATGTCACTCGGCATCGGCCTGACCATCACGAACACCAGAGCCGTCCTCGAAGCGCTGCTCGGCATCAAGAGCTCCTTCAAACGCACGCCAAAGTATCGCGTGGAGAAGCGCGGCGAAAAATCCAAGGCATCAAAGTACCGCAAGCGCCTCGGCATCGTCCCGTGGATCGAGCTTCTCATCGGCTGCTACTTCGCGCTCACGATCTGGTACGCCATCAGCAACGAGAACTACTTCACGGTGCCCTTTCTGCTTCTGTTCGTCGTGGGCTACTGGTACACGGGATTGCTCTCACTCTTGCAGGGCCGCTTCGAACGCTGGCGCACCGGCGCGAATCTCGAAGAATCATCGCCGAAGCCATTCCCCGTGGGCGTATAAACGCTGCCACTAACTTCGCATCGACGACCCTGAAAGACTCTTTCTGCAAAACTTCGCGATAGTACACTCGTTGCTATGAGATCCTACTGTCGCGCACTGCCTGTCATTGCGCTTTTGTTCGCCTGTGCCTCTCTGCACGCCCTCGACCGCCAATCAACCGCCGATTACCATGCCCGCCGCGTTGCTCTTGCAAACAAGCTCAACGGGGGCATCGCTATTTTGTTCGCAGCGCCGGAGCCGCTCCTTGACTTCATGCCCTATCGCCAGGACGAAGACTTCTACTACCTCACCGGATGGAACGAGCCCGGCGCAGCGTTGCTCATTGAAGCTCCGCAGCCGGAACAGGGCACACACCCGGCCCGCGCATACCGCGAAGTCATGTTCCTGCCCACGCGCAACCTGCGCATGGAGCTTTACACCGGGGTCAAGCTGGATGCGGCCACGCCCAACGCGCCGCAAGTCGCCGGCGTTGATGAAGTAAAGTCGATGAGCGATCTCGCGACGACGCTCAATCAGCTCGCAGCCGGGAACCGCTTCATCATGCGTAGTATCTGGTCTGAACCTGACACCGAGCAGGCGAAAGCGCTTATGCAGTGGACGGCGACAACGCTCGGCATAGACAGCGCGCCTCCATTCGCTGATGTACGCACTCCAGTCCATCAACTTCGCGAGACCAAGGACACAGGTGAACTCGCTCTGCTGCACAAGGCATCCGACGCCTCTGTACAGGCGCAATTCGCCATGATGAAGTCCGTGCATCCTGGCCAAAAAGAGCGCACCGTCGCTGGCATCATCCTTGAAAAGCTGATGGAGAACGGCTGCGAGCGCCCGTCCTACGCGCCGATTGTTGGCTCCGGCGAGAAGTCAACCGAGCTGCATTACTCCGAAAACAGCCAGACTATGCAGGCGGGCGATGTAGTCGTCGTTGACGCTGCAGGTGAATACTCCATGTACGCGTCAGACATCACGCGCACGGTTCCCGTCAGCGGACACTTCACCGCGCGCCAGCGTGAAATTTACGACATCGTGCTCGGAGCGCAGAGAGCTGCCATGGAAGGCTTCGTCGCCGGCAAGTCGCGCCTCAACGACCCGCAGCACAAATATCCCGATTCGCTCGACACCATCGCCTTCAATTACATGAACGCTCACGGCAAAGATCTGCACGGTGAGCCTCTGGGCAAATACTTCATCCATGGCATCGGGCACTCGGTCGGCATCAATGTGCACGATCCCTATGACTACACGCAGCCCATCAGGAAGGGCATGGTCTTCACCATCGAGCCGGGTATCTATATACCGGAAGAAAAAATCGGCGTGCGTATCGAAGATGTTTTCTACGCCGATCCGGATGGCAAGCTGGTTGATCTGACCGAAGCTATCCCGAAAGATGCGGACGCCGTCGAGAAGGCCATGCGCAAGTAACCATGCAGATTGCGCATTCGTTCCTGGCGATTCTCGCAGGCTTCATTACCATCGTTGGATTGATGGGAATCGCCACGGCACTCTTCAAGCGTGTCGCTCCCAACCTGACGCGTGACGACGCGCCACCTGACCCTTTCGTCATGGCAGCGAATGTCGGTATCGGCCTCGTCTGCTCAGCCTTGGGAGGCTACGTGACGGCCCGCTATGCGCAAGGCAATCCCCTGGTTCACGCGCTCATGCTTGCTCTTGGTGTTCTACTTATCAGTGCGTTGTCTGCACTGCAGATGAAAGGCAAACAACCGATTTACTATCTGCTGGTTCTCACAATCATTCCGCCGCTGGCTGTCCTGTGCGGAGGACTTCTGCGCCTGCATCAGATAGGCCTTCACTGGTAGACGCGTTCATCCGCCAATTGATGACGCCAAGGGATGTTGACGAGCCCATCGCTGCTTACGACGACACTACAACCACAGCCGACCTTTGAAACTTGCGGTGCGATAATGAACCAAGAGCTGTGAAAGAGACGCACGTTGATTGCACGAAACTGTTCGCGCCCGGAAGGCTCATTTGAAAGCAGAGGATTGACCTGCGTGCCTGTTTCTTCGCTCCCGCAAACCTATTGGAACATCGCGGCTGAAACCTACGAACAGGACTTTACCGAGACGCTACTCGGCAAACTGTGGCGTGATGCCGTATGGCAAGAGATCGATACCGGCTTCTCGTCCGGACAGCGCGTGCTGGAACTCAACTGTGGTACGGGTATCGACGCTCTTCATCTGGCCAGCAGAGGCGTCTCTGTCGTGGCCTGCGATATTTCCTCGCGCATGGTTGAAATGGCGCGACACCGGGCAGCAAATAGCGGATTCGCATCTCGCGTTGATTTCCGTGTTCTGCCCACCGAGCAACTCGCCCAGTTGCAGACCGAAGGCTTGTTCGATGGCGCTTTCTCAAATTTCTCCGGCTTGAACTGCGTTAAAGATTTGTCGCTCGTCAAACGAGAACTGGCGAGTCGCCTCAGGCCCGGTGCCCGCGCTTATCTCTGTATGCTTGGCCGCTTCTCACCATGGGAAATCCTGTGGTTCCTCGCGCATGGAGACGCGAAGAAAGCGTTCCGTAAGCTTCATCGCGGCAGCATTCCATCAGCAAAGGGTGAAATAGAAGTGCAGTTATATTCACGAAAGCAGATCGTCGAACTCTTTGCGCCGGACTTCCAGCTTCGCTCATGGAAGGGTATTGGAATCGCTGTGCCTCCTTCCTACATGGATGGTTGGGCCAGTCGCCTCCCTGCAGCAATGAAGGGCCTGAGCTGGGTCGATCGCATGATCAGCCGCGCTCCCATTCTTCGCAACTCGGGCGGCTGCATTCTGTTCGAATTTGAACGGGCGAGTCAGTAGGAGGACTGCGATGCAAATTCTTCGTCCAGCTCGCAGGTTCGTAAAGCAGCAGATCTACGGACCGTGGGATATTGGGGAAAGATTCACGATGGGACTCCAGGACCCGCAATCGGACGTAACTGTCTGGCTCGATGGGCTAGGCGAGCGGCGCAACGTAACTCAGAACCATCTGATGGCCTGTGCCGCTCCTCTTACCATCTGCATTGGATTCGATCGAGACGAGAGCGAGCTGGCAAAACGCAGCAAGCAACCCGTGTTGCGATTTTGTGAAAACACCAGTCAGCAGCTCCTGGGCGAAATTTATCTTCGATACGTTTCCAGCCTTAGCGTAGGCGCGCAGGAATTGTGTCTTTTCGAGCTTGCATATCACCGAAATTACTGCCTGCCACGACGCTATATCTGGGCGCGTGATCTGAAAAATGCACTTCGGAAGCGCTCACCCGGCGACAAGGACGTGCCTATCACCGCCCGCGAAAACCGCGCCATGGCCGTCTTCTACACCTGCCCGCGGCCCGTCGTGCTTGTCAGTGTTGTGGACGGAGAAACCGGCAATCTGTTTCCCATGAATATCATGGGGCCGATAGGAAACGGCTACTTCGCCTTCGGGCTTAACAGCAGCCGCAGTGTCGCCCCGCTCGTCGAGCGCGCAAAAAGGGTCGTATTAAGCAACATTCCTATTGAGTTAGCTGACACGGCCTTCAAGGTGAGGGGAAATCACAGAAAGCTATCGATCGACTGGAGCGAGCTTCCCTTCGCCACAACCACGCCGCAGTCTATCGGCGTTCCTATTCCTGAGTTTGCTTCGCGCATTCGTGAGATGCGGGTTGAAGCAATGCAAAAGTTAGGAAGCCATATTCTGTTTGTGGCCCGTACGACCCGCGACGAAACACTCGCCAATGGCCAGCAGTTTTTCCTCGCGCATGGCACATATCACGCCTGGCGGCAACGCCGGGGCCTCGATCCTATCCTGTCGGCGTGAGTCTTTTCTAACTCCGAAAGTGCAGAAACAGCAAAGAGGCGGACTTCACTTCCGCCCTCTTCGCGCAACCGCACCACGCCACGCTCACCAGCGGATACCGAAGGTGACTGGGATCGTAGTGAAGGTGCCTGTACCCTGCTGCGTTGCCGAAGCCGAAGGCGAATCCACCCACAGATAGCGTGCTTCCGCAAACAGCTTGGCCTTGCTGTCGGGCCCAAATGCCTTCCAGGTGAGTCCCCCGCCAATATTCATGCCACCCTGGTTGCTGGAGAAATGGCCGATCACCTGGTTTTCAGTACCTATAAAACAGAAGCCGAAATAGTCGCAATACAGCACTGGCACGGGTGTGGTAAAGGTCACCACCTTGCGGTAAAACCCGCCCCCACCAGTGAAATAGCCGCCAAAGCTACCCTTGGTGGGCAGGTTGACGATCGGATCGATCGTGAATGACCACACCCGCGTATAGCCGCCCGGCGCGCCTACTGCGGCAAGCGTAGCGCCCGGAATCTTATCGTCGATAAACTGGTACTCAATCAGCGCTCCGAGCCACTTGTTAAAGTTCCAGCCAGCACCAAGATTGATATTCCAACCATACGTTGAATACGCAGTCGCATTGCTCACGGGCGCGTTGAACCCGCCGCCTCCTTCAAAGGCAACCTTGCTCCACTTGCTCTCGTATGAGGGATACCTGGAGCCGGTTTGCCCGTACTGCGGGGAGGGCGATGGCCCCGGATCGGCTGCGAGCGAAGCGCCGTCGATATCTTCGTCATTCAGAAACGATTTGTTGTCATCCGATGAGCTGACAGCCCCGTGCGTGTCATCCTGGGCCTTAGCAATGATGGGAAGCGACGCCAGAGCAAAGGCAGTTACGGCAATGGCGAAAGAACGCAATAATCTGCGTGAAGGACTGCAACAAACGACCATAATCCCTCAACAAAGCGAAGTTTGGGGTTTCGTGGGGTTTACCCCTTTGTTACCTGTAACCCCATTCAGATGCGTTTGACGCGGCAAGATGATGCATTTGGCAGAAAATGCGCCTGCTCCTTACGAAAGCAGGCGCTCTGTTTTGATTCTCTTTAGTGAATATCGAACTGCTCCGGATGCAACGCCGGATCGCTCTTGACGATGATCGTCTTGCCGATCATCTCTTCTATTTCATTCAGCCACCGCGCATTGTTTGCCTTCAGCGTCTTCACCACTTCAGGATGCACACGCAACAACACATCGTTGCGCTCCAGATGCTTTTGCATCTTTCGCATCTCGACGTAGATTTCGTTGCACACCGTCATCGGACTCTTCACCATGCCCGTACCCTGGCAGATTTCGCAAGGCACGCTCAGCGTCCGCTCCAGAGATTGCTTCACCCGCTTGCGCGTAATCGCCACTAAACCGAAATCGTTAAACTGCAGCACCTTCGACGGCGCACGGTCGGCTTTGAGCGCTTCCTCCAGAGCCTGCAAAACTCTGTGCCGGTTCTTCCGCTCGTCCATATCGATGAAGTCGATGACGATGATACCGCCGAGATCGCGGAGGCGAATCTGTCGGACAATCTCCGGAATTGCGTCGAGGTTGGTCTTGACAATCGTGTCTTCCAGCCGCGCTGTCTTGCCAACATACTTTCCGGTATTGATATCGATGGCGACCAGAGCTTCTGTCTGGTTGATAACGATGGATCCGCCCGACTTGAGCCAGACCTTCGACCGCAGCGCTTTGGTGATCTCGTCCTGAATACCGAACTGCTCAAAGAGCGGCGTCTCTTTGGTATAGAGCTTCACGCGCCGCACCAGCGAAGGCTGGAAGCGGTTCAGGAAGCGCACCACGCGCTCGTATTCCGTTTCGCTATCGACCCAGATCGTCGAGAAATTGTCGCTCACCTGATCGCGCAGCACGCGCTCCACCAGGTTGAGGTCGTGATAGATCAGCGCGGGAGCCTTGCCATCATCCGAGCGCTGCTTGATGTCGTTCCACAAGCTGATCAGGAAGCGAAGGTCTGCGCGAAGCTCGTCCTCTGTCGCAGTAGCCGCTGCCGTGCGAACAATAAAGCCGCCGGAAGCTGCTCCCTTCTCGCTGATCAGAATCCGCTTCAGCCGCTGGCGCTCATCATCGGAAGAGATTTTGCGCGACACGCCAACGTGGTTAACCGTGGGCATAAAGACCAGAAAGCGTCCGGGAAGCGCAATGTGGCTGGTAATACGCGCGCCCTTCTTGGCAATCGGCTCCTTGGCAATCTGGACGAGAATTTCCTGCCCCGGCTTCAACAGTTCGGTAATGACCGGCAGATCGGTGACCTGTGCCGTAGCGCGTCGCGGCCCTCCACCGCCCTGACGACGGCGGCCATAGCGGCCACGTCCCCCGCGGCGGCGTTCACGCTGGTCCGGACGGCGGCTTTCGGTCTGGCCTGCCTGATCCGTATCTGCGTGCGCATCGGCGGAGACTTCTTCCTCGCCAACTTCCTCGTCCAGTTCCTCCTCGTCTTCGCCGATCTCCTCGCCAAATTCCCGAACTTCCTCGTCCGCGTGCTGCTCCGCCAGCGCGCCTTCGGGCCCGAAGTTCAAACGCTGATTGATGTGCAGGTCGCGCACCATCGCACCGAGATCGGCTCCGTTCATCTGCTGATCGAGCGTCTGCTCTTCCAAGTCCTCGAGGTCATGCTCGTCGGAATGGGCGTGTATCGGCTCGAAGTCATACTCCTCTTCGTCAATGACCTCTTCTTCCAGAAGTCCGGCGCCCGGCGCAAACCGGCGGTCATTCTCAGCTTCTGTCTCGATTTCAAGAGCACGCGGCGCAGCATGCTCTTCCTCCGTTTGGATTGTTTCTTCCTCTTCGTGATACTCAACCGTGAAAGCGGGCTCAGCTACCACTTCTTCTGCAACCAATCCAGTTACAAATGTCGATCCTTCCTGCTTTTCCGGTGAAGCCTCCGGCTCATGCGCCATCTCTTCAACAGCCGCAGTGTGCTCCACTTCTTCAGCATCCACGACACCAAGCGAGACACGAT
>Ga0206862_1048_pt1 | contig 34295 bp, 16 predicted proteins | sample Alteio_BWOrgCont_43_FD_152625 | JGI IMG/M metagenome (GOLD analysis project Ga0206862, IMG submission 152625) | Enriched cells from forest soil in Barre Woods Harvard Forest LTER site, Petersham, Massachusetts, United States -... | ecosystem: Environmental > Terrestrial > Soil > Temperate forest >... | reverse complement strand
GGCTTTGTGGCCAAATTCACAACCAACGGCACTTCGATTGCCTATTCAACCTACTTTGCCGGCAGTGCCATTGATGGTGTTGAAAGTGTCCAGGTGGACAGCATGGGTAACCTATATGCCGCCGGCCTCACATCTTCTACGGATATTCCCATCACCAATGCGATGCAGTCAACCTATGGAGGAGGCTCATACAATGCCTTTGCCTTTAAACTTGGCCCGACCGGAACCAACCTTATCTATTCCACATTCATCGGTGGAAACGTTGAAGATTTAGGATATGGCATCGGGGTGGACACCAACCAAAACGCCTATGTGGTCGGCCAGACGTTCTCGGCAAACTTTCCGCTAACCAACGCGCTGCAAACCCAATTGAACGGCAATGGGAGCACAAGCGCATCAGACGCTTTTCTGACCAAACTGTCCTCATCCGGCCAGTTGCTTTATTCCAGTTTTTTAGGCGGATCAAACACCGACTTGGCTTATGGCGTTGCCGTTCAACCTGACGGCGAGGCAGTAATCGTGGGGCAAACTGGCTCGATTAATTTTGCGCCCTATTACAACTACGGCAGTATAAATTCTGGCAATCTGGATGGTTTCGTCGCCAAGTTGAGCGCGAATGGCCAGACCTTGGAGAACTTCGCTTATTTGGGCGGCACCAACACGGATTGCGCCACGGGAGTTGCGATTGACAGCCAGGACAATGCCTATGTCGTGGGTTATACTGCGTCGCCCAATTTTCCAATCACACTGACCAATGTGGTTGACCCGACGTTCACCGGCTCAACGGATGCCTTCATCGTCAAACTGTATTTCGAGCCGAACCAGTTGGGTACGGAGATTGACACGACCTGGCAACCCAGCAATTCAATCGCCGCCCTTGGCCCGCCCGCCGCGCTGGCGACTTCCAACAACTGGCCGGGCATTAGCCAGCTTGCCAGCGTCAGCAGCAACGGTGTTACCAGTCTGGTCACCACCCGATTGCAGCGTGGAGCCAGTTATGACCCGACCTTCACGTCATTCATCATTCCCTTGAACCAACAGACCGGATTCAGGCTGGATGATTTCGGAAACAACTCGGAAAATTTCAGTGGCACGTTTCCATGGTTCACGCGATTGCAATGCGATACGCGCACGCACATCAGCCTGGTATCATCCACGAATGTTTCAGGCATCTCGACCAACTACTATGGTTACATCACGAATTTTGATAATCCGATTGCCGCCTTTGGCGCGACGGCGGGCCAGTCCACGTTGTACGCCGGCCAGCCGTATCAATTTGGCATCTATTGCGGGGCGCAATATGAGAGCAGCAATACTGATGGAACGGTGTTCCAGTCGCCCTTGCGGATTTTGGTCTATAACCTGACCAATTTTGTGGCCGGGCAGACCAATCTGGTTGCGGCCTTTGCCACCAATTATATCACCATCCCGCGCCGGACAATCGCGACGGATTCAACCAACTGGTATCAGTTCTCGACCAATGGCTTCTCCGTGACGATCAATACGAACGGTTTGCAAACCACCGTTCAGCTTGTCATGGAAAACGGCGGCGCATGGGGAGTGGTTCCGAAATTTACCAATGCCCAAAGTGGAGCCTATATTATCACCGCCCAATGCACGACCAACCTGGGCTATGGCTATGTGTTGGAAGGGGTCGGCGTCGTGCCGGTGAACACTAACCTGTATCCAATGGTGACCAATTCGACCGGCGTGGCATGGGATCGGTTGTTCAGCATGGATTTTCAGACGCGCCCGCCGTGGCGTTCGATTTTCATTGATGAGCCGCAGTTCAATGGCACACCCATGCCCTCGTTCTATCAGGGCGCTTCCCCATGGGAGCTGACCAATCTGGACGCCGTGATTACGAACTCCATTCCACTTGTCGGCAGCATTTACACCAATGTGGATGACAGTCCCGAACTGCGGAACAGTCCCATTCTGAATCAACTCGTCGCCAACTTGAACGATGACCCCGTTGCGCTGGCCAATTACGTCATCAACAACATTCAACTCTCCGATGCGCTGGCCTACAATCCCAACACCGGGCAGGCATCAGCCCCGGAGGTCAACGCGGGCGGCGTCAATCGCAGCGCCCAAGCGGTATATCTCGAAGGCGAAGGCTCGCCGGTGGAACAATGCGCGCTTCTGGTTTATTTGCTCCGTCAGGCCGGTTATCCGGCGGCCTATGTATTTCCGACCAACAACAATGTGCAGATGCTGGACACGCGGTTGAGTACCCTATTAAGAATGCAGCTTCATGGCGCGGTGAACCAATATGGCCAGCTTTACACGACCAACACGCTCATCACGGTCAATTATCCGTGGGTGGTCACGACCATCAGCAACCAGACCGTTCACATCTTCCCCTGGCTCAAAGATACGCAGATCAGCGAGGGATTGGATCTGTATGACTACATGCCGACAAATTACAACAGTGGGTTCAAGTGGTTGCAGCGGTATTTGTATGGCGACACCAACATCCTGAATTTGAGCGCGGAGAGCGACGCGCCCAGCGTCCTGTTCCCGCTGTTTGTGAACGAGCAATTGCTGGCCAACGCGCCGGGGATTTCTTTGGACGACATTGGTATCAACGAATATAACCGGCAAGATTATTATTCAAGCTGGCAGCAGTTCCCGACACCCACGCTGGTCAACAATCCCACGCAGGTGGTTTGCGTGGATACGCTGACTTCACCGGGTATCACCAACATTTCGCCGGGGCTGACCAACTTCTTTGACACGGTGACGCTGACCGTTTACAGCCAGAACAATCCGACCAATCAAATGGTGGTCGGTCCGCTGCGGATGTCTGACCTGCATAACCGCGAATTGTTCGCCTCCACCAATAGCGCGGGCAACTTGATGCTCTGGCTGGCCCCTTATATCGTGGGCAACACTAATCAGGGAACGTTCACTGACACGACCCTGACCAATATCGAAGTGGCCACGCTGACTTTGGGGACCAACGACACGAGTTTTGAAATTTACATGACCCATTATCGGCATCAGGCGATCAATTTTTCGCCCACGAACCAGTATTTGGGTGTGTCGGAAGCGTTGCAGTTCAGCACGCCGCCGCGGCCTTTCAATTTAACGGACATCGCTGCTATCTGTTTCAACGTCGGACAGGTCACACCGGCGATGATGAATGTCAACGCGCAGGAGTATCAGCAGATGACCTATCAATGGTCACTCAATACCAACACCATTCCCGCCGTCCAAAATTATCAGGGACTGGCAGCCTACATGATGGGCGAGGATTATTATTCCCATGTCAGCTCGTTTCTCCCTGAATGCGAACAACTGCATAAAGTTCAGGTGGTGTCATGGTTTGCCGAAGGAATCTGCCGCCTGACGCCGGTGGATTTGGGCGCGCAAGCGTTCATGCGGCCCAGCATGGATATGTTCTACAGTGAAATGGCCCACGCGGGCAATGGCACCAGCCAACCCAATTCCGGGAATGATACGCTCGCTGGTACGGATGATTTTTCCTCCATCATGGATGGTGAGATTGCGGCACAGGAGCACGGCACCATCAATGGATATTACCAGTCGCAAAATGCCGTGTCGGCAGTTGTGCTTTTGCGCTTGGCACAACAGGAGATCACCAACGGCGGGAATGGCATCATTGAACTCAATAACAACAATTATCTGGCAATGGGCGCGACCAATCCGCCCGGCGCAGGCCCGACCAAGCTGATGAACTATGACGCCACCGTATGGGCGGCGGTCAGCAATGCGTTCAGCGGTTGGGATGCTCCCTATGTCCGCGCCTACATCACCCCCGGCCCCATCGCGGTCACGGCGGCCAGCTATCGTGGAATGGGTTTGGTGGTGGTTGGCAAGAGCGAATCGGCCAGCGTCATCAGCGTCAACATGAACGGTGTCCTTGGCCAGCCAAGCCTTTATTTCGGAAGCACACCGGCTGCGCTCTCGACCAGTTTTTCGGCCAGCGAACCGGCGGATGACTTTTCAGCGGACGACAGTTTCAGTGCTGGTACCGGGTATAACGGCGACCTATATGATGGCAGCAGCATTTATGGCGCGTCCGATTTCAATTATTACTGGACGACGCCGGATTGGTATCCCGGTGCTCTCGATCTCTGGCCTTATGAAATGCCGGTGGACCAATTTCAAACCACGGCCACCTTCACGCCGCCTTCACAGGTCAGTTCGGCGCAGCAGGTTGACGGCCTCTTTTACCTGCCCCAATCCACCCCTACCACCACAGCGTTGACGCATGAGTTGAGCAGCGGCAACACCGGCACACCCGCGTGGAAGAACGCCCTCAATTATGTCGCCGAACCTGTCAACGTGATGAGCGGCGAATTTTACGAAGATACGGTGGATCTAACTGTGGCCGGGCCAATGCCTCTCCAATTGCGCCGCAATTATTCCAGCCAGAATCAGGATGATCTTAATGGTTTTGGTTACGGCTGGTGCATCAATATCGTTCCTTACATCACTGTCGCCACCAACACGGCGCAAACGTCCGGCACCAACATCGTCCTTTCGGCGGTCGAATTGAACGGCTCCGTGATCGCCTATCGGCAGCAGGCTACCAATGCCAATGTCTTTTTGCCCACTACCAGCGACAACCCGCAACTGGACAATGACGGCAATGGCCACATCGGTTCCATCTACAATCCTTTCAACGCCAAAATCGTTTGTTCAACCATTGGAACGAATCAGGTTTACACGCTCACCCAGGCTGACGGACAGACCCGCACGTATGTCGTCAATTCGTTCCCCGTCGTCACGCCGACCAATTCCATTTCCCGCCAGCGGCCGTATCTGACTATCTGGCAGGACACACAGGGCAATTCATGGACATTCACTTACGACACCAATTCAAGCGACCCGGCCTATGGCAGCGTCACCCGGATCAGTTGCAGCAATGGAAATTACCTCGGACTGGATTACAACGCCGCCGGATATGTCATTGACGCCTACAGCAGCGATGGTGAGCGGGTTTCATATCAATACGACGATTTCGGCGACCTCGTGCTGGCCGTACGCGCCGATTCTTCGGAAGAAACCTACGAATACCAGCACATTCAATTTACCAACAGCGGTACGGCATATTTGGATTCGACGCATTTAATGGTGGACGATTTCAAACCCGATGGTCGTGTCCTGCAAAACGCCTATGACAGCCAGCGGCGCGTCGTGACGCAGGCCGCCACGGTCGGCCAGGATTTAAATCTGTACACCAACGCCACCTTCACTTATGCAAACAATTTCATTTTAACGAATGCCTTCACCAACCACATCAGCGGTGACACGCTCATCGTGGATGTCAACGGCAACACCATCCGCTACGATTACACCAACAGTCTGGTCACCACCAACACCGATCAGCTAGGCCAGCAAATCATCCAAAGCTGGTACGCCGATAATGCCACCAGTCCCGGCTATCCTCGCAGCCTGTATCAGACCCGCGACAAACGCGGCCTGTGGACACAGTTCCAATATGATGCGTACGGGAATCTCACCAACAGTTTTTCATGGGGCGATCTGACCGGCAGCGGCGTAACCTCATACGCCACCAACACCGCCAGTTACAATTCCAACAATTTGCCGGTGCAATTGACTGACCCCATCGGCAATTCCGTGCAGACGGTGTATAGTTCGCAGTATCCATACCTGCCGCAATACGTCATTTATGAGCCGGGCGGCACGCCAACCATCACCAACCAATATATATTCGGCAATGTCACCAACGTGGTGCAGAACGGCAATCTCACCCTTACAAACTTTGCGTTTGGGTTGCTCTTGCAGCAAGTCCGTGCCGCGAACTCACCCGATGCCGCCACCAACCAGTGGAGTTTCGACGGACGCGGCTACCTCACGCAGTCTGTACAGTTCACCGGCACCGGCGATCCGGCCATCACCAATTATTACTTCTGCAATAATCAGGGCGAGATTGTTCAGCGGACGGACGCTGCCGGACAGGTCAATGAATATGCTTTTGATGACATGCGCCGTCCCATCGGGCATGTAGTGTTCGGCACCGGCCAGACCGTGCCCATGTTTTCAGAATTTGCCTACTACACTGATAATGGCGAGTTGAACTGGTATCAGGGACCGCATTTTAACCCGGAGGATTATCAGTATTTCGATTATGACGGTGCAGGCAGGCAAACCACACAAATCAAATGGCGGGCCGAGGCCAATGCCCAGGGCACCGGCGTCGAAGCTCCTGCCGGTTACAACCTCTATGCCCAAACCTTTTCTCAATATGACAAGTACAACAACCTGATTTTGGCCGTTGATCCGCGCGGGGCTATGACCACCAATCTGTGGGACAAAATCGGCCAGTTGGTTCAGGCGCAGCATATTGACACCAACGGCGTCACCGTGCTGGCCACCGAAGGTTATGCCCATGAGCCGGGCGGCCTTGTCAGCGCCTACACCAATGCCCTGGGCGGCGTCACATCCACCGCCTACACCACTAATGGTTTGCCGAAGTTCCAAAACAATGCTGACGGCTCGACCAACGGTTGGCTGTATTACCTCGATGGTCGCATTCAGAAACAGATCCAGTCCAACGGCGCGTATTGGCAGACGACCTATGATGATGTCAATCGCATCATCACCCGCACGTTCTACTCGCCGGGTAGTGTTCCCGAAGCGACCAATTCCATGCAGCTTGACCGGCGCGGCAACGTCATTCAGTACACCGATGAAGGCGGCAATGTTTTCACCACCGCCTTTGATGGATTGGATCGCGCCAAAATTGTTGCCGGACCGGCCATCGTCACCGTCATCACCGAACAGGTCGGAAATCCACCCGGCACTAACACAATCAACATCACCAACGTTGTCCAGCAGGCCGTCACGAATTTCTATGACAACGCTGGCATCCTTCTCACCAATGTGAATGCCCTCGGTGAAACCACGGTTACAACCTTTGACCCTCTTGGACGCCCCACCCAAACAGAAATTTTCAGTTCGTCCGGCTCGCTGATTCGGCAACGCAGCATCGCCTATTCAGCGGACTACCACAGCGTGACCACGGTTGACGGTTCAGGCGCGACTGCCATCACCAACACGGTGTATCTCAACAATGACGGCCAGAATGTTTTGTCCATCGCCTATCCCGCCGCCAACACGAATGAATTCACCCTGAATCAATTCGATCTCTCCGGCAACCTCATCGGCCAGCAGCATGATTCGTCCATCAGCGGTACGCTCACCACCTGGACGACTGCCAGTTTCACGTTTGACGGCCTCAATCGCCTGACCAGCAAGACCGACCGGGACGGCGCGTTCACCAGCTATCACTATGACCCCATGAACGACCTTACCAATTGCGCTTTGCCCGGCAACTTGCAGTGGTTCGCCACCAATAACAATGCTGGTTTGCGGCTCAAAGATTGGAATGCGGGCGGCACTTCCGGCTCGCGCACCAACACCTATATCTATTTTGCCAGCGGCTCGCCCTTCGCTGGTTTGCTCCAAACCAACATTGACGGGCGTAATACGACTTGCACCTATGCCTACGATGATTGGTTGCGGATGACCAACGAAGTTTGCATCGGCGCATTGCCCGAGCAAAATGTGACCACGTTCTGGCAGTATGAACCTCGCGGCTATGTCACCAATATCAGCGAGCAGTTCACCAACAGCAACACCGGCCCGGCGACCAGCATATACCGCTCGTTCGATCCTTACGGCAACCTTGTTTCTGAATCCGTGACCGCTGGTTCGTTCTCCTACAGCAGCAGCCAGGGATTTGATTCGGCTGGACGGCGGCTCTCGCTGGCTGTTGGCAGCGCCAATTACGGCTTTGGCTGGCAGGCTGATGGTAATCTCATTTTCGCCGGTGATCCGACCGGCAACGGCATGTACAGTTTTGATACCAGCGGTTTGCTCACCAGCCGCACCGTCGGCAATCGCTACACCGCCATCGGCTCGCGGGACGGCGAGGGACGGCCTCTGTCCATTACCACCATTGTTGGCAGCACGACCGAACTGTCTGAATCGCTCGCCTATTACGGCGACGGTTTGCTCGAATATGACACGCTTAATCGCGCTGACTTCACGGATTCGAGAAGTTATGCCTATGGTAATTTGAGCCGCAGGCTAGGTTACGAGCAGGTGAATCTCAATACCTCAACCACCTGGACAAATTCCTTTGCTTACGATAACGGCGTTACCGGCGGTCCCGGTGTGCTCACTCTCATGGGCAGGGCCAGCCAGACTTCCGGCCTCTGGAATGGGGTGGCCGATGCCCTCTCTCGCGTCAGTGCCGAAACCAACAATACTTTCGGCTACACGGCCTACGGCCATGTCAATGGACAGTCCACGGTTGAAGGCTGGCTCGATGGTAATGCCATTCCGATCATCGGCATGGGAACCAATGCCATGCAATGGCTCGCCAACATGGAACTATCGCCCGGCACTCACCAGTTGAAAGTGGCCGCGCTTCATCCCAGCGGATTTTATACGGCTTGGGCGACTAACTCGTTCACCAACAATATTGCCTATCAGACGACCATTGATTCGTTCGACGGCATGGGAAATATCACGAACAGAGTATTCCGTAACGCAAGTGGCGCGACCAACCGCACCCAAACCCTATCATGGGATGCCCGCGGACGGTTGCATCAGGTCATCCAGCGGGATGCCAATAACTCCGGCTATAATTGGACGGCGGTTTATGACGGCCTTGGACGGCGGCTCTCGGTCACGACCACGCTGGTGACCAATGGCGTCGTTTATCCTTCGTCATCGCAAACCCTCGATTCCTATTTTGATCCGCAGGTTCAATTTTTGGAACTCGGTGTTCAGAATGGCTACCAGATGGTCTGGAAACTGTACGGTCCCGACTTGAACGGTCAATACGGAGGATTGCAGGGCGTCGGTGGTTTGGATGCCGTGTCGCCATACCTGAATTTGTTCAACACACTTATCAGCGATTCGCGCGGAGATATTCTGGCGGAACAAACCAATGGCGTCCTGTCATGGAACCCGTCGCGGCCAACCGGGTACGGCGCAGTGCCCGGCTACCGGCCAGCGCCATTCGACAATGGCGCGGATATGGCGCAATCGTCCGCTTGGCACGGGCATGAAGTGGATATGACCGGCCTCTACAACTTGGGCGCGAGGACTTACGATCCTGTTTCCGGCAGGTGGCTGTCCTTTGATCCGCTTGGTTCCACGGATGCCGACCCGGATGGATTCACGTTCACAGGTGGTGACGCTATCAATTATTTTGATCCCCTCGGACTTGATCCGAGCGCATTTCAGGCTTTCTTCCCGGCGACAGCAGCCGCAATGGGAGCCAGGCCATTTACCGGCAGCGTGGGCGGAGACGTGCAATGGGTGCATGGTGTGGTTTACCCAACGATGCAACTGCCGTTTGCTCCCTTGATGGAACCGCATGTGCAAGGTGGATTGAAAGTTATTGGCGGCGCGGGAGAATCAACGGTAGGCGGACTTGGTTTGGCAACAACTTCCGAATCTGGCATTGGTGCTTACGTGTCCGGCCTAGCTGTTGCTCACGGCGCAGACACGATGCAATCTGGTTTCAGGCAGTTACTGAGCGGCAGACCCACGCCCTCATTCACCCAAGAAGGGCTGACTTATATTACTGGCAGTCCCACTATCGGTGCGCTTGGCGATACGGCTTTGGGCACGGGATTGACGTTCGGTTCAGGAATGTTACGCGTACCGGCACTCGCTCCAACAACAACTTGGACGCGAAACGTTGCGGCCGGAACTGGCGAAACTGACCTGTATGGCAATATGACACTTTCGTCGCTTGGAACGGATCTCGACCGTGCCCAAGTTGCTATACATGAAGGTGTGCATAGTGCCTTAAGTCCCTCTGAAGGCGGTCTCATCAATACAATACGGGCTAATGCTCGCATGTCTCTTTACAATAATTCACAGTTCTTCAAATATTCCGAAGAAGCTCTGGCGGAAACTACGGCACAATTGAGTACCCGCCAAATGAGCGGCTTGTCCTTTAATGAGGCTATGATGACTGGCTTGCGTTTTCCATTGGTCAATAAATATTATGGAATTAATATGACCCGTATTGGATTGGAAGCCGCAGGCGGAACTGCTGTAGTCGGAGGCAGTGCATATTTGCTTTATTCCGAGAGTTCCGGTGGAGCGACAACCACAACCATGTGTAAAAATCCGCAATAAATATGTTTTTCTTTGACCGCAAAAATTTAAGCAGAGACGAACTGATAGCTATCGCACGGAATGTCAGCGAACAGCACGGTTGGCCGTGGGCAGAGCCAATCAGCATCCAAAATCGTTTGTTCACTTGGACAGTTGTTACTAACTACAACAAGATCGGACGCAATATAAGAGTGAAAATCAGCAAACGCACAGGTAGTCCGATAGAATGGTCATTCATTCCACGTTGATGTTATTCTTCAAGTAAGAATTGAAACAATGAAAATCATATTTTGTGCATCTGCGCTTATTTGGTGGCTGTTCTGTGAATATTTGCGCGGGAAAACTTCCACGCCGCGACATGTCGCTAAATTGCTTGGCATCATCGGCGCTTTGGGAGGGTGGGGTCTGTTATTGATAGCTTTTCTTGTAAAAGAATAACATCGTGATGCAAAAACAAATGCTTACAATCGAACAGAAAAAATGCGTTGGTTTTCTTACTGATTGTTTGATGTCCTTTCACGCCAGGATGAAGCGCCTTTTCATTTTAGCCGCTGCATTGCTATGCCCACTATTAGCGGGCGCACAACTGGCCGTCACAATTTCATCGCCAAAAATCGTCGGCCAAAAGGCCGTCGTAAAGCTGACGATGAAAAACAATCTTTCGGAACAAATTGAATTCGCGCGTGCCGCAGTTTTCCTTTCAGACGCACAAGGTCTGATGATTGGAACAGCAACTAAATGGGTCATCGGCGGCACGAAGAACCGCCCACCGCTTGAATCAAAAGCGGAAGCAACCTTCAATTTTGTCGTTACTAGTCCGCAACCGTTCGCGAGCACCAATATAACTGCCACAGTCACCTTCGATCAGATGTCGCTCGCCGGGGGCCAAATGGCCGACATAAAAAAAGACATTCAAATTCAAAACGTAAATCAGTGACCTGTTATTAGATACTCATGCCTTTGGAATGTGATTTGCGAATATGCGGCTTCGGCAACCAGACCGGCCTTTGCATTTCGGGTGTTTCTTTTTGCTCATTTTCCGCAACCGCCAGCGGCGACGGTTTGTGGATTTGAGTTTTACCGGCGATTTCGGGAATTTCCTTCGTGACCAAATCCAACGCCGAAGGCCGGTGCGAGGATTTGCGGACAGCCTCAAGCAACTGGTATTTATCATCCGTATAAATCGTCAGAGCTTCCTTGAACCGGCTGGCAGACACATAAAATTGCTCGCGGTCAGCGGCGCGGAACGATTCGGAACTTTCGGCCACAAACACGCAGTCCACGCTCTTGCTCTGCGAACTGTAAGACGTCAGGCAGTAGCCGTGCGTCAGGTTGCCATAATCTTTTGAAACCACCCACCCGTTTGCCAGCTTGATGTCACCGTCCTTGGTGAACCCCTTCACCTGTTTCAAATCGCCGTTATTGAGCCGTCGTTTGTCCTTTGTGAATCCGTTCTGCGTGATCCGAAGCCAGTCACCGGCAGCCAGGGCGATTTGGCGGGATTCATAAACTTGGAACCGCGCCGCCATGTCCAGCGGAAGCGAAGCCGTGTTCCCATTTTGCCGCTCAACCAAAACACCGCTGGCATCGTGTGATTTTACCGTGACCCGTTCCCCGCGCCGGAACCCGGCGATATTTTGATGGAACTGGACGATCTGCCCGGCCTGATAATTGCGGGCATCGGCGCGTTGCGCCTGTGTCCATTGCAGGTTTTTGAGTTGGATAAACTCGCGCTCATCCCCGGCGAGTTTTTTGGCGGCTTTCAGCTTCGCCCGAATTTCCCGCGTTACCCGCTCGCCTTCGGCGTGAGTGGGTGAAATAACCAAGGCTGACTTGCCCACTTTCACAGCCGCAGCGTAATCGCTCGCCAATGCTTCATGCCGTTTATCGGCATCCATTTCCCGCAGCATTCCAAGTTTGTCCAATCGCTTGAAGGCACTCTCTAAATTGCCGCCGCGCAAATCGGCCACCACGGCCTTATGAGCGTCGGCCTTCTGCCGCCGGATTTGTGTTAGTTCAGCCGCTTGCAGATTGGCGTGTTGTTCCAGAAGCCGGAGCGCATCGCCGCGCTCGACGGCGCGATGTTGCGCCGTGTCGCCGGAAAGAATGATGCGACAATTTTCTTTCTCAGCCAGATCCGCCACCCGCGCCAGTGTGCGAACGCTCAAAAGCCCGGCCTCATCAATCCAAATCACCTGCCCGCGAACCTGGGCTTGAAGTTTTTCATTTTGCAACAATGCCTCGACCGTTTCGGCGTTAGCAAATCCGGCATCCGACCGCAGTACGCCGCGTGACGCTTCCGCCGACGGCGCAAACGTAAAAACCTTCCGCCCCGTGGATTCAATCGCGGTAACAGCTTCCTTCATCATGCTAGTTTTACCCGTACCAGCCCCGCCGCGAATGGCCGTGATGCGATCCATGCTTTGCAGGACGTGCCGGACGGCATTGCGCTGCTCATCGGAAAGCTTTTGGTTTTGGAACTGGTATTTGCCCGACCCGAACGGTTTGAATTTTCCCTTTCCATCTTGAACAAAATCAATCAGCCGCTTTTCTTCCGCCAGCACGTCCTTGGTGGTAAGCCATTGCCGACCATCCATGGTTTCCTTAATCAGCTCATCGCGCAAAAGTTGGCGTTTGGTTTGTTCCACGTCCACGTCGCCCACACCGAAACGCAGCGCGTGCCGGAGCAGTTCCTTGTCGGTGACGATGGAGGCGCGTTCGTAACAATGCTGCATGGCAAAATCCATCGCTTTCATTTCCGAGACTTTTTGGGTTTCAGGAGTCTCGTGGCGGAGGTTCTGGATTTTCGTCCGTTCCTCTGCCGAAACACGCTCGTTCCACATTCTTTTTAATTCCGGCTTGGTGAACTGCTTTTGCTTTCGTTCGCGGGTCAGAGCCGCCAGTCCGTCTTTTCCCTTCGCTGTTGTAATGCCCAATTCCTTCGCCTTTTGCTCGACCTGCTCCGTGCGCTTGGAAAACTCATCCAGCACCCGTTGCGGCACACCGGCAATTTCCCAGCCTTTGGCCGTTCGTTCAATGCGATAACCCAATTCCGCCAGTTGTTTGGAAAACCTCGCATGGAAAACCGCTTCAAAATAGGGGGCATCCGCTTTCAAATCCCGGAACTGCCCGGCCTTCCATTTCTTTTCCTCGTTATCCCAAGTGGTGTTGAAGGCGTAACAATGGGCGTGCAAATGCGGATCAGGCAGACCGTTGACGGGTCTCGCGGTGAAATGGACGAACTCTGCCCAAACCATGTTGCCCGTCGTCCGGTTCTCATCCGCCCCATTTTTCCGCACCCGTGTTTTCATGTCCGATTCAATCTCCCGCATCGTCTGGTTCACGGACATTTTGAACGCAGCCAAAATCCGTTCATCCTGGGTGAACTCATAAGTGACCGAAACGGATTTTGGACAATGGAAATTGAAATCGTAGCCAACCGTGCGATTGCTTTTATTCCGTTGCGTCAACCGTTCATTGGTCCCCGGCTTCTGATTGTCACACAGGGATTCAAAAGCAGCCGTTGTTACCGCCCCTGACAGCCCCAAGCGTTCAGCCGCCATCCCGTTCCAATCGCCGCTGACTTCCTGACCTTCGCTGTAATAATCTTCACGCTTCAAGGATTCAGCGAAGTATTCTTTGGCATTCCGGCTGGCTATCACTCTTAACATTGAGGCTACTGTAATCGGAAGTTGCCCCTCGTCATCCCCTTGAAGAAGCTATTCGTACTTACTCCGAACGTATCCGCCCACTACTCGGTAAGCTAAATCGCTTCAATGGTTTTATCTTCATGGCAACGATACACACAGCGATGAAGACCATGTTAAAGACCAATAATTCCGTCAGACATCTTCCCTTAGCACAGCTAAAGGAGCGCGGCGAGTGCCGCGCGTTCGCGCGAAATTCGCGCGAACGTCCGACGGAATTATTGGTGCAAAAATAAATATGAATTTACAGCCACAAGCCGAAGCCGAGCAGGAGCGCAGGACGCGCAGCAAATTGGAGGCGCATCGTGAAGCCATTTTTGCGCTGCGCCGCAAGCATTGGACTCATCGCCAGATTGCCAAGTGGCTCAATGAGCGCGGCGTCACCATCACCTTGAGTTCCGTGCATCGTTTCTGCCAGCGGGCGATTGCCCGCCGACCGCGCAATAGTCCGCTTGAAACTGAGCCGGAAAAGCCGATTTTCACTCCAACACCGCAAACAACAACAAACAAAACAACGAACCAATATCGGTTCAACCTTGATATATGAAAACGAACAAATACCGCCTGATTCTGCCCATGCAGGCTAAAGGTAACATGGGCAAAAGCATCGAAGCCGCCGCCCGCGCGTGCTGGCTTAACCAACGGGGCATCCCGTGGCAGGGATTTGATCTGGACGGCGACAACCGCACCCTGTCCCGATTGTTTCCCGGTCAAGTCAAACTCACACCGCTAAACGGCCAGGCCGAAGACCTGGACGAACTCATCTCCATTCTGCGGAAAACCACGGCCAAGGCCGTGACGCTGGTTGATCCCCGCGCCCATCTGGACGGGCAGTTAATGAAGGCGTTATCGGCGACGCACTTCTTTGACATCGCCGGCACGCAGAACATCGGCATCACGCTCATGGTGTTTCCATTCGATGATTTGGACGTGATGACCAACCTCGATGCGGTTTGCCAGTTCTGCGGCAAACAGGTGGATTATGTGATTGTTCGCAATCCGGCCCGCGCACCCAAGACCCGGATGTTCGACGGCAGTCCGCTGGAAAAGGAATTGCTCGATTGCGGCGCAGTGACCATCACCGTGCCGGTGCTGTCAGAGTTTGTGAAACTCCGGCTGGCAAAATTGGAGGCCGAGCAGCAGCGCGGCATTCCGTTCAATGAAGCCATCGGCAATGATTCGCTCGGCTTGGACATCATGGCGCGGGGCGTGTTGCAGGACTGGCTTGCCACCCTATTCAATCAGTACGACCAGATCGCCGGAAAACTTTTGCCAGCCGTTGAAGCGGCAGAGATAAAACCCAAAATCGTGCCGTCCCTCGGTGAACCGTTTGTCGCCAAGCGCGGTGCGAAAGTAAATCTTACCAATTGAAAGGAGACGTTATGGCCACATCAAATTTATTTGAGGAAATGCTCGCCACCTATCCCGTTGAAAAGCGGGAGCTGGCGCGGGAGGTGTATCACCGCTTCGCCGACGGCGACAGCACGCAGTTTTTCACCCAGCTTTTGCTCGTGCTGGACGTGTATGCCCGGTATGTCGAGCACATCCCCAAGGCCGCCGTTCAGGCCAATCAGGATTCGCTTGCCATCTTAGAGGACATGCGCGAGGAAATCGCCGTGATTGCCAAAACGATTGAATCCCGTGATCTCAACATAACCAACCATGCCGCCAAGATGGACGAACTTTGCAAAATCACCCGGGCCAAGTGCAAGGAGACGATTGCCAGCGTTGAGTTGATGGTGAAAAATCTTGGCTCGCAAGTGGACACCCAGGCCATCGTGCGGGGGATTCAAACGGCTTTGGACAAGGGCATCAAAGCCGAAATCATTTCGCCGTTCATCCAACATTCAAAGGAATTGGGCGAGCGAGTGGTTCCGACTTTGAAGAAAATTGAAGAGGCATCCAGGGAGGCGCACACGCTCTGGATGAAACATATCTGGAAAACCGCATGGGCAGGTTCCTTTATGGTGACCTCCATGCTCTTTTGTCTGGCGACCCTGGGCATCTACCACTTTTTCGACAACTATGCCGAACGCAAGGCCGCCGAGAAAATCGCCAGTGTCGAACGGTTGATGGATTACAATCAGGAAGCGTTTAAAGAACTAGCCATTACCCATACGCCCATCCGGGTCATGCGGACAACCAGTGATGGTGTGGTCAATCCGCAAAGTTTTGCACTGGCGGTGGAAGGGGCGGACTCAGTGGACATGCGCAACGACGATGGACGTCAAAACGGACTGGTTTTCTTCACCAGCAATCTTTCAGAGCAGCAACTGCAATTGTTGGAACAGGAAACCGCAAACGCTGATAATGGCTCAAAATAAAGTGTGGGAACGCCAAAGACTTGCAAGCTTTAGCTCGCGCCGCGCTCCGGCTCACCCCGACACCCTTTCGCCGGGACGCTTCCTTCGCAAAAATCGCAAGACTTTGGCCTGGACGGGCGGGCGACGCGAAACGGGCTTTCTTACAGGTGTTCAGAAGTCCGCTTCCCCTCGCTTGTTCCGCCCTTTCGCAAGATGTCGCCAGCTTACGATTTGCATGGATGCTTGCAAGAGGCCCAAAAAATCTCGCAATCGCCCGCCATTGATGCAGCTCGCTGTCATCGTGTGATGAATAGCTATCCCGAACGATTCGCACAGGAGGCGCTTGGACACAATAGCAAGGCGGTTCATCGTGCTTATGCTCGCAAGGCTAAAGTGGAACTACCACCTCTGAGTGAATATGAGCAGCAACGCACCAATTTTGCCTTGTTGCCAAAATAATTTGAAACAACGGGGCTGGTTGTTACAAAATAACTGGAACAGACTGGAAATGTGTGAGGAAGAAAATCACGAAAAAAAGCCAACTTGGTTGTTGGAAAGAGACCAAATGGGAAATATCAATTTAAAGTTGCATTGAAGTCAACCGTGGCGTAGAAATGACTTTTGTAGGAAGTGAATGGTGCCTCAACTGGCAGTCTGAACCCTAAATTTTTACGAAAACGCGCATTAAAGATCTGTTCTTCTTACCCGCACTGATAGCGGTTTTTTGTTTGATATGGGGAAGTCAGGGAGTGGCGCAAACTTTTACGACCCTGCATAATTTCACGGCACGTAATAATGATACCAACAGCGATGGAATTAATCCAGAGGCCGGATTGATTTTGTCTGGCAGCACACTTTATGGAACGGCGAATAGTGGAGGTAGCGGAGACGCAGGCACGGTGTTCGTTATCAATACCAATGGCTCTGGTTTTACGAACCTGTATAGTTTCACTCTCTCCAACGCCGGAGAAAGTATTGGACCGTCCGCCGGATTAGTTTTATCGGGTAATACCTTGTATGGAACTACACAGGAAGGCGGCACTTTAACAGAGTTAGAAAGCGGTGCAGGTAATGGCACGGTATTTAAGGTCAACACTGATGGAACGGGCTACACAAATTTTTATAATTTCACAGGCGGCAACGACGGAGCATATCCATATGCCGGGTTGATTTTGTCTGGCAACACATTGTATGGGACGACGATTGCAGGCGGCAGTTCGGGTCTGGGCACTGTGTTCGCCGTCAGCACCAATGGCACGAATTTTACGAACCCTCATGAGTTCATTGGCTCTCCCAGCGACGGAGAAGTTCCTGTGGGCAGTTTAATTTTATCGGGCAACACCCTGTATGGCACAACACCTTATGGCGGCACCAATGGCTATGGCACGGTTTTCGCCGAGTACATGAATGGCGCAAACTCGAACTTCACGATCCTGCATAATTTCACGTCACTTTCAAATTCCACCAACAGCGACGGGGCGGTTCCGTCTTCAGGATTGTTTTTGTCTGGCAGCACACTTTATGGAACTACAGAGGAAGGCGGCACTGCCGGCAATGGTACAGTTTTTGCCCTCAACACGAACGGCATGGGTTTTACGAACCTATATAGTTTCACGGCACTCTCTGCTCCTTATAGTGATGGTGGAACCAATAGTGACGGAGCACTTCCATATGCCGGATTGATATTGTCTGGCAGCACACTTTATGGAACTGCGGAATATGGCGGCACTGCCGGCAATGGCACAATTTTTGCCCTCAACACGAACGGCACGGGTTTTGCAATTCTGCATACGTTTACTGCGCTCAGCAATAAGACGAACAGTGATGGAACTACGCCTGTAGGCGGAGTAATTTTATCTGCGAATACACTGTATGGGACGGCAGAGAATGGCGGCACTAACGGCATGGGAACGGTTTTCAGCATTTACTTGGGGCTGGCGGTGACCACGACTTCATTGCCCAACGGAACAAATGGTGTGGCCTACAGTCAGCAATTATCCGCCGTCAATGGACAACCACCTTATAACTGGTCAATATTTTCTGGCTCTTTGCCATCTGGTCTGACTCTAGTGAACAACGGTTTGATTTCTGGGACACCGACGAACAATGGGACGTTCAATTTCACCGTCAAGGTGAATGACGCCACCAGTAGCACGGCCACGCAGCCTTTGACATTGATGGTGGGCCTTCTCCCTAGTATTGTTGCGATTCAACCGACGAATAATTCTGTTATGGTTGCTGCTGGAAACAATATAAATTTTTCTGTGTCGGTAGCGGGTACCGGCCCCTTCAGTTACCAATGGCAACTGAACGGAACCAACCTCCCCAACGGCATCATTACCACTGTGGCGGGCGGTGGCGGCATATATCCCGGCGACGGGGGTGTGGCGACCAATGCGGAATTGAGCTTTCCTGATGGCGTGGCTGTAGACGCCAGCGGCAACCTGTTTATTGCAGATGGATTAGGCTACCGTATCCGCAAGGTGGGCACCAACGGGATTATCACCACGATGGCGGGAGACGGGACCGCTGGCTACTCCGGCGACGGGATCTCGGCGACCAATGCTGAATTGGATGAACCCGAAGGCGTGGCAGTGGACGCCAGCGGCAACCTGTTCATTGCAGATTCCTACAACAACCGTATTCGCAAGGTGGGAACCAACGGGCTTATCACCACGGTTGCGGGAGACGGGACCGGAGGCTACTCCGGCGACGGGATTTCAGCGACCAATACTGAATTGGAGTTTCCTAAAGGCGTGGCTGTGGACGCAACAGGCAACCTCTTCATCGCGGATAGCAGCAATGAACGTATTCGCGAGGTGGGAACCAACGGGCTTATCACCACGGTGGCAGGTAACGGGAGCACTTCTGTATTGTATAGTCCCTCAAGCGTAGCTGTAGATGTAACAGGCAACATTTTCATTGCGGATAGTAATAACAATCGTATCCGCGAAATGGGAACCAACGGGATTATCACCACGATAGCGGGCAATGGGACACAAGGCTACTCTGGTGATGGAGGCGCAGCGACTAATATGGAATTAAATGATCCAAGTGGTGTGGCGGTGGATGCAACCGGCAATCTTTTCATCGCAGATAGCTTTAATAGCCGTATCCGCGAGGTGGGAACCAACGGCATCATTACCACTGTGGCGGGCAATGGAACAAATGGCTATTCCGGCAGCAGTGGCGCGGCTACCAATGCGGAATTGAACGATCCCTATGGTTTGGCACTGGACGCAACCGGCAACTTATTTATTGCCGATACAATAAACCATCGCATACGCAAAGTAATCAATCCAAACATTCCAGGCCCGACACTCGAATTGAATGATGTTGGCTTTGGAAATGCCGGGGCTTATGACGTGGTGGTATCCAGCCCGTATGGCAGTGTTACCAGCAGCGTGGTCAATGTGACCATTACCTTTTCACCACCAGTATTCCAGTCCGCACAACTGGCTAATGGCCAGTTCATGCTTACATGGAGTGCAGTCAGCAATGGGATATATCAATTGCAATATACGACGAACTTGACTCAAGCAAATTGGATCAACATCGGCAACACCCTTACAGCTTCCAACACGGTCTTGTCCGCAACCGACGCTAACAACACGAATAAACAGCGGTTCTACCGTGTTCAGGAGCAATAAAAATTAGAAGCAACCCAAAAACCAAATCTCAATTATGAAAATAAATGCCCGAATACTGATTCTGGGCGTGTCCACCGTCCTGCTTTCAATCTTGATGCCAAACAGCGTCAATGCCAATGGCTATCTCCTGCCATTGGCATTATCTCTAGCAGCACAGGCGCAAACCACCGCACCTGGCGCGAACAATCCGACGGCGCCGCACACCGCGGCAATTCCATTCGACCAAATTGGCGCGGTGGCCGGCAAACAATACTCCGGGGATGGTCTGGCGGTCGCGGCCACTCCTGATGGCGCGACGTTGCGTTGCGTATTCCAACGGCTGAGTGGCAAGGCTACAGCTCAAGGCCTTTGGCTGGTATCCACGAAAGATGGGGACAAAGGTGAGCCGTTCCGAGTGGTTGCACTGGAGTTGGGCCGGGAAGCTCTGGTAGGGTCATTGCGCCGCGATGACCGGATGCAGCCCTCCGTCCCTACTTTGCCTGCGACCGGCAAAGTGGAAGTGGAGAATCAAGTGGTTCGGTTCATCCGGCCGGGATTGACGGAAGAATACTCTGCGGGCATTGACGGATTGCGGCAGGACTTTGTAATTGAACAACGGCCCGTCGGCAATGGCCAGTTGAGGTTGGAACTGGACGTGGATGGGGCCAGGGCTGAGGCGATGCCCGCCGGCGCGCGGTTGGTACTGGACGACGGTGGACGACAAATGGTGTACAACCGGCTTAATGCGACGGACGCCAAAGGGAAACAGCTTGCGGCCAAATTAGAAGTGCTTTCGCCCAACCGGCTGGCCGTGGTGCTGGACGATAACACTGCGCAATATCCGGTGCGGATAGACCCGACTTTCAGCGACGCCAATTGGATAAGCTTTGGCGAAGCGTATTATGACCAGTTTGAAGGTGAAAGCGAATTCGGTGTTGGCGGGACGGTCTATGCCACGGCAGTGGACAGTGCGGGCAATCTTTACGTCGGCGGCAACATTGACATTGCGGGCAGTGTGTCGGTGAATAACATTGCTGAATGGAACGGGAGCAGTTGGTCGGCGCTGGGTTCGGGGATAAGCGGCTCATATTCTGTGGCTGCGCTGGCGGTATCTGGCAACACGTTATATGTGGGTGGTTATTTTACGAGTGCGGGCGGCGTGGCGGCCACGAACATTGCCGAATGGAACGGGACCAATTGGTCCGCCTTGGGTTCAGGGATAACATTTGGTGGCACTTCTGCTTATGCTGTAAATGCACTGGCGGTATCGGGCACGAACTTGTATGTGGGTGGCTCTTTTACGAGTGCGGGCGGTGTGGCGGCCACGAACATTGCTGAATGGAACGGGACCAGTTGGTCCGCCCTGAGTTCAGGAATAGGTGGCGGTATCGAGGATGGTCCTGGTCCCTGGGTATCTTCGCTGGCGGTGTCTGGCAACACGTTATATGTGGGTGGTTTTTTCACGATGGCGGGCGATGCCTTGGCTACAAACATTGCCGAATGGAACGGAAGCAGTTGGTCGGCCCTGGGTTCGGGGATTTCGGGGATAGGTGGAACTTCTTTTCCTTTTCCTTCTGTGTCTGCGCTGGCGGTGTCGGGCACCAATTTGTATGCGGGCGGCGGGTTCACGATGGCAGGCGACGTTTTGGCTACAAACATTGCCGAATGGAATGGTAGTTCCTGGTCTGCCCTCGGCTTAGGGGTAAGCGGTGGCTCTGTGCTCGCTCTGGCAATGTCGGGCACCAATTTGTACGCAGGCGGCAATTTCACGATGGCGGGTGGTACCGCCTTCAATTCCGTCGCCCAATGGAACGGGAACAGTTGGTTGGAGCTTAGCCCGGGGGTGGACAATACTAATACTGGGTATGGAGTGGCGGGCTCCGTGTATTCGTTGACAGTGTCGGGCAACACGCTGTTTGTTGGCGGGAATTTCGGGTTTGTGGGCGACATCAATTCGGGGGTGGGCGTCGTACTGGCACATTCCATCGCTCGATGGAATGGGAGCAGTTGGTCGGCCATGAGCTCGGGGCTGGACAACACTGTGTATGCGCTGGCGGTGTCGGGCACCAATTTATATGCGGGCGGTGGATTTTACACCGCAGACGGCACTGCGGCCAATTACATCGCCCAATGGAACGGCGGTGGTTGGTCAGCTCTCGGCACGGGGATAGGTGGTAATTTTCAAAATGAAGACTCCCCTCCTTATATTTTTGGAGCACCTCCTGTGTGTGCGCTGGCGGTGTCGGGCACCAATGTTTATGCGGGTGGCGTGAACGGAGTGACCCTATGGAATGGGAGCACTTGGTCGGCCTTGGGCTCGGGGATTAACGGCACTGTGAATGCGCTGGCGGTGTCGGGCACGAATTTGTACGTGGGCGGCGATTTCACGACGGCGGGCGACGTTGCAGCCAACAACATCGCCGAATGGAACGGCAACAGTTGGTCGCCACTGGGTTCAGGGATGAACGCCCCAGTGTCCGTGCTGGCAGCGTCAGGCAACACATTGTATGCTGGCGGTGGTTTCACGAGTGCGGGAGGCGTTTTGGCCAATGGCGTTGCCCAATGGAACGGCAGCAGTTGGTCGCCACTAGGTTCGGGTCTGAACTCCTATGTGCAAACATTGGTGGTCTTGGGCAACACATTGTACGCAGGCGGCTTTTTCTGGCTTACCGGCGATGGTTCCAACACACTCAATTACGTTGCCCAATGGAATGGAAGCAGTTGGTCGCCACTGGGTTCAGGGATGAACGGCCAAGTGTTCGCGCTGGCGGTTTCTGGCGACACGTTGTATGCGGGCGGTGGTTTCACGAAGGCAGGCGGTGTTGCGGCCACAAATATCGCCGAATGGAATGGCAGCACTTGGTCGGCGCTGGGATCGGGAGCTAGTGGCGATTTTTCCGTGGTATATGCGCTGGCGGTGTCGGGCAATATGTTGTATGTGGGCGGCAATTTCCTCACGGCCGGAACCAACGTTTCAGACTACATGGCGCGGGCCATTATTGCTCCGCCAACCGTCACAAGCATCTCCGCCAGCGTCGGCGGGCCAATAACACTGAACGTGGGAGGCCTTCCCGGGGCGAACCGGGTGTGGGCGACGACCGACCCAAGCCTGCCGCTTTCGCAATGGCAGGTGATTTCCACCAACGTCGCTGGAGCGGATGGTCTATTTCAGTTCACCGACCCATCCACCGCCGGCATCGACGCGAAGTTCTACTCGATCTCATCGCCGTAGCACGTCGCGTAGTCTGCTACAGCATGCAGGACGGAGAAGTCAGGTTAACAGCCGAGGACACGCAACCGGCAATTAAAAGCTGAATATAATTAGGGGAATCGTCCTTAAAACTTTCGAGTGAGGTTGTCTGTCTTCGCCTTTTTTACGCCCGCCATCACCCCACCATTTGCTGCTCGCTGGTCCGACACCAAGCCGAGCTCAGGGTGAGATCAAAAACCGCGCCAGCGGTTTCCCTCTCGCCCTTCCGCCGTTGTCACGGTTTTAGCTTTCGCCGGGTGTTCAATGCGCTTCCGCGCGCGGCTTGCTGTCTCCCCACCAGTGAAGCGAGCAGCAAACGGCAGGGTGACGGACAGCGGTTTCAAAAAAAAGCTATGACCACAACAAGTTTCAAAAACGAAGCGTCAGCACCGGCGAATGTCCGGCCATCGTCGGTTTCAAAAACACGCACCCTCGCCGCCCACAATGCGAACCGGGAATTGTCCATTCAGTCCGTCTTGGGTCTCCTCAAAGCCCAACTGCCCGCCCAATACGAACTGGCGGAAATCGTTGGCCGTTGGATTTGGCTGGATTTTCCCGCCCACGCCCACCGCGCCGCCGCCAATGCCCTTTGGCGTTTGGGTTTCCACTGGAATCAACGGCGCTGCATCTGGCAGCACCCTTGCGGCACGTGCGCCCCTTTCAACGTCCATTCCGGCGACCCGCGCAGCAAATACGGCTCGCGCCCTGCCACCACCTTTAACGCCTGAAATGACCATGAACACGACCCCGCTTTTCCCCGGCATGGAACCGCTGGTTAAACCTTTCAAGTTTCCGGCCAGTCCCTACGAATACAAGGTGACGCCCTTGCGCGAGTGTCCCACGCCCGAATCGTTGCAGCTATGCGATACCCCCGACCAAGCCGCCGACTATTGGCGGATGCACATTGCCACCCACCCCCATTTCAACCCGGAGTGTGAATGTTTGGCCGTCCTACTGTTGAACACCCGCCGCCGCATCAAAGGCCACCAGCTTGTTTCCATCGGCACACAGGACACGATTTTAGTCCATCCCCGCGAAGTGTTCCGGCTTGCCGTCACGACCGCCGCCAACGCCCTCATTTTGATGCACTGTCACCCATCGGGCGAAAGCAGCCCGTCCCAAACGGACATCAAAGTGACACGCGATTTAATCCGCGCCGGTCAGATTTTGAAAATTGAAGTCCTCGACCATGTAATCATGGGACATGGCAATTTTTCATCCCTGAAATCACTTGGCTATTGTGCTGTGTAAATGATTATGCCGAGTTCAAGGGTTGATTCCCTCGAAAGCCGAAGGAATCACCCATTTTTTATTTCTTCGACTCGGCATTATCTGGCAGGGTCGTTTGCTCATTCCTGAACGGTAGGCGCTTCCAATCGTGGCATTAGCCAGTCACCGACGCGGCCTGCCAGGCCCACTGCGCCCAACATGCTGAGATGCCCGTGTGGCAACCGCCAGCGATCGGGTCGCCCCCACGCCTGCCAAAGTTCATCCACCGGTCCGTTCCCGACTAACAAATCATGCATCCCTTCGATCAATAAAATATTTTCCCGGGAGATGACTGGTTGAGACAAAATCAGGTTTAATGGAGTCCGGTCCAGTGCCTCATAGGCCGCGCGCCGGCCCCGCACCAGTTCCCGGGTGCGCGGCCAGAGGACTCGTTCTGCAAGCAAGGAAACTTGATGCATGTTCACGCGTGGCACGATCAGCACCGCCGAAGCCAGGCGCGCATCGTGACATGCAGCCAATCCCGCGAACAAGGCACCATACGAAGCCCCGGCCAGCGCCACGGCGGGACAACCTTCGCCGAGCAGCCATCCGGTCAGCGCGCGAACTTCTGCAACCCCCTGCGCGATCGTTTGCGCCGTCAGCAAGTGATGCCACTCCACGATCCGGTGCGGACGCCGCTGAAAATGGTAAGGCAAAACCAACGTCGCCGCATTTAATCCCCTCCGGTTGCAGCAACGGGCCACCAACGGAAATCCGAACCGATGATTGGGAATGTCCCCTGCGCCATGTAGCAGAATGATCACCGGACGTTCCTGCCAGCGCCCGCCACAGCGGTAAAGCCGGCCATGAACGACGTTGTTTTTTGAAATGTCTCCGGGTCGGGGCGTGGGAAAGCGGAAATGCAACGGACCATCAAATTTAATCTGCGCCGGCCGGCTCTCGGCCGGAATGAAGTCCGGACCGTTCAGGAATTGGAGCGCTTGATCAAGATCCAAAACTGGTCCCTTGGCCAACGGCCCCCGCCCCAACCGGAGCCTAAGCTCAAGAGGAATGGTCGCGGTCTGCACAAGAGACCAATCGATGAATTTGGCTAAAGGCGCAATCATTCGCTTGTTGGTTTCATTCGCTCGCAATTCGGCAATCCCGCTTCATGGTGGATTTGTTAAGATCCAAATCGTTGAACGCACCAATCCTCCCGAATTATGCCGAGTTGCAAAGTTAAGAAAAGGAGTGATTCCTTGAAAATATCAGGAATCACTCCTTCAACTCGGCATAATGGCTATTTGTATGCCTGATACGATGAACACATTGATTTTGTTTGGCAACCTCTCACTGAAACCTTCAGTAAAAGTTTCAGTAGAACCTTCAGTAGATGGGTACGCAAGGGGTACGTTCGGAAACGTCAAGAGTAGCGACAAAACCCTTGCATTTATTGGCGAAAAAGCATATATTTATGAGTGAAAGTTGACGGTTAATAGACGGTGAACCGCCCGATTCCGACCCTCGCCTCCAGCCTTAAAGCTGTGTTTTAAGGGCTTTCTGGGAGGTCTTGAAAGGAATTGCCAGTGAAATTGCCAGTAAAACGGCGGCTGAAAAAAGAAGTGCCCCGTTTCTAGTGCGAAACCAAATGGCAACCAACAGTCTGCCCATTAACGGTGGACGACCGGATTGATTCACATTACCTGAAAAAAAGAAAGGTAATGTATGAAACAGCGATTCATTCTGTATCGGCGAAACAACGGCAAATACTATGCCGAGGACACGGTGACCAAAAAGCAGTGTAGCTTGAAGACTCGTGACGAGGCCGAGGCCCTCACCCTCCTATCCCGACATTACCGACACCTCCGCCACCCGTTTTAACAAACCCACCGCCAGGCATCGTTCCCCAATTTCCTTCCTTTTCGGCACAACCAACCACGGGAGAAATCATTCATGCACGGATTTTCTCCGAACCATTGATTCCGTGCGATGGATCGCCATCACCAGAAGAAAATGCGGAATTGGCCAATGCGCTTGTGACCTTTGCCAGTCGCACCACACCAGATGATTTTTCCGCATTGGAGAATTTCTTGGATGATGATGTCGGCGGAAATTGGTATCCATCTGTGTTGTATAACTTGGGCTGGGAATACTACAACAATGGTTATTACTCCAAAGCCATCGATGCCTGGGAGGAAGACTGGTATTGGTTGCAGGATGAAACCAGCGGGCCACAAAAACGATTATCCCATTGGCCGCTACATTGACCCCAATGACAGCGACATCATGCATGAGGCGCATGTCATTTACCGCGTTGAAACCACCGCGAAATGGAACTTGCACCCGGACAGTGATGGGACTGTTCCATTCGGTGCGCCTATCGCGGTTGTTGATCCGGCCCATTACAACGCACCTGTGAATGCCGAAGTCATCGCCGAAGTGAACAAACAAAAGGCTGCGACACAGGCGTTGCTGAATCAGGGCGCAGAGCTAAACCAATCACTTTCGCAACTTGCCGGAGCGTTTCAAGCCGTCCGCCAGGTTGACGAGCAGAACCTGCAATTGAAGCAGGAAATGTCAGTCACCCAACAACGGCTCGATGCTTTGGAAGATAAGTTGCGAAATAAACAAACAGCCGATTCTTTCGGCTCCAACCAAAACATAAATACGAACGAATGGTAAATACCATCAGTGGAAAGGAAATATGGCATTAAAACGAAATGAAACCGCCGCCGCCAATGGCCCAATTCAACAATCAAACGGCGATGACCATGCAGAGTTTGAGTTTCGGGAAAATCCCCGCATCAATGCTCAAATTGAAACCTACAAAAAGCAGTTCCCGAAAAAATGGGCGTTTATTAAATCCATGCCGCGCGAGCGATTGGAAAACTCGCTCGTCCTGGCAAAAATTCGCAGTTTCGAGCAGCGTGAACGGCTCGACCGGGGAGTGCTTCGTAAAGTTGAAAACAATGAAGCGTTCAAGAAAGATTGCGAAACGCTTTTGAAACACTTCCCCGAGGATCAGCGAGAGAGGGCAAAAGTGGCGCTTGCCAAGCAATTTGTTTTTTCTCAATCAAGAGAGCAAAAGCAAGGCGTCGCAATGGCGGCGTGACCTGTGCGGCCTCAAAGACTTCGCGGTTTTGCGCGCTGAATCCTTGCCCTGTTACCCTTCAAGGACACGCGCAAACCTGCGAAGACTTTTTAGCCAGCAAAATTTTCAGGGATGTCGCCGCTCGTTCCTCGCGGCCACATGATTTGTGGAATTGGAAATTTTACCAAGTCGGGTTAAATTATGGCGATACGACGGTTAAAGCCGGGATTTGATAATGGACAGCTAAACCTGTTTTCAAATTATGGAGACTACACTGACACAATACGGAATGATGGCGCAGAAACACTGGCGCGAGTTTCGCCCCAAAATGGTAGCGGCGCTGGAAGCCAAAGGGATTTTGAACGAAACTCTTCTGGAGGCCGAACGCAGCACCAAGAACGAAATGTACGATCTAACCATGAAATTCCAGAGGCAGGGCTTGACGGCGCAACAGGCGCACGACCGAGCCTGGGAAATGGTAAGGGAAGAATACATCTTACTGCCGCCGGAGGAGCAACCCGCCTAGACCCGCGAAATCAGGCCAACTATCGAATCACTGAGAAGGACGAGGTTGGGGACAATGGACAAAAACAGTTCGACGTTGCGAAAATATTTGAATGAACGCGCCGATTTGGCGGGCGCAATCCGGCTCCCGAACACGGCTTTTAAACAAAATGCCAACACCGCAGTCACCACGGATATTTTAATTTTGAAGAAACGGCGATTGCGAGAACCGGCCAAAAAGGTGAAGTGGGAAAAGGTCGTCCCCTACACCAATACCAAGGGCGTGGTCATTCCAATAAACGAATATTATTTCAACAATCCGCACATGATGCTGGGCGAAATGAGTTTGGCCGGACGAATGTATTCCCGAAATGAGCCAACACTTGCAAGCAATGGCAAGGAAATCAAAATGGCATTGGCCGAAGCCATCAAACAGTTGCCGCAGAACATTTATCAAGCTGTTGACCGACCGCTGGAAATCACAACGCAACAAACCATTTTGGCCCCCAGCCATATCAAACCCAATGCCTACACCATTCACGATGATGAAATCGCCATCCGGCAGGAAGACAGACTGGTTCCCCTGCCGCATTTGCCGGTTCAAACCAAACTTCGCATACGCGGGATGATTCGCGTTCGTGATGCTGTGCGTGAATGTCTGCGGACGCAATTGGAGGACGCGCCCGAAGATGACGTTCAACTGGCGCGGGCATTGCTCAATCAGGCTTACGACCGATTCATTTCCCGGTTCGGGCCGCTATCTGACCGTGTAAACGCTTGTGCATTCGACGGCGATCCTGATCTGCCTTTGCTGTTTTCACTCGAAAACTATGATTCGGAGAAAAAGAAAGCCACCAAAACCGCGATTTTCCGTGAGCGTACAATCCAGAAGCAAAAACCCATTACCTCCGTCAATTCGGCGAAGGAGGCTTTGCTCGTTTCCTTAAATGAGAAAGGCCGCGTGGACTTGAAGCACATGGAAGGCTTATTGCACCGGCCATCGGAGGAGTTTTTGCCAGAACTCAAAGGCGTAATGTTCCTTAATCCGCAGACCCAGGCATGGGAAACCGAAGACCAGTATCTTTCCGGCGATGTTCGCGAAAAATTGAAAACGGCGGAAGCCGCGACCTTATCCGATTCGCGGTTCGCTGAAAATATTGAAGCACTCAAATCTGTTCAGCCTGCGGATCTAGCCGCCACAGATATTGATGCCCGCCTCGGAGCGTGCTGGGTTCCAGTCAAAGATTTTGAGGCATTCGCCCAGGAATTGTTGGGAGCGGAAGACATCCAAGTCTTCTTCACCCCGCAGCTTGGAACGTGGACGGTTCAACCCGGTTACAATGCCAGGCAATGCGTTGCCAACACAATGGAATGGGGAACAAGCCGGGCCACGGCATTAGAACTGATTGAAGACGCGCTAAATGTGCGAACACCCACCATTTACGACACGATCAGGGAGGGAAGCAAAAAGAAGCAGGTGGTAAATGCAAATGAAACCGAGGCGGCGCGGGAGAAACAGCAAAAAATTAAAGACCGTTTCAGAGAGTGGGTTTGGCAAAATGACGAGAGGCGGCTACGGCTCGTCAAAAAATACAACGAGGAATTTAATGCCGTCCGCTTACGCGCCTTCAACGGCGACCACTTGACATTGCCGAGTGCCAGCGGAAACATTCAGTTGCAACGCCAGCAAAAAAACGGCATCTGGCGAACTTTACAAACCCCCAATACTTTGCTCGCTCATGTCGTCGGGGCCGGTAAAACCTACACAATGGTTGCTTCGGCGATGGAGTTGAAACGCCTCGGATTGGCCCGCAAGCCGTTGCTCACGGTTCCCAATCACATGCTCGGGCAATTTTCATCCGAATTTCTGACCCTCTATCCGAGCGCGAACATTCTGGCTGCATCCAAAGACGACTTTGAAAAAAGCAAACGCCGCGAATTGATGAGCCGCATCGCCACCGGAAATTGGGACGCCATCATTGTTACCCATTCTGGCTTCGAGAAAATCCCCATGTCTGAGAAAACGACCAGAGAGTTTTTCGAGGTTCAACTGGAGGAACTGGAAAATGCGATCCGAGAACAAAAGCAGGAAGGCAATACCCGTCGAATCGTAAAACAGCTTGAGTCGGCCAAAAAGAAACTGGAAACACGGCTGAAAATTCTGGCAGCCGAAGAAAAAAAGGATAATACCCTTACCTTCGAGGAACTTGGCATTGACCGGCTCTTTGTGGACGAGGCGCACTACTTTAAAAACCTGTTTTATGTCTCCAAAATGACGCGCATCGCCGGGTTGCCACAGACCGCCTCCGAACGTGCCTTCGATATGTTTTTGAAAGTGCAATATGTCCAGCAAATCAATGATGGAGGGGGAGTGGTCTTTGCCACCGGCACGCCCATCGCCAACAGTGTTGCGGAAATGTTCACGATGCAGCGGTATCTGCAAATGGGTGCTTTACGAAAACAAAAACTGAATCATTTCGATTCATGGGCGGTCACTTTCGGCGAGCCGGTCACGGCAATGGAGCTTTCACCGGATGGATCGGGTTATCGCCTCAATACTCGCTTTGCCCGATTCATCAACGTGCCGGAGCTGATGCAAATTTTCTGTCAGGTTGCCGATATTCAAACTGCCGCCCAATTAAAATTACCCGTGCCGGAAATTAAAAACGGCAAGCCCGCCATCATTCGTGCGCCCTCCACGCCGGAACTTAAAAAAGTCGTGGAAGACCTGGTCAAACGTGCCGAAGCAATTCGCAACGGCCGCGTTCCACCGGAACAGGATAACATGCTCAAAATCACCACCGAAGGCCGCAAGGCGGCTCTGGATTTGCGCGTCTTGAATCCGCGAGCAAAGGAGCATCCTGACAGCAAAGTAAATCTGGCCGCAGATAAAATCTTTGAAATTTGGAAGGAAACATCCGCACAGCGAAGCACACAGCTTGTCTTTTGCGATTTGTCCACTCCATCCAAAACAAACCGTGGCTTTTGTCTTTACCATGATCTGAAAGACAAGCTGGTCAAGCGCGGCCTGCCAGCCGAAGAGATTGCGTTCATTCAGGACTATGACAGCGATGTTCAAAAACATGTTTTATTCAAGGAAGTAAAATCGGGAAAAGTCCGCGTTCTCATCGGCAGCACACAGAAGATGGGAGCCGGAACGAATGTCCAGGAACGACTCATCGCCGAACATCATCTGGACCCGCCGTGGCGACCCGCCGATGTGGAGCAACGTGACGGACGAATTTTGCGGCAGGGCAACCAAAACCCCATTGTGCAAATATGTCGTTATGTCACCGAGGGCAGCTTCGACGCCTATATGTGGCAGACACTCGAAACCAAGGCCAGATTCATCTCTCAGGTAATGACTGGCGATACCCACATCCGGCATATTGAGGACATTGATTCAAGGGCATTGACGTATGCCGAAGTGAAGGCCATTGCGTCGGGAAATCCGCTCGTCATGGAAAAGGCGACTGTTGACGCAGAAATCACGAGATTAACCCGGCTGCGTTCGCAACATACGGAAACCCAATACCGTATCCGGGATCAAATCCGGCATCTCAAAGAGAACATTCCGCTTTACACCAAACGAATCGAGAATTTGAAATTGGATATGAAGCAGCGCGTGGAAACTCGCGGCGAGGCGTTTAAAATTCAGATTGAAAAAAGCCACCTAAAAGACAGGGCATTGGCAGGAGAAATGTTAAATCGACTCGCGCGGCGCGTTGCCGGTGGAAAGGAGGAATATCCTCATGTGACTATGATGTTGTTCCGCCCGAGCCGGCTGCACTGATTGAGTCTCTGCGTTCGGTTGGATACAGTCTTCCCACAGCGGTCGCTGACATTCTGGACAATAGCATCGCCGCTGGCGCGAGAAATATTCACGTCCAATTCCATTGGGCCGGGCCGGAATCACACGTTTGCATTCTCGATGATGGCCGCGGCATGTCGGAGGATGAATTGCGAAATGCGATGCGGCCAGGCAGCCGCAATCCTCTTGAAGAGCGCGGTCCAAATGACTTGGGCCGCTTCGGTCTCGGCCTCAAGACCGCTTCCCTTTCCCAATGTCGAAATCTATGCGTAGCATCCAGACCGGAGCGAGGAACGGTGAACAGTCGGACTTGGGATTTAGATAGACTGGCCAATAGTCCCGAATGGCGTCTCCTCTTGGAGCCTTCGCTTGCGGCAAAAGACGCAATCAAGCAGTTGAGCAAAATGCCAAAGGGAACATTGATTGTCTGGAGTGCGCTTGACCGTCTCATTGGCGGTGAACACTTCGGCGATGCTGCCGCACACACCCGTTTCAATGATGCGATTGACCATGTCCGCGAACACCTCGCCCTAACCTTTCATCGTTTCCTTGAGGACCGCTCCATCAAGATCCATCTGAACGGCAAGCCTGTATCTCCATGGAATCCTTTCATGAAAGAGGGCAAGCACCCTTCCTCTCCTACGCCGGAGGAATTCATCCCGTTTGGAAAATCCGGGATGACTTTCCAAGGTTTCATCCTCCCGCATAAGGACACACTCAACGAAGAAGAATTCCGTGCCAATGCCGGTCCACGCGGCTGGACGGCTCAACAGGGGTTTTATGTCTATCGGAACAAGAGACTTTTGGTTTACGGAGACTGGCTACGTCTCGGTCGACCTTCCGCCTGGACGCGGGAAGACCACTATCGGTTGGTGCGCATCCGGCTCGACATTTTGAATGATGCGGACGCCGAATGGCATTTGGACGTGAAGAAATCCACGGCGCGCCCACCAGTGCTCGTTCGCGACCGCCTAACAGATTTGACGGAGCATGTACGAGCTACGGCACGAAGCGTCTTCGCCCACAGGGGCAAATATGGCCGCAGGACGGCCACAGAGACCTCCACCGAACGCCCTTGGTTCTCCTTGGTTCGGGAAAATCGCCGCGTGTACTCGATTAACCGCGACCATCCAGCCATTCAAGCTGTATTGAGGCTCTTTCCTGACAAATCTCCAGAAATCGTTGCGTTACTCCGGGTACTTGAAGAAACAGTTCCTGTCGAACAAATCTGGCTCGATACAGCCGAGCAATCACGTGACCACGCGCCGCCGTATGTCGGCATCGAATTCTCCGTCATCAAGACAGACATGCGACGAGTGGTCGAGTTTCTCGTGAAAAGTGGCATCAACCGCAAGACGGCCATCGAACGCCTCCGCACTATTGAGCCGTTCGACCGATACGCAAAACTCATAGATGAACTCTAATTCTTCAGACACCAAATTTAAAACAGTCTTGGCGATGTGCCAGATGATGCTAAAGCAAAAAGCTGCCAGCACCGGCCGTTTTCTGAAGGCAGCGGACATCCTTGATGTGGTAAATGAAGTTTTGGCGATGCCTTCCTTTGCGGGACTGGATAAAAGCCGATTGGTAGCCGAATTGGAAGAGCGGTTCACTGTCGTTACGGGCGAGCACCAAACGCTCGGTAACAATGACGACCACAAGGCATGGTTGCCATCGCGACGAAGCACGATCTCTTGGCGCTATTGGGATCGTTATCTGCTTTATTTGGAAGAACGGGTTCCCCGGTCAGCAGTTGATAGCGTGGACAGGGTGACCAACGACATCCTCGAAAGGATTGAAGACCCCCAGCGTCAGGGATCATGGGACAGACGCGGTTTGGTGATGGGTCATGTGCAATCAGGCAAGACGGCAAATTACTGTGGGCTAGTCTGCAAAGCCGCTGACGCCGGATACAAGGTAATCATCATCCTGTCGGGCGTTCACAATAGTCTCAGAAGCCAGACCCAAATCCGGCTGGACGAGGGTTTTCTTGGTTTTATGAATGACGCGCTCGGAGATGGTCAGCAGACCTTCAAACCGGTGGGTGTCGGTTTAATCGACGCATCGATTCGTGCAAATACCGGCACGAACCGAACCCAACTGGGCGATTTTAACGAAAAGGTGGCCAAACAATTTGGCATTCATCCCGGCGGACTACCTCTTGTCTTCGTCGTCAAGAAAAACGTCAGCGTCTTAAACAATCTCATCAAATGGATTCGCTCGTGTGCCGACGCACAGGACGAAGCGACGGGCAGAAAATTTGTGCGAAATGTCCCCGCGCTCATCATTGATGACGAAGCAGACCTGGCTTCCGTGGACACCCGCCAACAGGGATTTGATGAAGACGGGAAGCCAGATGAAGATCACGACCCGACGAAGACCAATCGGAACATACGCGTTCTCCTTCGCTCGTTTGAGAACGTCGCTTATGTCGGTTACACGGCAACTCCGTTCGCGAACATCTATATCCACGAGAAGGGTTCGACTCGCGAATTGGGTGACGATCTTTTTCCACGCAGTTTTATTGTCAACATCCCTCCCGCCAGCAACTATATGGGGCCGGCCCGTATTTTTGGTCTGCACGAAGACGAGGACGCGGGACTTGACGAAATTCCGGGGCTGCCCATCGTAAGGCCAATAAGCGACCACGC
>Ga0206862_1018_pt2 | contig 35125 bp, 5 predicted proteins | sample Alteio_BWOrgCont_43_FD_152625 | JGI IMG/M metagenome (GOLD analysis project Ga0206862, IMG submission 152625) | Enriched cells from forest soil in Barre Woods Harvard Forest LTER site, Petersham, Massachusetts, United States -... | ecosystem: Environmental > Terrestrial > Soil > Temperate forest > O... | reverse complement strand
GCCTTTCTTTACTTTCACTTCCTTATATGTCGGCGCTGCTGCTTCTTCTTGTAAATGAACAGCCGGCGCTCCTGGCACGTTCGAGGGTGTTGTATTAAATCCTTGCGCTTCTTCAAGAAAACTCGAAGAAGACATAGCTGATTCACCTGAAGTTTGCGTCTCTGGGGCAACTGCAAAAGGCTGCACTATTGGGGTAGCTAAAGCGGCGGTTTCCTGCGATTGCGGAACAGTGGTAAACTGGCTCAAAACCTGGTCAACTTCATCACCTCGTACAAGGGGAGGGGAGGTAACAGGATTCTGTGGTTTTAAGGGAACAACGCTCTCTGTCTGTATAACAAGAGTCTGGTCGTTATTATCTGATTTCAGTGCACTGGTAAATATAACGACGAGCAAGCCGGCATTGATTAGCACAGCGATTATGATGATATCTCTACGACTCATAGTGATTCTCTCCTCTCTAATTCTAAACGTCTAACGAGGCTCTGAAATTCCTCACCGCGATGCGCGTAATCGCGGAACATATCAAAACTCGAGCAGCCTGGCGATAACAATATATTATCATCAGGGCCAGCCTCTTGAGAAGCTCTTCTCACCGCCTGCTCTAAACTATCTAACTCTTCGACAAGACAAAATCCATTCACTTCTTGTGCGATTTTTCTTTTGGCCTGCCCGATAGCAAATATTTTTTTTACTTTACCCGCAAAAGGCTGTTTCCATAAAGCATAAGAAGCTCCTTTGTCAACACCTCCTGCAATCAGCCAGACCAAACCTTTCATCGATTCAACAGCTCTGATCACAGCATCAAGATTTGTGCCTTTACTATCGTCATAGTAACGAACACCGCCAATCGTTCCAATATGTTCAATACGATGAGCTGGTTTCTTAAACGTCGATAGAGCTTGCAGAAATTGCTCTTCCGAAATACCGAACGTCTTTACAAGAAGCCAAGCGGCTAATGCATTCTCTTGATCGTGATTTCTATTTTTTTTATATCCTTTCGATCCTTTCAAGGCGATAGATTGATTCGGCGAATAGGCAATCGTACTCTTCTTTTGATCGAGATGTCCAAATTCTTCAACTACTTCATCAAAAACAAAAAGCGGCCCGCCATTTTTTAAGCAATACTGGATACGCCATTTTGCTCTGGCATAATCATTCATAGTGTCATAGCGCTCGAGGTGGTCTGGGGTGATATTGAGAATCACCGCTGCATCGAGTAATCTTCCTTGCATGGTTTCTAGCTGATAAGAACTCAGTTCAACAACGAGGACCTCTTCAGGATTTGGCTTAAGGGCATACAAAGAGATAGGATCGCCTATGTTCCCGATGGAAACAGCCTTATATCCAGAGGAGACAAGACAATGCGTTACTAAGGAGGTAACCGTTGTTTTTCCATTTGTTCCGGTGATCCCAATCGTCGTTTGCGAAAGCTGTGAAAGAGCGATCTGCGCTTCGCCCATAATGGGAATTGCCTGTTGTATAGCTTGACGATACAATGGATGGGCTGGCGAAACCCCGGGTGAGACAATGACAAGATGAAAGCCGGGAAGGTGGATAGAAGAGTCCTCGTTGTAGAACTCGACATCTGACGAAAGGCCATCGATCTCTTTGTTGTCAACGGCCACAACCTCATAACCCATTTTCAAAAGCAATTGACAACTTGCTCTTCCGCTGATCCCCAGACCTATGACTAAAGCCTTCTGCATACAATGATTTTAGGTAGAGCTAGTTATTGGAATTTGATAGAGCATAGCCCAATCAAAGCTAATAGAATCCCAACGATCCAGAAACGGATGACCACTTTTGTCTCAGGCCATCCCTTATATTCAAAATGGTGGTGAAGTGGAGAACAGAGGAAAATCCGTTTTCGATTACGCAATTTATAGCTACCCACCTGCAATATCACCGATACCGTCTCGGCAACAAATATACCCCCGATAAGAGCAAATAATACTTCTTTACGAAGTAAAACAGCCGCAACACCTAGAACACCACCCAGTGCAAGGGAACCAGTATCTCCCATGATCACTTGCGCTGGATACCCGTTATACCAAAGAAAGCCCAGGCATGCTCCAGCTAAAGCAAAGAGATAAACGGCTATTTCCCCGCTACCATCAATATACAGAATATTCAAATAACGGGCCATTTCAACATGATTGGACAAAAATGCAAATAGCCCTAAAACAAAAGAAACCATCACAAGGCAGCCTGCCGCCAGCCCATCGAGGCCATCCGTCAGATTGACACCATTAGATGCTCCGATCACAGTGAACCAGGTAATCAAAAAAGCCAAAATCAACCCAGCACCACCGAGGATAAAAATAGGATCTTTGATAAAAGGCAAATAATAGCGCCCCGCATACTCTTGAAGCGTGAGTTCTTTCATCACGTCTTCTTTGCTGCCTACTATATGTTCTTTGGCGATAGGGGGCACAAAAACATCATCGAATGAAAAGATCTTTGTCACAGCTGGGCAATACAAATAGACCGATAGCAATCCAGCAAACAGTGTTTGAAAAACCATCTTGCGACGAGCGCTAAGACCCCTTGAATTCTTGTGCTTAAGCTTGAGATAATCGTCGGCAGCTCCAATGAAGCCTAGCCATATGGTCGTAATCCCTAAAATGATGGTAAAAGGCGAACTCAGGTCCATCCATAATAGCAAACTCAACAGCATGGAAGAGAGGAGCAAAATCCCACCCATTGTTGGAGTGTTTTTCTTTTTCTCATGCATCTGGGCTAGAACAGGACAATCCTCGACCCGGATTGACTGCCCCATTTTAAGTTCATAGAGTTTTTTAATGAACCGTGGTCCTAGAAAAATCGTAAACAACAGAGTAGTCAATGCGGCGAGCAGCATGCGAGTGGAGGCATAGAAGAACGCAGCAGGGATTTTCATAGAAAAAAACAGCGAGAAGAAATGGAGCAGTTGTATAATCACCGACTTACCTCTTCCTCAAGAATCCGCCATAGCTTATTGAAATTCGCTCCTTTGAGAAGAACGAGGTCTCCTATTTTTGCAAGCGCATAAACACGCTTTTTTAGATCGCTAAACTCTTGAATAAACTCTACAGGTTTCCCAGCTGAAGAAAATACATCCACCATCGGCATGCATCCTGCTCCATAGCATAGCAGATAGTCTACCAACGGAAGGGCATATGTTGCAATTTCCCTATGAGCTGAATGCCAATATTGTCCTAATTCAGGCATTTCTCCAAAGACAGCAATCTTCTTTCCCTGAACTGCGGGCAAATTATCCAATGCGGCCCGCATCGATTCCGGACTTGCATTATAGGAGTCATTCAAGAATAGTATCCCCTTTTTTTCGACGAGCTCAAAGCGGTTTTTATAGATCTTGAGATGCTGAGCTCTTTCTGCAATTTCCCGAAAGGAAAGGCCAAAAAGACGCGCAGCTACTGCAGCAAGGACAAAATTGTCTATAAGATGGGACGCTGTAAATGGCAATGCGACAGGGCCGCTGCTCTCTTTTCCCATCTCAATACGCACAACAGACGAAGACTCTTTAATAAAAGAGACATCTGCCTCCAAATTATCCCCCACCAATAGCTTTTTCGCAAAACCGTTCGCACAAACGACGGGAAATTTTCCAGCTTGAAAAGAAGCAATTCCCCATTTCGTAGAGGGGTGAGAGAAGATTTCCGCTTTTTCCTCAGCTATGCCATCAATCCCATTTACGAACAATTGCGTATGCGAATACCCAATCTTCGTGATGACAGCGACCTCTGGCGGAGCGATGTCAACGAGCTTGGCTATTTGCCCAGGCTCGGACATACTCATCTCAAGCACAAGAACCTCTTCATCACCTGCAAAGTTCAAAAGCGCTGTTGGAAGGCCTACTTGAGAATTTGCGTTGCCAGGCGATTTGCCAATAGTAAATCGTGCTGAGAGCAATGTAGCAAGGAAGTCCTTGGTCGTTGTCTTACCTACAGATCCTGTGACACCGATAATCCTAGGGTTTAGAGATGCCAAACGATTTTTTGCCATCTTTTGTAAAGCCTCGATGACATTAGGAACATGAATGAGCTTCAATCCATGATCGGGACCATGATAATCCATCGAGACTAGCGCAGCGATCGCCCCTTTTCTTGCCACTTCTTCAAGAAAACTATGCCCATCGACTTGCTTGCCCTTCAAGGCAACAAACAGCTCACCCCCTTCTGCCCGACTACTGTCAGTGATCACGCAACGAATTGGGAGGGAAGGAAGGAAATCTTGCAAATCTAGCCACGCCGAAACTTCGGCTAGAGTAAACATACGCGTTGCCAAAATCCCAATTTATGAATCACGATATGTATAGAGACCGACTAAATGAACCTTTATAGGGTAATTAGAATTTTTCGTCTATACTGCTGACAGTTCAAACCAGGGCACATATAATTGAATCATTTTTTTAAAATCTTTGAAAAGCGTCAACCATCACACATGTCGGGGTCACGGGGGACTCCGACGCTCAGCGCTGTGTCCCCGACATGTGTGATGGTTGACGCTTTTTAAAGGTTTAAAAAAAAATTGATTCAATTGTATGAGTCCTGTTCTCTAACTTTTTTACGATTGACTATAAGCAGCTTATAAGACATGATAGCCATCCTGAATTTTGGTGGCATCGCCAAGTGGTAAGGCAGGAGCCTGCAAAGCTCCCATCCCCCAGTTCGAATCTGGGTGCCACCTCATCTTACCCCTATTTTATGCTTTACTTGGTCGCTACACCTATCGGCAATTTGGCCGACATCACTCTGCGTGCGATCGACACGTTAAAACGGTGCGATTATATTCTTTGCGAAGACACCCGCCATAGCCACTTTTTGCTAAACCATTATGGAATCCGAACACCGCTAAAGAGTTTGCATAAGTTCAACGAGGCCATGCGCAAAGAGAGCGTTCTAAATGATCTAAAAAAAGGTCTTCACATTGCTCTCATCAGCGATGCTGGCATGCCGGCCATCTGCGATCCGGGTTCGAGGATTGTCTCAGCTTGTAGAGACAAAGAGCTCGAGGTCACGATCATCCCCGGACCCTGCGCCTTTATTTCAGCCTTGGCTCTTTCAGGTTGGGAAATCGATCGCTTTCAATTTGTCGGCTTCTTACCCAAAAGCCAAGGAAAGCTTGAAAAACAACTCAAAGCGCTTTTGAGCTACGATGGCACGTCCATCGCTTATGAAACGCCAAAAAGACTCCTGAAAACTCTTTCCGCTCTGGTAAGCCTTCAACCAAATATCCAGGTTGCCATTGCGCGCGAACTGACAAAAATTCATGAGGAACTTAAGGTAGGGACCCCTGAACAGCTCTTTACTTATTATTCCAACTACCCTCCTCGCGGCGAGATCGTTTTGCTTCTAGAAAGAAGAGATGAAGCGCCAGCTCCAATGAATGAACAAGAACTGATCGAACGTATAAAGAAAATTCTACGCAATAAAGAAATCAGTTTATCACAGGCCATCCGGCTAGTCGCTCAAGAGAATGGCCTTTCAAGAAAAAAACTCTATGAAATCGCTCATCTAGCACTCGGAACAAACGATTGCTAAAAATTCTTGAGGAATACGCTCTAAAAGAGTATGCTTGTGGATTAGAAAAATCGTCGTAAGACAGGAGAGAATCGATTATGGTATCTACACCTAAAGAACTAATCTTTGATGAAGAAGCAAGGGAAAAGCTGCGCGAAGGCGTCGATGTTCTGGCTGACGTTGCTGCCGTTACCTTAGGACCAAAAGGACGCAATGTTGGACTCCAATCTAGCTGGGGGCCTCCTACGATCACTAGCGATGGCAATAGCATCGTTCGCGACATCGAAGTAAAGGATCAATTTGTCAACATGGGCGTTGCCATGGGGAAAGAGGTCGCAAACAAGATGAAGGAAAAATGTGGAGATGGAACAACGACGAGCATCCTTCTCCTCAGAGCGCTTGTTCAAAACGGTGTAAAAAATATTGCTTCCGGAGCTAGCCCAATCAGCATCAAGCGCGGCATCGACAAAGCAGTAGAAGCCGTGATCAAGGAATTAGAAAAGATCGCCCTTTCGATTAAGAACGAGAAAGAGACCCGAAGCATCGCCATCGCCTCTGCTTCTGGAAACGAAGAGGTCGGAAACCTCATCGCCGATGCCTTCAAAAAAGCAGGAAAAGAGGGCGTGATCACAATCGAAGAAGGAAAAGCGACTGAAACAACCGTCGAAATGGTCGAAGGTATGCAATTTGATCGCGGCTATAGCAGCGCTTATTTCAGCACAAATCCAGAGACTCTCATCTGTGAAATGCAAAATGCCCGTATCCTTGTCACAGACAAAAAAATCTCTTCCATTCAGGAGATCCTCCCTATCCTTCAAACTGTCGCTTCCTCAGCGCAAGAACTCCTTATCATTGCTGATGACATCGAAGGCGATGCTCTTTCAACACTCGTCGTGAACCGTTTACGCGGCACGCTCAAAGTTTGCGCTGTTAAGGCCCCAGGTTTTGGCGATCGACGTAAAGCAATGCTGCAAGACATTGCTATATTGACAGGCGGTACACTTGTTTCCGAAGAAACTGGGACGATACTTAAAGATGCGACTTCCGAGGTTCTCGGCTACGCTGAGAAAGTCGTGGTAACCAAAGAGAAAACGACCATCGTCGGTGGAACGGATAACACAAAAGAAATCCAGGCCCGTATTAAGCAGATCGACGCAGAAATCACAAGAACGACGAATTCCTACGACAAGGAAAAGCTCGAAGAGCGTAAAGCTAAACTCTCCGGCGGTGTTGTCTTAATCCGCGTTGGCGCCTCTTCGGAACCTGAAATGAAGCAGAAGAAACAGAAATGTGAAGACAGTCTCAATTCTACAAGGGCAGCGCTGCAAGAAGGTGTTGTCGCTGGCGGCGGCGTCGCATTATTCCAAGCAAGCAAGGTGATCTCTTCGCTTAAACTCGAAGGCGATGAAGCGATCGGAGCTCAAGTTGTTCTAAGAGCTTGTGAAGCTCCACTGAAGCAAATCATAGCCAACGCTGGCTTTGATGGTTCAGTCATCCTTCAGGAAATCAAGGCAAAAGGGAACACCTTTGGCTTCAATGTCCAAACAGAAAAGGTGGAAGATCTCCTCATCGCTGGCGTTGTCGATCCCGCAAAAATCGTCAAAACAGCTCTTCTGTTCTCTTCTTCTGTAGCCGGCGTTATCCTCATCTCCGAGTGCCTCATCGGTGATGCCGCCGAAGACTCTGACGAGAAGAAAACTGCTTAAGCATATACTGGCTGACAGTTCAAACGCCCGAAGGTTTTTGGCTTTGGCACCTCGATAGCGAGGATGCCAAAGTCAAAAGCACTTAGGCGATTGAACCGGAAGCGGTATATATCTCTGTACTACAGTGTTTCATTAATTTTGACATTACTTCTTGATAAAAAAATAATGTCAAAATTAATGAAACACTATAGTGCACGACAAAATTTGTAAGCATTCATGAGGTTGTGAAGATAGCCTTTTTTCCATAGCAAATTTGTCTCTACGAGAGTTATACCGAAACAACCTGAAGAATCGGTTTCTGACGGCGTCGGCTTTACCTCGCAATTCTTGTCTTCACTCGAGCCTTGTTCTCGAATATTCGAGAAGCCTTCTTGTCAAAAACCCGATTCTTCATGTTGTTTCGGTATAGAAAAATCAGGTGTCAAACTCGGGAAATTTTTGGGATCAATTTTTTGAATGTGTCCATTAAGTTATCTATACGATCGATCTTATTCCACAATGTAATATTTCTTTTTTGTAATAGATTTTTAGGATTAAATTTTTGAGTTTTTTCCATTAACTTTGCTGTTAAAAAAATAAGGCAATTGTTTACTTCCCTCAAAAAGGGCTGTGTATTCTTCGGAGTTGTTTTCTCTTTTTACAGAATAACCTTGTACAAGTTTATTATTGTTTTGTTTAGCAAAGTTTTTATCTACATCTAAATCGTTTATTCATATCATAATCCATCGCATTTGATTGCCAATCATTGGACTGAATATTAGATAATTACAAGAATTGTTTTTTATTTACTATTTATTAATCATTGATGAACAAAAGTTTTTCACCAAACCTGACCGCGCGCCGTATAATTATTATCAAACAAAAAACGCAAGGGCAAAAATATGAGCCATGCAAACATTTTTGTGCACTTCAACAAGCGTGATTAAACCTCTTGTTAAAGCAGGATATCTAGTTATCAGAAATTTTTTGGGGTTCTGACCCAAGCTCAGGCTGTGAATGGATTAGTTCGGACCAAATACGGACACTCCTGTAATAAAGCGGCAGGCCGTGGGTAAAGTAGCAGTTGCGCTTATTCCACTTATTCCGCTTAGTTGAAAAGTCGTCGCAGTACTCAATAAAGAATGGAAGGAAGTAATAATCGCTCGCGAGATTGTAAAAAGAGGAGTAGAAGCCTGGAGCGGGGAAGCTGGTCACAGACCCTTTCCCTGGGCTAGGCGGTTTTGGTGGCGTGGGTGGGATTGGCGGAAATCCGCAGTCCTGGATCACCACTCCATTGAAAATGAGGACGCAGGGAGGATTGAGCGGGTAAGGATGGACAGTGCCATCGATCGAAGAGCCATCGAAGTCCGCCAAGGCTCTGGCACCTCCAGCACCCGCTATGATTTGCTGTAAGCTGTCGACGAGAATAGGGTTAGCGAGAGAGCCTACATTTCCGTTCAAGGCATTAAAAAAGGCGTTATTCTGCGTGGAGATCAAGACCTGAGCTCCCGCGTTGAGGATCGATGATTGGGAAGTGAAAGAGGCATTGGTCATTCCCATAGGTCCATTTAGCAGAATGGAACCGGCATTTACAGTGACTGTATTGATCTTGCCGTCATTTGGTATGGTTCCTAAAATGGCAAGACCCGACCCTGTATCGACCGTGATGTTCTCAAAAGTGGTTCCATCGATGGTGTTGAAAGAAAAGGCTCCGCCCTGCGTCTGGATCGAAAGGTCGGCCCCAGTGCCGAGATCCACGACGGGGCTTGCAAATTGAACGTCCCCCCCATTTGTCGTCAGCGTCACCAACCCGTTATTCATAAAATTGGCATCGACGCCCGCGGAAAAGATTTCTGTATGTGCGGCGTAGGCCGTGTTCGAAAGAGAGATGATGTCGCTCGCAGTTAAGCTAAGAGCGCCGCTCATAATAGAGCCGGCAGCCCCGACCCCATTCAGGGAAATATCGTGGGCCGAGACAACCGTGAAACTCTGCAATGGCGATAAAAGAGAAAAGGTGCTTGGCGCAGTGACATTGCCCGTTCCGGCTGTGATAGTCACAGAAAAGGGACCTTCGAGATCGCTTCCCAACGTGATATCCCCGTTTCCTGAATTGAGCGCAAGATTCGACGTGAGGAAAAGCGGCCCGTTAAAGGTGATCGGTTGGTTGATCGTCGTGATAGAGCCTCCAAGACTGATGCTCCCAGATCCCGTCTGGGTGAAAGGGCCACTCAGAGAAAAGCTGAGACCGGGATGCATGATGAGTTGGGAGGAGTTCGTAACTGCGAGGGGACCGCCGTTTGACGTCGTTACGTTGCCATTAAGGGTGAAAAAAGCGCCTTTGAGTGTGATGCCTGCAGGGCATGTCGTGATGAGAGGGCCGTTGAAGGTTGCAAGGCCAACAACCCCTTCGATATCGATTGTACATGCGCTGATGGCCTCCGAGGTGAGGTTGGTGCAAGCAGGGACTCTGAATGTCGCAAGGGGGGTCGTTCCTCCGACGGCTCCTAAAAGGGAGATCGATCCGTGCCCTGGCGTGCATGTGAGATTCTGATCGCCATTGACTGTATTAGAGAGGGTGATGACGCCGGAAGCGTTATTCAAATTGAGCAGGGAGGGTCCGGCTAAGACAACGGGCCCGGTGAAGAGAATCTCCCCTTGCGCTTCGATGGTCGTGCTAAGGAAGGTCGTCGAACCAACTCCCGACCCGGTCTGGCTGAAAGCCCCTCCCAGAATCACCGGTGCGCTTGATGATAGAGTTATAGATCCTGCGTTATTGATCGTCAGAGGCCCGCTGCCTGTCGTTGTAACAGGTGCGAGGAACGCAAACACCGCGCCTGCAAGATCGATGCCGGCGGGCAAGGTCGTCGTCAAAACACCGTTGAACGTCGTCGTCCCCGTACCAGCATCTTGATCGATGAATCCTGCTAAAATATCCTGCGCCGAGACATTGTTCGCAGACACGATGGTCAATGAGGAAACCGGCGTAATGTCCCCGATGTTTGCGGCAAGGGTGATGTTACCCGTTCCAGCTGTATAAAGGAGGTCGAACGGTCCGTCGATCGTGTTCGAGATGAGGATGTCGCCGCCTCCGTCGCTATTGAACTGCGTGTTCCCCGCTAAAACAATCGGATTGGCAAAGGAGATGTTGGAGTCGCTGGCGAAAATCATTCCAGAGAGGATGACGGTGCCCCCTATTCCACTCTCTGTGAAAGGGCCGTCGATGAGCGAGGACGCTCCTGAGGCAAGAGTGAAAACTCCCGTGTGAGAAATCGTAAAGGGGCCGCCATTCGTCGTGGTGAGCGAAGAGGCGATGGTGAAGTTGACCCCTGTCAAATTGAGGCCGAACGAACCATTCGTATTGAGATTCCCAGTAATCGATGTCGTGCCCGCGCCTGACGTCTGCGTAATCGACGAGGCGCTGATTCCTTGCGTTGTGATATTGGTCGCCGCTGCAAATATGACGGCGCCCAAGCGTACCAAGCCGCCAGATGCGCCTTGAATGGCGATGCTGCCTGTGCCTGCGTTGAAGGTGATGTTACCCGGACCGTCAAGAGTGCTGGAGAGAGTGATCGGACTGGACGCGGACGTTAGTGCAGCTGCCCCTGATGTGCTGACGGCTCCGGAAAAACTGATCGAACTTGAGCCATTGATCGAACTGCTGAGCGTCGAAGCTCCCCCTCCGTTCTGTCTGAAAGCGCCGGAAGAAGTGCAGGCGGCAGATAACGTAAAGAGCCCGGAGTTCGTGATGGTGATGGGCCCGCCGGCAGTGGTGGTGACAGCTCCGCTCAATGCGAAGCCATGGCCTGTCAACGCGATCCCGCTCAAAGTATTGATATTGGTTATCCCCCCAAGGGTCGTGGTGCCTGTTCCGCTGATCTGCGTCAATGAAGCGGCGATGACCTCAGCAAAGCTTGCACTGCCCGTTTGCGAAATGGTGATCCCGTTTAACCGCGTGGTGCCGCCGATCGGGGAGGTCGCGGTGATAGTGCCCGTGCCGCTGGAAAGAATGAGGTTTCGGTTCCCGTCCACAGAACCGTTGATCGAAATCGCGCCTGTCCCTGTGCCGCTGCTCAAGGTCAGGTCGGCGGCAAGAGTCATGGGTCCCGAGAAACTGAGGGCCGAATTGCTCGTGGTAACAGTGCCTCCGATCGAAACAGGGCCTGAGCCGCTTTGATTGAAGGCGCCATTCGATTGGATGTTGCCTGAAGCGGTCGAGGTGAATGTCCCAGCATTGTTAATAGTGATGCCTCCTGTGCCGCTGGCCGTCCAAGCGGCGTTTCGGATGAAATTCGCCCCTTTCAGATTGATGCCGGAGGAGCCGTTCGTAGTGATCGAGCCGTTGAAGGTCGAGGTGCCCCCCCCATTCGATTGGGTGATCGAGGAGGCTGTGATCGACTGTGCCGTAACATTGGCAGCAGAAGAGATGGTGATATCTCCGACAGAGGTCATGCTTCCAAGGGCTGAGCTGAGGACGATGTTGCCCACGCCTGCGGTAAAAGAAAGAGGGCTCGTCCCATCGATCGTGCCAGCGAGAAGGATATCCCCTATTCCCGATCCCGTATCGAAGCCGCCGCCCGCCAGGAGCGTGATGGGACTTGAGAAAGAAATCGTATTGTTATTCGTTGTGATCGTTCCGGCGAAGAAGACAGGGCCAGACCCGTTTTGCGTATAGGTACCGTCGATCGAGGTGGTGTTGATGGAGGTGCCGGTGATGGTGCCCGAGTTGGTCACGATAAAGTTCCCGCCGCCGGTCGTGATCAGCGAGCCGCTGCGGATGAAGTTGACGCCAACGAGAGTGATCCCTGCGGCGCCGCTCGAACTGAGGTTTCCGACGAGGTGCATGGTCCCTGTTGAAGTCGCATTCAGTGAAACGCAAGCGAAGTTTTGGACCGTGATGTCATGGGCGCTCGCGACGATCGTCGTTCCCAAAGGCGTAATGCTGCTGCCGGCATTTGCGGATAGGGTGATGTCGCCCCCGCCTGCACGGATCGTCAGGTTGCCTGGACCGTCAAGAGTATTCAAAAAAGAGATGGGCTGGTTGTTGTGCGAGGTGTCCATTGCCGGTGTTCCCGATAGGACGACTGGCCCTGTGAAAGAGATCCCCCCATTATTGGTCGTTGCAGTGCCTGAGAAATTCGTCGATCCCGCGCCCGTCTGGTTAAACGATCCATCGGGGTTCGCTGTCCCCGCAAACGTAAAGAGGCCACTGTTTTTGACCGTGATCGAGGAGCCTGCCGCCGTCTGGACTGTAGCAGTATTCGAGATCGTGAGATTCGTTCCTGTGAACTGCAATCCGATGTTGTTTACGATCGAAACAGAGCCGGTCATGGTGGTCGTTCCCGTTCCTGCTTGCTGGATGAATCCGTTCACCGCCATATTTCCGATCGTGACATTTCTCGCGCTCGAGATCGTGAGGAGGTTCGGCCGCACCGTTCCGTTGCTGCCGATCGCCGCTGAGAAGGTGATGTCGCCCGCACTTCCTGCTGCGAGGGTGAGGTTTTGGGTGTCGGGAGAAGATCCGTTCACAGTGCCCGAGAAAGAGATATTTCCTCCGATAGATCCCGTCGAGATGACGGTATTGTTGCTCAAGACGACAGGCGAGGGGAAGGCAAGCGCGGTATTGGTCGATGTGATATTGGCGCCGATATTCAACGTCGAAGCGGGGGTCAGAGTGATCGAATCTGCGACTAAGTTGCCATTGAGGGTGACGATCGCACCTGATAGGGACGCCGAGGCAAACTCCCCATCTCCGGCAAGACCGATGGTGCCGACCTGAAGATTCCCTGAACCACTTGCCAGGGTCAGGCTCCGCTCGCTGTTATGGGCTGCGCGGATCGAGAGGGCGGTCAGCGTCCCGTTGCCAGAATTCATCGTCAGGTTGCTCCCAGTCCCCAGAGTGATCGTTCCGTTTTGGAACGTGAGCGCGCCCCCGTTGGAGGAGATCGTCGTCAAAGCGCCGCTGTTTATATCGAATTGCGTGGGGGCGTTATAGGTTTGGGCTCCTGCATTATAGGTGGCGCCGGTGAAAACGATCGCCCCATTGGCAGTGAGCGCAGTGGCGCCGGTCACTCCGGAAGAGGCGCCGCCGATCCCTTCGATCGAGATTTGATCGCCGGTGATGGTCAGGGCTGTCAGAGCGGCGGAAGAACCGATCGGCTGCGTGATCGACACTTCCCCGTTTCCTGCGATGATGTCGAGCGAGAAAACTCCATTGGCTGTGTTGGAGAGCGAGAAACCTCCCGTGCCAGCGCTCGAATCGAGGATCGCATTGGAATTTAAGAGGAGCGGGCCGAGGATCGTAAATCCCCCTTTCGCAGTCACCATCCCGATACTCACGCTGCCTGTGCTTCCTGGAAGCTGGATCCACTGGCCATCGATGGAGGAAGAATTGAGCGGAGACCTCGTAATGGGCCCTGTATTTAAGTAGGTCAGATTACCGCCATTGGTCGTAACTAATGCTCCCTGACGGAAGAACGCATTCCCTGTTAAGCTGATGCCCGCAGAGCCATTTGTATCGAATGAGCCAATGATAGAGAACTGGCCGCTCCCTGCTGCTTGCGTAAATGAGGAGGCGTAGACGTTTTCCAGGTTCACATTGTGGGCGCTTGCCACCATCACCGCGCCCAAACGGGTCCCCGACCCCATATCTCCGCTGAGTGTAATGTCCCCTGTGCCCGCTGTCATCGTAAAAGAGAATCCTCCGCTGATCGAACCCAATGCAATGGAGCCGGCTCCGCTGCCTGTGCTCAAAGAAGCAGCCGCTGTCAGAACGATAGGGTTGGCGATGGAGAGGTTTTGATTCGCGGTCGAGACCGTTCCCGCCAGCTGTACGGAACCGATTCCCGTCTGGCTGAAGGCTCCGGTCGAGGAGAGGGTTTTGTTTGCGGTCGTCGTTAAAACACCTGAATTAACAATGGAGAAAGCTCCCGCTGAGGTCGCATTACCGACGAAGGTGAACGCGCTTCCAGTGAGGCTAATGCCTCCTGAGCCACTCGCCGTGAGATCGCCGTTGAATGTGGTCGAGACGGAGCCGGCCGTTTGGCTGATAGAGCCGGCTGTGATCGCTTGCGCCGCCACAACGCCGGCGCTATGGATGGTGAACGCAGAGAGAAAGGAGAGTGATCCGCTATTGGCTTGGAGGTTGAGGTTCCCTGTGCCAAGCGTGCAAGTGAGGGAGCCAGGTCCATCGACAGTATTCAAAAATTGGATCGGATTGTTGTTCGATGAAGAATCGACCGTAGCCGACCCCAACGCGGCAACGGAAACCGGCCCCGTGAAAGAAATTTGGCCGCCAGCTATGAGCATCCCCTGTAGGGCCACAGCCCCATTCGTAGTTTGGGTAAACGCTCCCGTGAGGTTGAGATTCGCACTTGCGCCAAATGTCAATGTCCCTGTCTGGCTGACGGTCATCCCTGGCGCGCCGCTTCCTGTCGTCGTCACAGAGTTGTTGATGGCAAAGCCGCTACCGATGAGGGAGATTCCGGCGGTTGTGTTGGTGTTGATGGCGCCATTGAAAGAGGTTGTGCCGCTTCCCGCCAACTGGGAAATGGACGAGGCGTTGATGGCGCCGGTCGTTACGGTTGCGGCTGAGTTGATCGTCAAGATCCCTATCCGCGCCAAACCACCGACTGCACCGCCCAAAGTGATCGTGCCGGTCCCTGCCGTGAGGGTCAGATTTTGGGCGTCGTCCACAGTGCCTGAAAGAGTGATATCTCCAGGGCCGCTGCCGCCCGAATTGAGCGTTACTGGACCGGCTAAGGTGACGGTGCCAGCCACTGCGATGGGATTGTTCCCTGTGATGATCGAACCACTCAAAGAAACGGCAGCCGAGCCGCTTTGGGTAAACGATCCCGCTGGCAGGATCGAGGCGCCCTGGGTAAAGGTTCCGCTATTGATGATATCGATGGCGATAGAACCTCCACTCGTGAGGACACCGTTTTGCGTCACCGTCGTTGCCGTGAGAGAGATACCGGAAGTTCCAAGTGCGCTCACAGGGCCTGAAAGCAACGTTGTGCCGGTGCTGCTTTGGCTCATGGAATTGACCCTGACCTCCTGATAGGTGACGTTAGCGGCGCTGAGCACGCTGAGCACATTGAGCCGGTTCGACGTTCCCACACCGGCGCTGAAGAGGATGTTTCCTGTTCCGGTAGTCATCGTGAGGTTTTGGCCCCCGTCAACCGTACTGCTGAAGGTCAGATTGGAAGAGCCGGAACTGTTCGATAGGCTCGTAGCTCCCATCAGGGTCACAGGATTGGTAAACGAGATCGCTCCATTAGAAGTCAATAAAGTGCCTGAAAGGGAAACTCCGCCGCCGCCGCTTTGGGTAAACGAACCCCCGATCGAGGTCATAGATCCAGCCGCGAGGGTCAATGTCCCGCTATTGGAAAGCGCGATGGGGCCGGCTGCGGTGGTGATGAGATTGCCATTGATCGAAATCGCCGCTCCTGTGAGCGAGATGCCTCCCGCTTGGTTCGTATTGAGGCTGCCAAGCGTCGTGCTTTCCGCACACGCGGTCTGTGTGATTGTAGCGGCAGTGATATTCTGTGCCGTGACCTGCCCCCCATTGTCGATGGTGAGAGTGCCGATGCGGGCACTTCCCCCGATGTTCCCGGAGAAGGTGATATCACCGTTGGAGCCGGCGTTGAGTTCCAGAGAGTTTGCGCCATCGATTGGGCTTGAGAATACCATATTGGTCCCGTTCGAGGAGGTATTGAGCACGGTTGGATTGCCGAGCGTCAAAGCGCTTGCAAAAGAGAGGGTCCCGCCAGCCGCGATGTTCCCTCCGAGCGTCACCGGCCCACTCCCCGTCTGGCTGAACGCACCGCCTATCGTAAGCACGGCGGATCCTCCGAAAACCAGCGTTCCCGAATTGGCGATCGCAAGAGGTCCCGATGCCGTTGTCGTCACCGTGCTATTGATCGCGAAGGCGCTGCTGGTGAGATTAATTCCGATCGCTGTGTTGGTATTGACCGCTCCGTTGAACGTCGTCGTCCCTGTTCCAGCGACTTGCGTCAAGGAGGCGGCGTTAAAGGCCGCTGCTGTGACATCCCCCGCACCGCTAATGGTGGCATTCCCAATCCTTGCGCCTCCGCCGACCGCGCCGGTGAAATTGATCGCGCTAGTCCCTGCAGCCAAATTGAGGTTGAATGGCTGGTCAACTGTGCTCATGAACGTAATCGCAGCGCCCGTTGAGCTGATGGTGTTGATGCTCAAGTCGCTCGTCAAACTGACAGGTCCGGTGAACGTGACGATGTCATCGGTGGTCTGGATATTTCCCCCAATCGAGATGCCGCCCGAACCGGTCTGCTCAAACGCACCATCCAGAGCGAAGGTGGCCCCAGTGACTGTGAGAGTGCCCGAATTGTTGAAAATCGCGGGGGCGTCATTTGTGGTGATCGTAGAACCCGCGATGGAGATGTTCGCTGTTGCAATGTTGATCCCTCCCGCGGTTGCGTCGATCCCATTGGAAATCGACGTCATTCCAGTTCCTCCCGTCTGCGTAAAGGTTCCCACCGTCATCTGGCTGCCGATCGTGACGTCTTGTGCAGCGCCGATGGTAAGAGAGGTGAGAGGCGCCGTGTTGCCGACCAGTCCCGAGAAAGTCACAAAATTGCCAGCGCCTGGATTGATGGTCAAATTGCGGCTATTGCCTATTCCGTCCGAGTTGAGTGTGCTGCTAAACGTAAAACTGCCCGAAAAAACGAGATTGTCGGCCGTAATCTCAACAGGAGAGGCGTAGATGATAGGGCCTATTTGATCGGCGCCCAAAAGGATGATCGTCGGCGAATTGAACACAGGAGTCGTCGTGGAAAAGATCGTAGGAATGCTATGGGTGATCGAGGTGACCGTTACACTCTGCACATCGTTTCCTGAAGAGCCGATCTGCATCCCGGTAACACCCCCCGTAAAAGCATCGAGGACGATGTTCTGCCCTGGGCCGTTCAAGGTGTTGAAGTTGATGTTCCCTCCATTGCTGTTGACCATGAAATCAGTCCCAGCGCTTAAGTTGATCGCTCCTGTGGTGAAGGTGATCGCCCCGCCGCCCGATGCGACCGTTGTCAGGGCTCCCGCAGTGAAATTGAAATTGTTCGCTGCTGTGTAGCTTTGGCTGCCGCCCGCATAGTTTGTCCCCCCGAAATTGATCGAATCGGCGGCAACAACGGCGACGTTGCCGCTAGAAGGAGAGGGAGCCGTGCCATAGTTGGCCAGTGTGACGTCGTTTCCTGAGATCGTCAGAGTATTCAACAAAACACTCCCTCCTACCGTTCCGCCCAGAGTGACGTTCCCTGTGCTGGTCGTCAGAGTCAAATTCCTTCCTACGGCGTTTCCATCGATCGTCCCTGTGATGGAAATATTTCCTGCGCCAGAAGATAGCGTCGCGTTATTCGCCGTCGTCCGCGTGACATTGCCGGTGATCGTAATATCGCTATTCGTCGTCGTCACATTGGCTCCCAGGCTCACCGCTCCTGTCAAGGAGACTGTAGAGGAGGAGGTGATCGCGGCGGGCTGAAGGATCGTCAATCCCGTCGCTGATAGACAGCCCAGGGCTGACAAGTTTCCAAGCGCGCCGGAGAACGTAATCGTCCCTGTCCCTCCGGCTGTGAGCGTCAGACAAAAGGGGCCATCGACTGTTCTGCTGAAAAGAATGTTGCCCCCATTGCTGTTCATCGACGCGTCATGGATGAGCATGATCGGATCTGCCCAGCTGATGCTGCTATTGTTTGCCGCAACGGTTCCTCCCAGCGATACGCCGCCGCCGCCGCTTTCTGTAAAAGATCCATCGCTAGAGAGCGCAGCTCCGGCTGAGATGGTCAAAGGTCCTGTATGGGCAAGGGAAAGGGGGCCTCCGCTTCCAGGCTTTATTGCCACCGTGCTGTCGAATTGAAATTGCGTTCCGCTGAGGACGATTCCCGTGGAATTTGTCGTGAACAGCGAGCCTGTGAAGTAGGTCAAGCCGCTTCCTGCCAATTGGGTGATGTCGGCTGCACTAATAGCCCCAACGGTCGCGTTGCCCGCGCTCACGATCAAAAATCCGTCGAGAGGAGCCATGCTGCCCAAAGCGCTGCTCAATGTGATCGTCCCTGCGCCGGCTGTCAAGTTGAGGTCGAAGCCCCCATCGACTGTTCCGGAAAGGGTCAGCGCATTGCCGCCGCTGTTGAGAGATACGGGGGCTGTCAGGGTTAGGGCAGAGCCCATTGCCAAGGCGCCTGAAGTCGAGACATTGGATCCAAGGTAGAGCGCCCCGCCGCCGTTCTGCGTGAACGTACTGCTCGATGTGATGGTGCCAGAGATGCTTCCCAAGCCGGTGTTCGCAAGAGAAATAGGCCCGCTGTTTGTCGTCGTCAGCGCGCCGCTTAACGAAAGGGTAGCTGTGTTGATCGAGATGCCTCCGATCGTCGAGGTGCTGACAGCCCCCCCGATCGTAGTCAAACCGCTGACAGTGGAGGAAAAAGGGCCATTGAGAGTGATCTGCTTATTTGCCGTCAAATTCGTGCCGCTCGAAATCGTCAGGCCAGTCAGTGGGGCGAGAAGGCCGACGGATTGGGGAAGGTTGACGTTTCCGGTCCCAGCCGCCAAGGTCAAAGTGTAGGCGCCATTGAGGGTTCCTGAGAAGTTAATATCTCCGGCTCCAGATCCTGTATTGAGAGAACTATCGGCTGTCAGGGTCACAGGCGAGGTAAAACTGATGGGCTGGTTAGCCGTTGTGATCGAACCACCTGTCGCTACCGATCCAGTTCCCGTTTGGGTAAAGGAACCGCCCAGGGAAAAGAGCGTTCCGTTAGCGATTGTCAAGGGATTGCTATCTGTAAGGGCGATTGCAAGAGGGCCTCCGCCAGTTGTCGTCACATTCGCGTTGAATGCGGCCTGGGCAGCGGATAGGGAGATGCCAGAGCTTCCTGTCGTCGATAAGGCGCCATTGAAGGTCACAAGCCCAGTAATGCTCGACGCGGAGAAGGAGGCTGCGCTGATCGCTTGCGCCGTAAGGGTATTTACTTGCGTGATCGAAATAGCGCTAAGGGGGGCGGTGTGTCCCAAATCCCCTTCCAATTGCACGTTGCCCGTACCTGCGTTCAAGGTCACATTCTGTGCCCCGTCGACGGTGCCTGAAATGACGATATTGCCTCCCGCCTGGCTGCTATCTAAGCTCACTGGCCCGAGCAGATTTAAAGACGAGTTGAGGATGATCCCCCCTGCGGTGGTAACCACGGAACCTGCGAAACCGAGAGTGCCCATCCCCAAATTGTTCGCCGTCACAGATCCCGCTACGATGGGACTCATTGATGACCCCCCGATGGTCCCCGTGAAATTGATGAGGAGAGGACCTCCATTCGTTGAGGTCAGAGTACCATTCCGTATCACATTGTTAGCATTCAGTGTTACGCCAGAGGTGCCGTTCGTATTGTGGGTTCCGTTTAGGGTAACTGCTCCTCCTGTTTCGGTGACGTTGAGAGATGTTGCGAAGAAATCGGAAAGGGTCAGGTTGGTGCAGCTATTGACGGTAATGGCGCCAACTCTCGTCGCCCCGCCGATTGCCGCAGAGAAGGTGATGTCTCCCGTACCGGCAGTGAGCGTTAACGCTTGCTGACCACCCGTCGTTGCATCGATCGTATTAGCAAAGCCGGTATTCCCATTGCCTGAATTCAAAGCAAGATTTGCGCTCATCGTGATGGGACCTGTGAATGAGATCCCATTCGCTGTAATAGATCCTCCGATATTCACTGGGCCAGCTCCAATTTGGCTGTACGATCCGCTGACGTTCGTGCCAATGCCCGAACTGACTTGCAGAGTGCCGCTGTTATTGACGACATACGGTCCTCCATTCGTCGTAACGACCGACCCATTCCGGAAAAAATTCGTCCCTGTCTTATGGATTCCGCCAGCGCCATTGGTATTTTGATTCCCAATGACCGTAGAGGTGCCACTGCCGGCTGTTTGGGTGATGGTGGCGGCGGTGATGTTTAGCGCATTCAGATTTCCAACGCTTGTGATTGTGAGATTGCCGACCCGCGTTATCCCGCCGATCGCGCCATCGAAGGTGATCGTTCCCGATCCGGCTGCGAGAGTCAGGTCGTTTCCTCCATCGATCGTCGAGAAAAAGGTGATATTTTGATTGGCGGAGGCGGTGTTCACCGACGAACTTCCCAAAAGGGTCACAGCGCCGGTCAATTGAGCTGCTCCTCCGGCCGTCATCGCGTTGGAGAGGGAGGCGGTGCCTGTCTGGGTGAAGGCTCCGGCGATCGTCGCGGTGGCTGCAGAACTATACGCCGCGGTCCCCGAGCTCGTTACGCTAAACGGGCCGCCGGAGGTCGTCGTAATCACCCCATTGAACGCAAAATTTGTACCGGTGAGCGCAATGCCTCCCAGCGCATTGGTGTTCAATGCGAGGAACGTACTCGTTCCAAGTCCGGTGCCCTGAGTGATCGTCGAAGCAAAAATCGATTGCGTTGTGATCGTCGTCCCGCTCACAAGAGTCAATCCTGTAAGATAGGTCCCTGCCGTCCCTAGATCGCCGCCGACTGTGATGTTTCCGTCGTTTGCATCTAGCGACAGGTTATGAGCGCCCTGCACACCTTGGCTCAAGGCGACATTGCCTGTCCCCGTGCCGGCGTCGATCGAGAAGTCTCCCGCCAAAGTAATGGGCCCGGCAAAAGAGACCGAGGTTCCGTTGCCGACGATCGAGCCGCTGATCGTTACGTTCCCCGAACCGGTTTGGGAAAATAGCCCGGCGAGGTTGATGGCGCCCGAGGCGGTGCTGGTAAACGATCCGGTACTGCCAATCGCGACCGTAAGCCCTCCGCTATTTTGGGTGGTGATCGCGGCGTTCCTGATGACGTTTTGAGCCGCAATAAAGATCCCCGCAGAACCAGTTGTCATAAGCGCCCCATTGAAGGTGGTCGTCCCCGTGCCGGCAAGCTGCGTAATCGATGCGGCCGTGATCGCCTGCGTCGTCACATTGCCGGCATTCGCAATGGTGATCGCGCCAATAGGTGTATTGGCCCCTAGGCTTTGTTGCAATTGGATAGTCCCAGATCCTGCCCTAAAAATCATGGGGAAGGTGCCATCGATGGTGCCTTGAATCGTGATGTTTCCACCGCCAGCGCTCGTATCGACGACAATGGGCCCGATGAGGGTGACGTTATGCGCCGTTTGGATATTTCCGGTCAGGCTGGTAAAGGATCCGGCTAAAAGGGCAACGCCCGTTGCCGATTGGGAGATGGACCCCGATATCATGAACTGTCCGACGGTCCCCGAACTCGTTCCTGTCGTCGACAGGGTCAATGGCCCTCCGTTAGAGGTCGTAACCGTTCCGTTGCTCGCCAGGTTGAGGCCGGTCAAGGTGATCCCGGCAAGCCCATTCGTATTCAGGGCGCCATTGAAGGTGAATGTTCCAGCCGACCAGGTGAAATTGAGGGATCCCGCAGTCACAGCCGTCGTTGTGATATTGGCAGCCGAATTGATGGCGATAGGGCCAACCCGAGTGACCCCTCCCACAGCTCCCGAGAGCGTGATATTTCCCGTCCCTGCGGCAAGCGTCAACGCATTCGCCCCGTCGATGGTGCTGGAGAAGCCGATCGGCCGGCCGGCAGTTGCCGTTGAAATCGATGTGGTCCCGTTTAGAGTGACAGGCCCAGCAAAAGAGACTGCATCTCCCGCTGTGATTGTATTATCCAGGCTAACTGTCCCACTTCCCGTTTGATTCAGCGCTCCGCTCAAACTGAGGTTCGCCCCCGCAGCAAACATCAAAGAGCCGCTGTTGGCGATGGCAAGAGGTCCCAAGGCAGCCGTGGTCACGGTAGTGTTGAATGTGAACGCCGAGCCGGCAAGACCGATTCCCAAAACATTCGTCGTGGAAAGAGCCCCATTGAAGGTCGTCATCCCTGTGCCGCTCAATTGCGCTAAGCTCGCAACACTCATGGCACTAGCCGTAACGTTGTTCGCGCTTCCAATTGTCAATACATTGAGGGGATGGATAGATCCGACAGCGCCTGTAAAGGTGATGTTTCCGGCACCGGCGGCGAGAGTCAAATTCCTCGTGTTGTCCGCATCGCCGTCAAGAGTGCTGCTAAACGTAATGGCAGATCCGCCCGTCGTCAGCGTCGAACCCGCCGTATTGACAGTCACAGCCACGGGGAATAGTAGCGCATTGCCCGATGTCGTGATATTGCCGCCGAGAAAGATCGTCCCTCCAGAAGAAAAGCTCACCGCGTTTGAGACGATGTTGCCTTGGAGCGAAAGAGTGCCTCCCGTAAGAGAAAGAGAGGCGAATTCAGAGGGATTCGCCGTTCCCATCGAAGAGAGACTGATCGGACCGGTTCCCGCATTCAAAATGACCGTTCGCAGATTGCCTGAGACGGCATCGAGAGGAGATAGGGTGATCGCCCCTCCGCTCGAATTGATCGTCAGGTTCGTCCCTGTTGCCAGCGTCATCGCGGTCGCGGCAAAAGTGATCGGCGTGTTGGAGCTTGTCAACGTGGTTAGCGCCCCTGCGGTGAAGGCAACCGAAGAAGTTGTATAGCTCTGGTTATTGTAATTATAGATAGTCCCCGTCAAAGTGATTGAGGAGATCCCAGTCAAGGTCGCGCCCAAGAGTGGAGGACCGGTGATCCCTGCAGCCACTCCGCCGATATTGGCAAGAGTGATGGCATTTGCGGAGATGGTAAGCGAACTCAATGCCGTAGATCCCCCAATCGTTCCCCCAACGACGACATTCCCCCCGCCGGCGGAGAGGGCCAGGGCATGAGCCCCATCGACAGTGCCCGACAGGGTGATATTGCCTGCCCCTGTTCCTGTACTTAAGATGGAAGAGCTCGTGAGGCTTACGGGAGCCGCGATCGAGAGGTTTTCCGTATTGGTCGTAATATTGTCGCCTAAAGAGACGGCGCCAGACCCTGTCTGTGTAAAGATTCCATCCACGGAAAGCGCGGCGCCGATGTTCAGCCCCCCGCTTTCGGAGACAAAGACTGGGCCGCTGAGCAGCGTTGTAACAGGTGCCAGGAAAGAGAAGGCGCTGCCCGTCACCGAAATCCCACTTGCGCCGCTCGTCGAAAGCGCGCCATTGAACGTTGACGTCCCCGACCCATTCGACTGGAGGATGAATCCCGCAATGACCGCCTGGAGCGAAACGTTATTTGCGCTCGAGATGGTGAGCGACGCCAAAGATGTCGTTCCGCCGATCGCTAAAAAAGCCGTGATATTCGCCGTGCCGGCCGATAGAGTTAAACTTTGCGCGCCAGAAGAGGTTGCATCGACCGTGTTGGAGAAGACGATGTTCCCGGTGCCCGAATTCAAAGCAAGATTTGCGCTCATCGTGATGGGTCCTGCAAACGAGATTCCGTTCGCTGTAATCGTTCCCCCGATATTCACTGGGCCAGATCCAGTTTGGCTGTATGATCCGCTGACGTTCGTGCCGACGCCCGAAAGAATTTGCAGAGTGCCGCTGTTATTGACGACGTACGGTCCTCCGTTCGTCGTGACGACCGATCCATTCCGGTAAAAATTCGTCCCTGTCTTATGGATTCCTCCAGCGCCATTAGTGTTTTGATCCCCGTTGACCGTTGAGGTACCGCTGCCGGCGGTTTGGGTGATTGTGGCGGCGGTGATGTTGAGAGCATTCAGGTTTCCTACGCTGCTGACCGTAAAGTTGCCAAGCCGCGTCGTCCCTCCGACATTACCGCCCAGCGAGATCGTTCCCGTTCCCGCGGCAAGCGTCAAATTTCCTCCGCCATCGATCGTGCTGGAAAAGGTGATGTTCTGGTTTGCTGCGGCTGTCGTCAGCGAGGCGGTTCCGGAAACAGTGACAGCTTGTGCGAAGGAAATCCCCCCTGCCGCCGTGATTTGCCCCTCGAGCAAACTCGTCCCCGTTCCATTCTGGCTGAAGGCGCCCGCTGCATTCAGGGAAACCCCTGGAGAAAGGGTGAATGTTCCCGTATTCGAAACAGTGATGGGCCCAAGCGCTGTGGTCGTTGCATTGGCATTGAAGGTAAAATTGGTCCCCGTCAAGACGATGCCGGCACCCGTGCTCGTGTTGAGCAAGCCGTTAAAGGTCGTCGTCCCCGTCCCGCCATTCTGCGTGAAAAAAAGCGCTGTGATCGCTTGCGTGGAAACTGCCGCTGCCGAATTGATCGTGACACCGGCAAGACCCACTCCCGACCCAAGATTGCCATCCAGACTGATGTTGCCGATTCCTGCCGTCAGGGTCAGAGCCTGGCTACCAGGCGAGGTGCCATCAATCGTACTGAAGAAGTGGATATTCCCATTGCCGGTTCCGCTATTGAAGGTCAGATTCTGGGTCAATGTAACGGCGCTGGAAAACGAAATATTCCCATTGGCTGTCGTAACAGAACCGCCGATGCTCACGGGGCCCGTCCCATTTTGGGTATAAGAGCCGCTGATCGTCGAGCCGGAGCCCGAACTGATTTGCAGCGTGCCGCTGTTGGTGACGACGAGCGATCCCCCATTCGTCGTAACGACCGTGCCATTGCGGACGAAATTCACCCCTGTTTTATGGATTCCGCCTGCGCCGTTGGTATTTAAATTCCCGTTGAAGGTGGACGTTCCGCTGCCATTGGTTTGCGTGATCGTCGTCGCCGTGATATCCAAAGTCGAGAGATTGGCGACGCTAACAACCGTCAAAGCGCCCAAGCGAGTCGAAGCTCCGGCGGAGCCAGAAAAGGTGATGTTCCCTCCTCCCGCAGTCAGAGTCAGGGAGCCTGGCCCATCCACAGTGCTGGAGAAGAGAATATTTGCGCTACCCGTGTTCAGCGATGTCGCGCCTGTCGCTGTAAGGGCGCCGCCGAATTGGATCAGATCGTTCGTGGTCGTAATCGATCCGGAGGTCTGGCTCGTCCCCGTACCCGATTGGGTGAACGGTCCGTCAAGGGACAGCGCCCCGCTCGAACCCAGCACGAACGTACCCGCTACGGAAAGAGTCGCAGGACCATTGGCAACCGTAGTCAAGGTATTGTTGATCGTCAGGTTGTTTCCCGTGAAGACAAAGCCCGCCCCTCCGCTCAGTGAGACAGGGCCGCTCAAACTCGTCGTCCCGCTTCCAGCCGCCTGGTTGAAGGAAACAGCCAAGATGCCCCCTGCTGTCACGTTATTGGCTGTCGAGATCGCAAACGCTAACAGCGGAGCCGTCTGACCGACAGCGCCGGAAAGTACAATATTGGACAGGCCTGATACGAGAGTTACGTTGTACGCTCCATCGATCGTGCTGGAAAAGGCGATATTTCCCCCACTGGGCGATGCCCCCCCGTTCGTCGAGTCGGCAAGGATAGTCGAAAGCAAGGAGACGGGGCCCGTCATAGTGATCGCGCCGCCGCTTGTCCTCAGATTGCCGGTGAGGGAGATGAGCGATGATCCGGTATAGCTGATGGCCCCTGCCGTGATCACCGCCGCACCCTGGATGACTGTAGCCCCGCTCGCAGTCAGCGAATGGAGCGCTGCGCCCCCACCGACCGCCCCCGTCATCGTTACAGTGCCGCCTGTGCCGCCAATCAACGTCAAATCTTTCGGATTATCGATTGTGCCCGAAAAGGTAATGCTCGCGCCTGCAGGCGTCAAGCCGCCATTTGTCGTATCGGCGACAACGTTGTTCGTCAGCAAAACAGAACCCGTAAAGCTAATCGCCCCTCCGCTCGTCGTTAAATTGCCGCCTAAACCGATTCCGCTGGGCGCATCAATATAGGTAATCGGACCTGTCGTTTTCACGGACGAGCTTTGCGTAATCAAAGTGCCGGTCGCCGTCAGCGATGAAAGCGGGAAAGATCCCCCCACAGCGCCTCCCATGGTCACTACGCCCGCTGCGCCGCCTCTCAAGGTCAGCGGATATGCGCCATCCACCGTGCTAAACAAGGAGATGTTCGCGCCGTTGGGAAATGTGTTGCCGTTTGTCGTGTCGATCAGAACGCCGCCTGTAAGCATTACAGGTGCTGTTAGAGTGACTGTATTGCCGTTCGTCGTGAGGTTGCCGCCAAGAGTGATCGATGTCGATCCTGTGTAGCTGATCGTCCCTGTCGTTTGGGCGCTAGAACTTTGCGTCACTGTAGCGGCGCTTACCGTAATCGACGTGAGCGGAGCCGCTGCCCCTACGGCTCCTGTCAATGTCACGGCGCTGCCTGTCAGGTTGATTGTTTTCGCCCCATTGATCGTGTTCGAAAACGTGATGGCAGCTCCCGTGGTCGAAACCGTATTGATCGTCAGCCCGCTCGTCAAAGTGACCGGTCCCGCAAAAGAAACGCTCTCATCGGTCGTATGGATATTGCCTCCGATCAGGACGGCCCCTGATCCCGTTTGTTGGAACGTATTGCCCAGAGAGAAACTGGTTCCAGAGGCGGTCAACGTTCCCGAATTATTGAGAATGAGCGACCCCGCGCTTCCTGTAGAAAAACTACCAGTCAAAGAGATCGCGCCGCTCGCAATATTGATCCCTCCCGCTCCGGTCGTAGTAAGCCCGCCGGCAATCGTCGTCGTGCCTGTCCCCCCTGTCTGTGTGAAAGCCCCTAAGTTTGCAGCGCTGCTGAACGAGACGTTCAAAGCAGTGCCGATGGAGAGAGAGGTGAGGATCCCAGAGTTTCCAACCAATCCGACGAAAGCCACCGAATTCCCAGCACCCGGGTTGATCGTGAGGTTGCGGCTATTCGCCGTATTATCCGAATTGAGCGTGCTATCAAAGGTAAACGCACCAGTAAAGACCAGGTTGTCGGCACCAATCACCACAGGAGAACCAAAGACCAGGGGGCCCGTCTGGTTGGTGGTGATCGTCGTAATGATGGGGGAATTGAACACCGGTGGCGTATTGGAATCGATTGTGCCATGAGTGAACGAAGTTCCTGTGACCGTCACGCTCTGTACGTTTCCGGAGAGTCCTATATTGCCAACGGCGACAGACCCCGTGTTTGCGTTCAGAACGATATTTTGGCCTGGGCCATTCAAATTGGCGAAGGTGATATTTCCATTGTTGCTGTTCACCGTGAAATCGGTACCGGCGCTTAACGAGATGGTTCCGGTGGTGAATGTGATCGGGAATCCGCCCGATGTGATCGTCGTTAGGGCGCCCGAAGTAAAATTGAAGTTTCCTCCCGCCGTATATGTCTGGGTTCCGTCCGAGATCACAGTTCCTGTAAAATTGATCGATCCTGTGGCGGTGACGCTTGTGACGCCGGTCGAATTGGAAGGGCCTGTGCCACTATTGGCCAAATTGACTGTTGCGCCGCTCACAGTGAAATTATTGAATGGAACAACGCCTCCAATCGTCCCTTGCAAAGTCACTGTCCCTGTTCCCGTAGTCAATGTAATATTTCTTCCCGCCACATCGCCATCCAGCGTCCCTGTGATCAAAATGTTCCCAGCCCCTGCACTTGTGGAGAAAGTAACATTGGTGGTATTCGTTTGCGTCACGTTCCCAGTGAGGGTAATTGGATTGCTCGTCGTAGTGATATTGCCGCCGACGCTGATCGTTCCTGTGTAAGCGACGGCGCCTGATGTCGTGACACCCCCATTTTGAGCGATGGAAGCTCCCGTGATTGTGAGGAAACTCAGAGGGACCGTTCCGCCGACGGCTCCTGTCAGCGTCACCGCCCCTCCCGTACCGCCCGTCAGCGTCAGGCCCTGCATGTTGGCCACAGTCCCATCGATGGTGCTGCTGAAGGTGATGTTCGCGCCCGCAGACGCGCTGTGCGTCGTATCGGCAATCAGAGTGGCCGCAAGCGTTACGGGGCCCGTCATCCCAATCGCACCTCCGCTCGTCGTCAAATTGCCGCCCAAATTAATGAAGGTCGTTCCTGAATAACTAATCGCACCTGACATTTGGACTGTAGAGCTTTGTGTCACGCTGATACCGCTTGCGGTCAAAGAGGTCAGCGGCGTCATTCCCCCTACCGTCCCAAACGCTATTGCGCCTCCCGTGCCTCCTGCCAGCGTCAAGGTGTAATTGCCATCAAGGGTGGCGCTGGAAAGGGAAATGTTTGCCCCTGCAGACGTGCTTCTCGTCGTATCGAGCGCCAGGTTCGCACCCAAAGTGATGGTTCCCGACATGCTGATCGCGCCGCCGCTCGTCGTTACGCCGCCTCCCAAACTAATCGCCGTTCCCGTATAGCTGACCGCACCTACCGTTTGGACCCCCAGGCTTTGCACAATCGAGGTCCCGCTGGCGGTAAGCGATATCAAAGGCGTCGTGCCCCCAACGGCTCCTGTCAGCGTCACGATCCCGCTTCCCATCAAAACCAGTGCGTTAGCCCCGTTCACCGTGCTTGAAAAGCTGATCGTCGAGCCAGTCGCCGTCACGCTGCCCGTCAGGTTCACTGGTCCTGTCATCCCAATCGGGCTGGCCGCAGTCGTCAGACTGCCCCCTAAATTGATCGCCGTCGTACCGGCATAGTTGATCGCGCCCGTCGTTTGGACCGACGAACCCTGTGTGATCGTAGCGCCTGTAGCGGTGAGCGTGCTCAAAGGGGTCGCCCCTCCTCCGACCGCTCCTGTCAGCATCACCGTGCCGCCCGTGCCGCCCGTCAAAGTCAACGTCCTGGAAGTGCCAGTGTTGATAATCGTGCTAGAGAAAGTGATATTCCTGCCTGCCGTCGAGGCGCCGCCATTTGTAGGATCGAACAGCACATTGGCGCCCAGCGTCACAGGACCCGTCATTATGATTGCACCGCCGCTCGTCGTGAGATTGCCATTGAGGCTGATCGCGCCAGTATAGCTGATCGCCCCCCCCGTCGTTGTTTTTGCCGTCGAACTCTGCGTAATCGTCATTCCGCTCGCAGTCAAAGAGGCCAGCGGCGTTGTCCCTCCTACCGCCCCTGTCAACGTGATAGCTCCCCCCGTTCCACCTTGCAGGCTTAAGTTTTTGGCCCCATTGACCGTGCTAGAGAAGGTGATATTCGCGCCTGCCGACAAGGGGACTCCATTGGTCGTATCGACCGCGACATCGCTCGTCAAAGAAACGACGCCCGTCATTCCAATAGCGCCTCCGCTTGTCGTGAGATTCCCGCTGAGGCTGATCGCGCCGGTATAGCTAATCGCCCCCGTTGTTTGGACTGTAGAATTTTGAGCGATCGTAGCCCCGCTTGCAGTCAAAGAAGCCAACGGCGCCGCTGCCCCCACCGCTCCCGTTAACGTCACCGTTCCGCTGGCGCCGCTGGTCAAACTCAACGTTTGCGCGCCGTTGATTGTGCTCGATGCGGTGATATTTCCATTGCCTGCCCCGCCCGACGCATTAGCATTTACGCTTCCTGTCAGGGTAACGGGTCCCGTCCAACTGATCGAACTGCCGCCCGTCGTAAGAGGGCCGCTTAAATTGATCGCCGTTCCCGTGTAGCTGATCGGCCCTGCCGTCGTAACGGCAAATTGCTGTGTGATCGTGCCGCCTGTAGCAGTGAGTGCGGCAGGCGGAGTTGATCCCCCCACAATTCCAGAGAGCAGCACCGTTCCGCTAGAGCCGCCCGTTAAAGTGAGCGTCCTTGACCCGCTACCGTTGATTGTGCTGGAAAAGGAGATCCCCGCGCCCAAAGGCGTTCCTCCGCCATTGGTCGTATCGACCAGGAGATTCGTACTGAAGGTCAAGGGACCTGTCATCGAAATCGCGCCGCCACTCGTCGCCAAATTCCCAGCCAGGCTGATCGTGCCCGTGTAACTGATCAGGCCTGTTGCCGTTTTCACTGTCGAGCTTTGCGTAATCACAGAGCTGTTGATTGTCAAAGAAGTGAGCGGCGCCGTAGCACCGACGGCTCCTGTCAACGTCGTTGTTCCTCCTGAACCGCCCGTCAGATTCAAGCTTTGCCCCCCGTTCACCGTGCTGGAGAAGGTGATATTCGCACCGACTCCAAGCCCAGTGCCATTCGTCGTATCGGCTGCCACAGCATTTGTCAAAGTAACAGGGCCTGTCATACCGATCACGCCTGTATTCGTCGTTAGGTTGCCGCCTAAATTGATCGCCGTTGAACCTGTATAGCTAATCGCGCCTGTTGTCGTGACAGCAGCGCTCTGCGTGATCGTTGCGGCGCTCACGGTCAACGAACTCAGCGCTGCCGTTCCGCCGACCGCGCCTGTCATCGTCGCGGTCCCCGTGCCTCCGGTCAAAACCAACGGCTGCGCCGCCCCATTGATCGTACTGGAGAAACTGATATTTCCCCCCACCGATACGGCTGTGACGGGAACCGCCAGGGAAACGGGACCTGTCATGCCTATCGCTCCCCCGCTTGTCGTCAAATTACCACCCAAACTGATTGCACCTGTATAAGCAATCGCTCCCGTCGTTTGGACGGTCGAGCTTTGCATAATGGCAGCGCCGCTCGCAGTCAGCGAGGAAAGCGGGCTCCCCATCCCGCCAACCGCTCCCGTCAGCGTCACCGTTCCGCCCGATCCGCCCTTCAGCGTCAGCGCTTGCGCGTTGTTGATCGTGCTGGAAAAACTGATGCTCGCGCCCGAGGATACGCCGCTCGTCGTATCAGCGATCACCCCAGCTGCCAGTGTCACAGCCCCCGTCATCCCGATCGCACCTCCGCTCGTCGTCAAATTACCGCCCAAACCGATTGCACCCATATAAGCAATCGCCCCTACCGTTTGAACCGTCGAACTCTGCGTAATTGTGCCCCCGCTGGCCGTCAGGGAACTGGGCGGCACCAATCCTCCGACCGCTCCCGTCAGCGTCACCGTTCCACTCGATCCACTCGTCAAGACCAATACTTTCGCGCCGTCGATTGTGGTCGCAGTGGTCGCAGCCGTGATATTTCCCAAATTGCTCCCGCCTGACGCATTCGCGGCTACGTTTCCTGTAAGCGTTATAGGCCCTGTCCAGGTGATCGTACTTCCTCCCGTCGTCAGGTTGCCGCCTAAATTGATCCCCGTCGTTCCGTTGTAGCTGATCGCGCCTGTTGTCGTGACGGCAGCGCCCTGCGTGATCGTTGCGGCGCTCACGGTCAACGAACTCAGCGCCGCCGTTCCGCCGACCGCGCCGGTCATCGTCGTGGTCCCTGCGCCTCCGGTCAAAACCAACGGCTGCGCCGCCCCATTGATCGTACTGGAAAAGCTGATATTTCCCCCGCCCGATGCGGCTGTGACGGGAGCTGCCAGTGTCACAGCCCCCGTCATCCCGATCGTGCCCCCGCTTGTCGTCAAATTACCGCCCAACCCGATTGTACCCGTATAAGCAATCGCTCCCGTCGTTTTGGCGGTCGAGCTTTGCGTAATGACAGCGCCGCTCACAGTCAGCGAGGAAAGCGGACTCCCCACCCCGCCTACCGCTCCCGTCAACGTCACCGTTCCGCCCGATCCGCCCTTCAGCGTCAGCGCTTGCGCATTGTTGATCGTGCTGGAAAAACTGATGTTTGCGCCTGAGGACGCGCTGTTTGTCGTATCGGCGATCACGTCAGCGGCCAGTGTCACAGCCCCCGTCATCCCGATCGCACCTCCGCTCGTCGTCAAATTACCGCCCAAACCGATTGCACCCGTATAAGCAATCGTCCCCACCGTTTGAACCGTCGAACTCTGCGTAATCGTGCCTCCGCTGGCCGTCAGGGAGGTCAGCGGCGTCGTTCCCCCCACTGCTCCCGTCATCGTCACCGTTCCGCTAGAGCCGCTTGTCAAGCTCAACGTTTGCGCGCCGTTGATTGTGTTCGAAGCGGTGATATTTCCCAAATTGCTCCCGCCTGACGCATTCGCGGCCACGCTTCCCGTAAGCGTTACAGGTCCTGTCGTCCAGTTGATCGTACCTCCTCCCGTCGTCAGGTTGCCGCCCAAACTGATCGACGTCGTTCCCGTGTAGCTAATATTGCCTGCCGTGGTCACAGCCGCGCTTTGGGTGATCGTTGCGCCCGTCGCTGTTAATCCCGTCGGCGGCGACGATCCGCCCACAATCCCCGAAAGGGTCACTGTGCCGCTGGTGCCGCTTGTGAGAGTGAGGTTTTGCGGGCCGTTGATCGTGCTCGTGAAATGGATCGGAGCTCCCAAAGACGAGACCCCCCCGTTGGTCGCGTCGACAAGTACGACGGAGGTGCTCAAAACAACAGGCCCCGTAAAGGTAATATTCGCTCCGCCCGTCGTGACATTGCCGACCAGATCGATCGCCGTCGATCCCGTATAACTAATGGCTCCTGTCGCCTTCGCCGTCGAGCTCTGCATAATCGTCGCTGCCGTTACATTCAAGGAACTAAGAGCTGCCGTCCCTCCGACAGCGCCGGTAAAGGTCGTCGTCCCCGAGCCGCCCGTCACGGTCAACGCCTGCGCTCCATTCAACGTGCTGCTAAAGCCGATGCTTGCGTTATTCGAGGTGATGATGCTCGCCCCCGTCAAGCTCACCGCACTTGAAAAGGTCAGCGTGCTTCCCCCCGTGACGGTGATGTTATTTCCGATCTGGATCAGGTTCGCGCTGGTAAAGGCGAGGTTGGTCAAGGCATTGTTCCCGCCGACGGCTCCCGTGAAGGTAACATTCCCTGACCCTGCGCGGAGTGTTAAAGCGGTCGGACCATTCAGAGTGTTCGAGAAGCTGATCGTCGCCCCTGAGGCCATCCCCCCATTCGTGCTGTCGAACAGGCAGGTCGTTCCAGTCAGCGCAACCGGCCCGTTCATCGCGATCGTGCCACTGCTTGTCGTGGTGATATTACCACTCACATTGATGGCTGCCGCAGTATAGGAAACCGCGCCCGTCGTCACCACCGTCGAATTTTGGGTAATGGTGCCGGCGCCGATCGTGAGCGAACTTAAAGGAGCGGTCCCACCGACAGCCGCTCCCAGTGTCGTCGTTCCGGTTCCCCCAGCCACAGTCAGCGCCTGCCCCCCATTCAACGTGCTGCTAAAGCCGATGTTCGCGTTATTCGAGGTAATGAGGCTCGTCCCCGTCAAGCTGACCTGGCTTGGGAAAGTGAGGGGATTGGCTCCCGTAACTGTAATATTGCTAGCGATCTGGATGATGCTGGCGTTGGTGAAGGAGAGATTGGTCAGCGCACTCGTATTGCCGACCGCTGCCCCGAAAACGGCATTTCCTGCCGATCCCGCATTGATCGTCAGCGCCTTCGCTCCATTGATCGTACTTGTCGCACCAAAGAAGGTGATCGCAGCCCCCGCCGACATGGTTCCAAGGTCGGTGCTATCGAGTGTGAGGTTGTTCCCAAGAGTGACCGGACCGGTCATGGTGATTGTTCCCAAGGACGTCGTGATATTCCCGTTCAAGGTGATCGCCGTCGTTCCAGCGTAGCTGACCGCGCCCGTTGTTTGGACCGTCGAAGTTTGGGTAATGGTGCCGCCGTTCGCCGTCAATGACGAGAGCGCAGCCGTTCCGCCGACGGCCCCCGACATCGTGATGATGCCCGTGCTTCCCCCCGTCAGCGTCAGCGTTTGCGCCCCGTTGATCGTACTCGAGAAGCTGATGTTCGCCGTCCCGGAAGAGGCTGGGTTTGTCGTGAGCGCCGTCACCGCACCGTTTAGAGAAACGGGCCCTGTCATCGTAATGATGCCGCTGCTCGTCGAGAGATTGCCGCCCAAATTGATCGCCGTCGATCCGGTATAGCTGATCGCGCCCGTTGTGACAACGGTCGAACTTTGCGTAACCGTAGTGCCTGTCGCAGTCAGCGAACTGAGCGCGGCCGTCCCTCCGACCGCTCCAGTCATCGTGACGATGACGCCAGCCCCTGTGCCTCCGATTAAAGAGAGCGTTTGGGCGCCGTTGATCGTGCTTGAGAAAGTGATCCCCGCACCGAGAGGAAATGTCGTCCCATTCGTCGCATCGATCTTTACCGGCGCCGTTAATGACACAGGGCCTGTCATCGCAATCGTGTTGCCGCTCGTTGTGTCATTGCCGCCTAAACTGATCCCCGTCGTTCCGTTGTAGCTGATCGCGCCCGTTGTTATGACGGCAGCGTTCTGCGTGATCGTTGTTGAGGCGCTCACAGTCAATGAACTCAGCGGCGCCGTTCCCCCGACCGCGCCTGTCATCGTCACGCTCCCTGCGCTTGCGGTCAAAACCAACGGCTGCGCCCCATTGATCGTACTGGAGAAACTGATATTCCCCCCTGCCGATGCGGCTGTGACGGGGCCCGTCAGGGAAACGGCCCCTGTCATGCCTATCGCACCCCCGGCCGTCAAATTGCCGCCCAAACCGATCGCCCCCGTATAAGCAATCGCTCCCGTCGTTCGGGCGGTCGAGCTTTGCGTAATGGCTGCGCCCGTCGCTGTGAGTGAAGTCAACGCCGTCCCAGCTCCTACAGCTCCTGTCAATGTCACCGTACCGCCGCTACCACCCGTCAACGTCAAAGCTTGCGCACCATTGATCGTGCTCGAAAAGGAGATGTTCGCCGTCCCGGAAGAGGTTGGATTTGTCGTGAGCGCCGTCACCGCGCCGTTTAGAGAAACCGGCCCTGTCATCGTAATGATGCCGCTGCTTGTCGAGAGATTGCCGCCCAAATTGATCACTGTCGTTCCGTTGTAGCTAATCGCGCCCGTTGTGACAACAGTCGAACTTTGCGTAACCGTAGTGCCTGTCGCGGTCAGCGAACTGAGCGGAGCCGTCCCCCCGACCGCTCCGGTCATCGTGACGATGACGCCAGCCCCCGTGCCTCCAATTAAAGAGAGCGTTTGGGCGCCGTTGATCGTGCTTGAAAAAGTGATCCCCGCGCCGGCCGGCACTACTCCTCCATTCGTCGCATCGGCTATTACTCCTGCTGTCAACGTCACAGGGCCTGTCATCCCAATCGTGCCGCCACCCGTTGTGCTATTGCCGCCTAAGCTGATCCCCGTCGTTCCGTTGTAGCTGATCGCGCCCGTTGTCGCGACAGCAGCGCTCTGCGTGATCGTTGTTGAGGCGCTCACGGTCAACGAACTCAGCGCCGCCGTTCCCCCGACCGCGCCTGTCATCGTCACGCTCCCTGCGCTTGCGGTCAAAACCAACGGCTGCGCCCCATTGATCGTACTGGAGAAACTGATATT